>Ga0194116_10004676_pt1 | contig 15536 bp, 13 predicted proteins | sample TA2MahsurfametaG_4_FD_148617 | JGI IMG/M metagenome (GOLD analysis project Ga0194116, IMG submission 148617) | Freshwater microbial communities from Lake Tanganyika, Tanzania - TA2015008 Mahale S9 surface | ecosystem: Environmental > Aquatic > Freshwater > Lake | place: Tanzania: Lake...
CCGTCGTGCTTGGCCGGAATGAGTGCGCCGAGCGGAACATTGAAAGATGGTACGGGATAAAATCCGAGATGCTGCGGCGCTTGGGTATTTTCACGATGATGGTGATCGATGGGATAGTCACCAACGGATACGCCTGTGCGATACAGCGCTTGCGACTGTACAAAAGGTGCTGAAATATGCTGCACTTTAAAACGCACCAGGCCTTGTAATCTTCTTCCCTCACGGTGATAAGGCATCAGCGGCAACTTATCGGCTGTAGGAAATTCATCATCTGCCAGTGCGAGATTTTTAAAACCAAACTGCGTTTGCAGGAAATAAACAAAGCGCATGGTTTTTGCCTTGGCTGTTTCAATGGCAGCCAAGCGCTCTGTATGATTCATAGGAATCATGTTGATATATATATCATTGCCTTTGCCCGGCCAGTTGATCATGTATTTACCATTGGGCAGCTTGCCGTAGTCGAGCATTTTTTTAGCATCTACATTAGAAGCGAGTTTGGAAGGCGTGCTGCAAAATTCATTGCAACATCCGTCGAACTCCATGGGATCATAGTTGGCCGGCTTTACAATGGTGCAATCTGCCGCAGCACCATAATCTTTCAGGATGGCCACATAGGTCATGTCTTGTATAATATCATTGCTTTCCGGTACCTGCACATTTTCGCCGGTGAGAGCGCTGGCTTCCATCCCCATATCAGAAGGCACGCCTGCCGAAGCCATCACATCGCCCAGTTCGGTAGCATCGATTACCTGTTTTGCCATGATGCGGATATTTTTTCCGCTTGCTTCATCTGTAAAAACAGCACCTACAACGGTGTTGCCCTTTACGATGGCTTGGGTAAAACGATAGCGATAATAAATTTTTAAACGGGATTCCTTGGCTGCCATCTGCTTCAGAATACTGTCGCCCACATGCGGTTCAAAATGCGTATTGCTCACCCAACCGGTTGCAACTTTTGAAGGGCCGCCATACACTTTGTACACCTGCGCTCTAAACTCCGACCAAATACCGGAGGGCATGTTGTGGTTGCCATCAAAAGCAGATACACCTGCAGCGGAAAGCATGCCGCCCAGCCAAGTGCTTTGCTCTGCAATGGTAGTTTGCACACCCATGCGTGCCGATTGAATGCCGGCTGCCGTTCCGCCCGTACCGCCCCCTACCACCAGCACATCGGTGTGCAGTGTATGCGAGCTGGAGCAAGCAGTAAGTGCGAGCAAAAGCAGTAACACAGGGTATGACGGTAATTTGAACATTAATGATGAACGGGTTTTTCAAGCGTTTTCCAAACCTGATACAGTGATCGTGGAATATGGAAACATCCTTTCCATTTGCCGCCTTTCAAAGGCAGCAACACTTCGCCGCGGCGATTCAGATAACCGAACCACTCGCCGTATTCCGCATCTCTAAAATGCTTCCAGGTATAATCATGTATTTTTTGAAACCAGGCAGCGCAGCGTTCATCGCCTGTAAGCGTATGTCCCTTTGCCAATGCCACGAGTGCTTCCACATGCACCCACCATAATTTTTGATCCCATTCCAACTGCTGGGGCGGGTGACCATGCGCATCGAGGAAATAAAAAATGCCGCCGTATTGTTTGTCCCATCCGTATTCGATGGTATCGAGCATGATGTTACATGCTTTTCGAATCAGCTGCTCATCACCCAAGCGTTTGCCGAGGTCCATGATAAACCACATTGCTTCGATGGCATGGCCCGGATTGAGCAATCTTCCTTCAAAGCAATCTGCAAAGCTTCCGTCTTCATTTACGTTTTCTAAAATCAATCCCAGTGAAGGCTGATAAAATACATTCATCACTTCGTCAATCACTTCGGGAATAAATGCATCCACTCTCTCGCTTCCAATAACATGTTCCAGCTCCAAAGAGAGGTTGCATAAAATCATGGGTAATGAAAAATTGCGCAGTGGGCGCGTGCCGGGATAGGCTTTGTTGTAGATGCCTTTCCAGTTATGTCTGCGGCGCAGAATATTTTCAAAAGTTTGGGTGGCGATGTTGCGATAGTGTTCGTTGGGAGCAGCTTTATCCAGCGCAGCAAAAGCCATGGTAGCGAAGCAATCGCTGAAGATATTGTAGGGCTGCACCAGGGGCTTGCCATCAGCAGTAAGCGAAAAATACCAGTTGCCTTCCGCATCGCGGCCATGCTTTTCCATAAAGCGAGCTCCGTTCATTGCTATCTCCAGCCATTCGGGGCGCTGTTCAAGATGGTGGTACATATAGCTGAAGCACCATACTTGTCGGCCTTGCAGCCACATAAATTTGTCGGTATCATACACCGAACCATCGCGATCAAGACAAGTGAAAAAACCGCCGTGTTCTTTATCTATACTGTGATTGAGCCAAAAAGGGAGAATGCGCTGCACCAGCTCTTCGCGATACCTCGCAGCATAGGTATGCAGCGAGGTTGCAGCAGTAGTTTTGGCAATACCGTTTACAGTCTCCATATGGAAGCTTGATGTGCGGGCTAAGTTATTATTAAAATTTTCCAATTTCAAAAACTTATTTAATTTTTTTATTTATTAATCTGTGGAAGTCTTATTTTTTTAAATAGTTGACCATAATTGCAAGCTTTCTTACATTAGCGCTATGAGCTCAAAACACAGTTTGCTCGAGGTGCTTTCCGATGAAACCGTAACCGGTGGGGTGGCTTTTAAGAATAAATCACTTAAAAAGTCCATTATCAATGAGTTAGATTCATCGGGCGACCTTACCATTGCCGATTTGGCACGGGAACTGAACATCAGCACGCCGAAAATTAGCAGCATGGTAAACGAACTGATTCAGGACGGGCTGCTGCAGGATTTGGGGAAAATCGACAGTACCGGAGGAAGGCGCGCCAGTATTTATGGACTGGTGAGCGATGCCTGCTACTTTTTAGGGGTGGATGTAAAAAGATATTATATCAATATCGGGCTCATCGACTTCAAAAAACATATGGTGAATGTGGAGGAAAAAATCCCCTACCCGCTTGAAAATACACAGGAGTCGCTGAAAGCATTGCTGGAAGCCATCCGTGGTTTTATAGAACGACAGGGCATTGAGCAAGAAAAGATTTTAGGCATCGGCATCAATCTCTCGGGCCGGGTAAATAATATTACCGGATACAGCTACAGCTATTTTCATTTTCAGGAAGAACCCCTCGCGCAGTTTATTGAACAGGAGCTGGGCATACGCACTTTTCTAGAAAACGATTCCAACGCCATGGCTTATGGTGAATATTGCAATGGCGTAGTGGAAAATGAAAAAAATGTGCTCTTCATCAATCTGGATTACGGCACCGGTTCAGGCATCATCCTCAACGGCAAAGTGTATTACGGCAAAAGCGGATTCAGTGGTGAGTTTGGACATATCCCCTTTTACAACAATGAAATTCTTTGCGGCTGTGGCAAAAAAGGATGCTTGGAAACAGAAGTATCCGGACAGGCGCTACTGCGCATGGTAAAAGAAAAACTACTGGCGGGGTCCAATTCTGTTTTAAATCAAACGGTTGACAACGTTGATGCATTGAAGCTGGAAGATCTGATTGAAGCTGCCCGCAACGAAGACGTATTGATGATTGAATTGCTTGCCGAAATGGGAGAAAAACTCGGTAAGGCACTGGCATTGCTCATTAATTTGTTCAATCCTGAACTGGTTATTTTAGGTGGCACTCTGGCTGCTACCGGTGATTATCTGCGACTTCCCGCACGCAGTGCAGTGAATAAATATTCACTCAGTTTGGTAAACAGCGATACGCAGGTAAAGCGCAGTAAGCTGGGCGAAAAAGCCGGTGTAGTTGGCGCTTGTTTAATCGCCCGCAACAAAATGCTTGCAAAAGCACCTTAAACCAATCTACGTTTTTAGCTTCGAATTTTTCGTAAATGCGATAACGTTGTATTTGCTGTTCTCTTTTTAAATTATTTTTCTTTTGCTGCCGGAAGTGAAAGTGTAAACACCGTTCCTTTTCCGGGACTACTGCTTGCGCTGAGCGTTCCTCCGTTTACCATTGCAAACTCTCTACTCAACTTCAAGCCCAGCCCGGTGCCGCTTTCGCCTGAAGTGCCCCGTGTGCTTTGGATGGGCGCTTCACCGAAAACAGATTCTAATGTTTCAATATTCATGCCAATACCGGTATCGGTAACGGAAATATTCACCTTTCCGTTTTCTTCAAACGCACCTATAGCAATGGTGCTTCCCTCATGGGAGTATTTGATAGCGTTGCTAATGAGGTTACGGATGATGAGCGATAACTGATCTTTATCGGAAAACACTGTAATATCTGATGCAATATCGTAAGACAAATGAAGGTGCTTCGCCCCTGCAATATCTTCATAAAGCTGACACACCTCCGGTAAAAAGTTTTTCAATGCAATCAGCTCGGGATGCACTACAGAATCGTTCATTTGCACTTTAGCCCAGGCAATCAGGTTATCGGTCATTTTCATGGTTCTTTCTACCAGTTGGCGCAATTCCTTGCTGAAATGCCGCAATTGCTCCTTGCTCAGCTCATGCATGTTTTCAAGTATGATGGTAGAAAAAGCCCAGAGCGAATTGAGCGGGGCCCGTAAATCGTGCGAAACAATGCTGAAGAATTTATCCTTGGTGGCATTCAGCGCTTTCAGTTCAGCATTTTGTTCCTGTATGAGCGCATCCTGTGCACGAAGTGTTTCATTCGATTTTTTTAACTGGGCGTTGTTTTTTGCAAGTAAGAGTAGCAAAATCAACATTAACACCGCAGATAATGCAGCCACCAACAGCAAACGATTGCGAGATGCAATTGCCTGTTGCTGTATTGTAGCTTCTCCCTCGAGTTGTTTGATTTCTTCTTCAAGTTTAAAAAACATAGCCATCGATTCTATCAGCTGATTGCGGTCTTTCAGCTGCTGCTGCAATATCAATTCCTCGGTTGCGCGAAACTGTTGCACTACTTTCTGTACTTTTTGCTGTTCATTTCGACTACTGTATTCTTCTATCAAAGCAAGATATACGGGCTTCACATACTCGTTCAATGCATTGGTACGAACAAATACTTCTGTTGCTTCCAACATCGCCAAGCGTTCTTTTTTCATTTGCCTTTTGAGATATATCTCTGCAAGAGCAATGCGCGATTCTGCCTCAGCTATTTTCTGAGAATTTTCACCGAGGGTTTTTGTGAGCGATAAAACATTGTTGAAATAAAACATTGCTGAATCATACTCTAAACGAGCAAGAAATATTTTACCCATTACTTTATAACATGATGAAAGAACAGGTAGATTGTGAAGCTTTTGATTGATATTCATTGCTGAACGAGTAAGGATCTCGCTTTCTGTAAGTTGCCCTTTGCGCAAATAGCTTTCTCCCAAATTATGTGCCGTAACCCCGATGCGTTCGCGATTTTCTAACCGATTTACTATTTCGTATGCACGCTGATGATAGTACAGTTCCTTTTCATAATTATTTAGTCGGCGATAGGTATTCCCCAAGGAAATATAACAGTTGGCAATGCCGAGGGAGTCACCCAGCTCTTCAAACACGGGAATGGCTCGCTGCAAATTGCTCATGGTTAAATAAAAACTACCAAAATAGGAGTAAGAGCTCGCAAGATTGCGATGCGCATAGGCCATTCCGGATTTGTATCGTATTTGCTGGCTCAGCCGAAGTGCCTCACTGCCATACTGAATAGCTTTTTGCTGATTTACATACGACAGATCGCGGGCCAATAAATTCAAAACATTAACACGTTGCTGTGTGGGAAGATCTTTTCTTGCAAGTTCAGCTTCGAGGGAATCAATTACTTGTGCATGCACAACCAAACCGTACATGAAAAGCAACACAAAACAAATTGTTTTGCAAAATGATATTGGATATTTAAGGGTCATCATCAACCAAGTTTGTCCATCTGCTGCTTTATATCAACAATCAACTGTAAAAACTGTTCCTTTCGAACGGGCTTGGATATAAAAGCAGTGACCGGAATAGGCGCCTCGGGTTTTTCTGCTGCAGGATTGCTGCTAACCACCACCACGCGGGTTGCGGTAGGCAAATGCTTTAGCAGTTCATAGCCGTTGGAAGAGCGAAGCTGCACATCGAGTAAAACCAGGTCCACCGATTCCTGTTCAATGCAAGACAGAGCAGGACTCAGATCTTCAAAAGCACCTAAATACAAAATGTCCGGATGCTGCTTGCACATCATTTCGAGGATCGTTTTCAGGAAAAAATCATCTTCCAAAATGATGGTCTTGATTTTACCCGCCATGCCACTGTTTTTCATAGAATGTTCTATGAAAATAGTGTTTTTCCCTGTGCTTCAGACATTGCTTTTAAAAACAATCAAGGGTTTGGCTCGCTATACTAACAAAGCGAATCCCTTTCTTTGCAATCATGAATGAGTGGCTCCTGCTTTTACTGGTTTGTCTGGGTGCATTCTTCGCAGGCTTTATGGATGCCGTAGTAGGTGGCGGCGGACTGATACAGGTTCCCTTGCTCATGCTGCTATTTCCCGAACTATCGCATGTGCAAATTATTGCTACCAACCGCATGGCTTCTGTAGCAGGTACTGCAGTTGCTGCTTTTCAGTACTTCAAAGCCATTGGTATTGATACGATGGTCGTCCTCATCGTCGGCAGCACTGCTGCCATCACATCTTTTGGCGGCACTTTTGTAATGCGCCTCATTCCGCCCGATGTATTCAAACCCATGTTGCTGGGGGTGATTGCCGTATTGGCTATTTACACTTTTATGAAAAAGGATTTGGGCAGCGCGCATGTTATTAAATATCAAGGCAATGCATATTGGCTTGTATGCGCCGGCATTGGAACTGTGATTGGATTTTACAATGGATTTATTGGTCCGGGCACCGGCAGCTTGCTGGTATTTGCTTTTGTAAGCATTGCAGGCATGAGCTTTTTACATGCTTCTGCCAGTTCAAAAATCGTAAACGCCCTGGCCGATGGTGCTTCGCTGATCGGATTCCTCATCAACAAAGCCGTGATTTTTAAATTAGCAATCCCCATGATGGCATCCAATATGCTGGGCGCCTATGTTGGCAGCAGAGCTGCGATTCTTAAAGGCAATGCATTTATCAGGTATCTGTTTTTGGGCGTGATCGGTTTACTCATGCTGCGACTGAGCTGGGATTTACTGAAAGGATGGCTTGAGTAAGGTGCTTCTCCAACCCGCTTTTCTTCGGAATTTTATTATTACAGTCTAAAAACTCCTTAAATCAATTGGTTAAACTTCTGTACCTTAATCGAGTCGAACCCTTAATTTTGACTAAAAAATCCACTGATGGACCGCAGAGCCTTTCTCAAAGGAGGCGCAGTTACTGCCGAGAAAAAAGCATCGCCCGCCAATATGATGCGCACCAATACGGGTATTCGTCCGTATTCGGGTGCGTGGACAAAAAATGAGGTGATGCACTTGCTGAAGCGCACGCTCTTTGGTGCATCCATGGCTGATATACGTTACTTCTCGGGTAAAACCATGCAGGAAGCGGTGGATGAACTTTTAAATCCAACTGCACCGCTCCCCACTCCACCACAAAAAGAATATGATGTTACAGGTGCGGCTACACCCGACAATGATGTGGCCAACGGTGCTACCTGGGTAAACAGCGTAAATAACGATGGCGCCATTCAGGGTCGCCGCCGTGCCTCGCTAAAAAAATGGTGGATTGGTTGCATGTTGCAGCAAGACCGAAGCATCAGAGAAAAAATGACTTTATTCTGGCACAATCATTTTGCTGTGGAAACAGTAGATGTGGGACAGGCCAACCTGCTGTATAAATATGTAAACCTGCTTCGTACACAATCGCTCGGTAATTTTAAACAGTTGGTGCGTGCCATTACGCTGGATCCGGCGATGTTGTACTACTTAAATGGCAGATTAAACACAGCCACTGCACCGGATGAAAACTATTCTCGCGAATTACAAGAACTCTTTACGCTTGGAAAAGACAATAATCCCAATTACACAGAAGCCGATGTAAAAGCAGCAGCTCGCATTCTTACAGGCTGGCGGGTAGATGTGAACATTGCATCGTTCCCTGCCTATTTCACTGCATCCCGACATGATGCAGGCAACAAAACATTTTCTTCTTTTTATAATAATAAAGTAGTTACAGGACGCAACACTGCCACTGCAGGTGAAATTGAATTAGACGAACTGCTGAACATGATCTTCAGCAAAAGCACAGAAGTATCGCGCTTCATGGTAACAAAACTCTACCGCTTTTTTGTGTACCATGAAATTGATGCTGCTACAGAAGCAAACGTAATTGAACCCTTAGCACTCATACTGCGCAATAACAACTGGGAAATCAAACCTGTGCTTGCTACCCTTTTAAAAAGTGAACATTTTTATGATGTACTCAACCAGGGTTGTATCATCAAAGCACCACTCGATCATGCAATTGGTATGTGCCGTGAATGGAATGTAGTTTTTCCGCAAGCAGTAAGCGAATTTTCCGATGCTTATGGCATGTGGAATTACATTATGACCATTGCCTCCAACCATCAGCAAAATATTGGTGACCCACCAAGTGTTTCAGGATGGCCTGCTTATTATCAAGTGCCACAATTCGATGAGCTGTGGATTAACACCGATACCCTTCCCAAAAGAAATCAGTTCAGTGATCTGATGATCGGAAACGGATATACACGCAACGGAAAGAAAATTGTGATTGATGCCATTGCCTATGCCAAAACATTGCAAAATCCTGGCAATCCCAATTTGCTCATTGAAGAGCTGATGGATCATCTATTTCGCATTCCGATTTCGCAGCAAACAAAAGACCAGCTGAAAAAAGATTTTCTATTAACAGGACAGGCACAGGATTATTACTGGACAGATGCCTGGAATGCTTACCTCGCTTCACCTGCCACCACGGCCCTGTTTAATACCGTCAATACCCGCCTGCGGGGATTGTTTAAATATTGTATGAACCTGGCCGAATATCAACTGATGTAAATTAAAATCCGCAGCAATGAAACGCAGACAGTTTTTACAGCAGGCCATTCCCGCAGCAGTGATTCCCTCCGTGCTCAACGGATTTTCGGCAAGGGTACTGGGTGATCATCCCATGCTGAATGCATTGCTGAATACATATGTTGAAAGCGATAAAGTGCTGGTGATTATTCAGCTCAACGGCGGTAACGACGGATTGAACATGGTTATTCCGATGGATCAATACGGAAACTATTACAAAGCACGTACCAATATTGCCATCCCCGAAAATAAAGTACTCAAGCTGAGCGGAACCAATGCAGTTGGGTTGCATCCCTCCATGACCGGTCTGCAATCGCTTTACAACAGTGGTAAGCTTCGCCTGGTACAGGCCGTGGGTTATCCCAATCCGAACTTCTCACATTTTCGTGCTACCGATATTTGGATGAGTGCATCCAATAGCAATGAGCAGGTTAACAGTGGCTGGGCAGGCCGCTACCTCAGCGATCAGTATCCCAACTATCCCAACGGTTATCCCAATGCTGCCATGACCGATCCGCTGGGTATTCAAATCGGATCTACCGCATCGCTCACTTTTCAGGGTCCCAGCGTGAATATGGGTGTGAGCATTTCAAACATCAACAGCTTTTATAACCTCATCAACGGCATTCAGGAGCCGGCACCTCCCACGCCTGCAGGCAATGCGCTGCAGTATGTGCGACTGGTAGCAAGACAGGCCAATCAATATGCCGGTAGAATTTCGGCAGCAGCTGCAAGCGTAACGGCACAGGGCACTTACCCTACCGGTAATACACTCGCCGATCAGCTGAAGATTGTTGCAAGACTCGTAAAAGGTGGTTTGAAAACAAGAGTGTATATGGTAAGCATGGGCGGCTTCGATAACCATGCGCTGCAAACCAACACCACCGATACTACCACCGGCACACATGCCACCCTCATGCAACGACTCAGCGATGCAATACAGGCTTTTCAAAACGATTTGAAAGGCATGGGCATTGAAGACCGCGTGCTGGGTATGACCTTCTCCGAGTTTGGAAGAAGGGTGCGTTCCAATGCAAGTGTGGGCACCGACCATGGCGCAGCAGCTCCGCTATTTATTTTCGGAAGCAAGGTGAACCCGGGCATTACCGGTGTAAACCCCACTATTTCGGCCAACCCCGCTGTGGGCGATAATGTGCCGATGCAATATGATTTTAGAAGTGTGTATGCCACTATTTTGGAAAACTGGTTTTGTGTTGACAAAGTTTCGCTGGAAACCATCATGCTGCGCAACTATCAGCAGCTGGGGCTTTGCATCAATCCTTCCTGCGATACAGTAAATGCCATTAATGATCCGCGCAACGCCGGCATCAATCTCATAACCAACTACCCCAACCCTTTCACCCAAACCACCATGCTCAATTATACCACCAATGGTGGGCATACCCTCATTCAAATTATGGATGCAAGCGGCAGAGTAGTTGCAGTACCGCTTGATCGTGAACAGCTGGCGGGCAGGTATCAGCTTTTCTTCGATGGAGGCGAATTACCGACCGGCGTATATTATATACGCTTACAGAATGGTGCAGTACAGCAGGTAAAACCGATGCTGAAAGTGCGTTAAGGGTAATAACCGATTGCAGTCGTATCATTTTAATCTCTTTGTATTTTTCTGTTCCCGATCTTTTGCAGAACTGGTTTAACTTCGGTTAAATATCAGATTGCAATCATGAGTGTAAACCTCCAACCGGAAAGACTGGAAAACAAATGGGTGGTATTAAAACCATTGGGTGCTGGTCACTATGATGGATTATACCATATAGCTTCCGACCCGCGCATTTGGGAGCAGCATCCCAACCCCAACCGTTATCAAAAGCCGGTATTTCATAATTTTTTTGTTGGTGCGCTTGAATCGGGCGGAGCAATGGTGATCCACAACGGAAGAAGCGGAGAAATTATTGGCAGCAGTCGCTTTTACGATTACGATGCTGCTGCAAGTGAGTTAAAAATCGGTTATACATTTTTTGCAAGGCACTGCTGGGGAAAACCCTATAACCGCTCTGCCAAACTGCTGATGCTCGATCACGCATTTGGATTTGTAAGTCGTGTTATTTTTCATGTTGGCGCTCAAAACATACGTTCACGCAAGGCCATGGAAAAGCTGGGCGCCGAAATCCTTGGCGAGATGAGCGTTGCTTATTACGGTGAACCGGAACGCATGAATGCCATTTACCAAATTGAAAAAGAAAAATGGGAAGTACTCCGACAAAAGCTGCTTTGATGAAACGCAAACTCAACATATCAGTGCGTAACTTTCTTTTATTGCTGATGCTGTTCATCGCATCGGGCACAAATGCAAAGCAAGGTTTACAAAACAGTACAGCCGATACTACCCGTTCCATGTTCAGCGGTGTGGTATTGCTGGCAGATGAAGGTAAAGTTTGGAAAACATCCGTAAGCGGTTTCCGCGACTTCGCCAATAATACCCCGTTGCAGGAAAGTGATGTGTTTGAGCTGGCCTCTGTTTCAAAGCAATTTACAGCCATGATCATCATGATGCTGAAAGAAAAAGGAAAGCTTCGGTACGATGATGATATCCGAATGTATCTTAACCTTCCCTATGCTGGTATAACCATCCGCCACCTGCTTACCCATACATCGGGCTTGCCCGACTATCAACAGCTGATGGATCAATTTTGGGATAAAACAAAAGTTGCCGGGAATAAAGAAATTCTTTCATACCTAAACAAGTATGCGCCACCAAAACTATTTACGCCCGGCGATAAATATGATTACAGCAATACCGGATACGTACTGCTGGCAAGCATTGCAGAAAAAATAACGGGAAAAGATTTTTTAGCGCTTTGTCGCAGTTGGATTTTCCAACCCTTGCGCATGAAGGATACGGATATACGGACTGCAACAGAAAAAAGCACAATTACACGCTTTGCAAAAGGGCATCAATGGGTGGCAGCGCAACAACGCTATATCCATGCCGATTCTTTTCCTTCTTCCAACTACACCATTTGGCTGGGAAATCGAAAAGGACCTGGGCGTATCAGTTCCACCGCTGCTGATTTGCTAAAATGGGATCAGGCTTTATACACCGAAAAACTGGTAAAGAAAACCACGCTCGCAGAAGCATTTGAACCAATGCGACTGAAAAATGGTCAATTTTCTTACTATGGTTTTGGCTGGGATTTAGAAACCGACGCAAGGTTGGGGAAAATGGTAGGACATAATGGCGACAATCCCGGTTATAAAACGCAGATCATCCGCTGTATCGATCGCAAACAAACCATCATTGTGCTGTGCAATAATGCGGCTGCGGATTTTGAAAAAAATGTGGAGCAAGCCCTTGTAATGGTGAAAACGCGCCTTGCACAGAAAGAAAAATAGCACTCCACTTTTGCGCCATTTTGCAGATTATGGATTTGACAATCTTTAATTTATAAGTGTTTACACTTGTATTACTTATATATTATACTTGCTTTTGAAACATTTTTTTCTCATTCCGTAAATAAGATTTGGCAGATTCTGCAAGATTCTGCATGGTTTTTCTAATTTTAATGCATAGGTGTTTTTCATAGGTTAGCAACGGCCGACTCTTTTCAGGGTTGGCCTATTTTTTTACTGCAAAAATGCAGCACGATATATTGCTGAATATTTACACCACGGAAATGAGAAGAACCATTATTGCTTATCTGATTTTTACAACGATTGCTGTTCTTGGAATTTTTTACGGCAAGCAAATCGAACCTGCATATCAAGGATTAAGAATATGGAAACTTGAAAATATTGCTCTGATATTTATAGGTCTCCCATTTGCATTGCTCTTACCAACTGCGGGATTACCCAATTTTACACCAGCCCCTTTATTTTCAAAAAAACAGATACTGATTCCAATGATGATTGGGATCACTTTCAGAATACTTGATGTAATTGCCATCGAATGGATGCTCCCGCATCCTCCACATACAAAGCTGCCTCCCTATACACAACCTTTCCCCTATTCCCTATTCCTGTATTTTTCAGGTGCTTTTGAAATAGAAGTGTTTTACCGTCTTATACCGCTTACAATTTTGCTTTTATTTTTTCATCGGTTCAAAAAAGGGAAATTCTTTGAAGCTGCTTTTTATACGGGGGCTATCCTTACTTCTTTGCGGGAGCCCTTGGAACAATGGCCACAAGGACCGGTTTGGTATGTAGTATATGCGCTAACAACAGGTGTAAGCATGAATTTTATACAGGCGCTATTTTTTCGCCGTGAGGGTTTTATTTCCGCACTCTCCGTTCGCCTGGGACATTATTTAATTTGGCATATCGCCAACGGCGTGATGATTCAGTACATGTTGCTGAAGTCATAACTACTAATTGATAAAGCTATTTGGATGTTGTTGGAAGCTTAGCCTGCGGATACAAATTTGCAATGGCATACATGGCCACGCCAAAACTTACGCCCACAATAATGAATACCTGCGCCATGATGCCTGTGGCAGCAAAAGAAAGCTTTAGCAGAATGGTAGAAACCACAAAGCTTGAATTACGGATGATAAGCGGGAAGTCGTCAGTATAAAAAAGCGAGAGTAACAAAATAACCACATCGCTCATGATGAGCAAGGTGAAAAATTGATCGAAGAAAATTGCATTGATATCCATGGTTGCTTGTATCGCCTGATCGGTAGAGAAATGTAAGAGCCAATCAATGAAAGAATATCCGCCCAGCAGTACCGATATCATTAACAGAAAAACAGCGAGATATTTTTTTGCCTGTATGAATCGCTTCATTTGAGGCGGTGCATCTGTAACTTCTGCCTGTGTTTTAACGCGTGCACTCACGCAATAAAAGAGAAAAATGAGCAGAAAAACAATCAATACCGTAGCCAAATCGTACCAAAGTTCAGTATGGTTGCGCAACTCTAAACTTCCGTTGATAAAATGCAAATGCGTAATGTCTTTAAAAATGCCCCTTATCAAAATCAGCATGATGATTTCGTATTGCTTTCCGATATAGAAAGTAGTGGACTGCTGTAAATAATACAACAGTAAATACGCTTCATATACAAGCAGAAAAGAAAAAGGAGTATAAATGGCGTTGATAGGGTTAGTTAGTAAACCCGCAGGATGCCAATTGAACAAATAAGTAGCCGAGAAATAAAGTGAAAGATGTATCAGAAAACTGGCAATAGCAATGTAGAGGATGTACCTGCCGAAGCGGGCACGGAAAGCCGCGGAAAAAAACATATCTGCCTTCATAGCCGGCGGGGGTTCATAACTAAATATATGAATAAAGCTCCGGTAAAACAGAAGTTTTTCTCAGCGTTGCATTTGAACGGCTTTAAATACATGTTCGTCCGGCCACGCTTGGCTAAACAAACCCATTATACTTCAAAAACAAAAATGCGTGGTCGGGTGTTATTGTTTTTAAATTGCAAACATGGAAAGAAAAGAATTTTTACAGCAGCTTGGCCTTACCGGTGCGGCCATTTTCAGCAGCTACTGCCTGGGCGGTTGCACAAAAGACAATTCCGGAAGCGGAACCACGCCTCCCCCTTCCAATGTTGACTTCACCCTCAACCTTTCAGATGCTGCCAATGCGGCCCTCAACAATCCGGGCGGCTTTATATATCGCAACGGAATCATTGTTGCCAGAACATTGAGCGGTACCTTCATTGCCGTATCGCAGGCATGTACACATCAGGGAGCAACGGTGGAGTTTCAGGCAAACACCAACCGGCTTTACTGTCCGGCACACGGATCCCTGTTTCAAACCAACGGAACCGTTGTAACAGGACCGGCCTCTGCTCCGCTGAAAGCATATAATACTTCTTTAACGGGCAACAATCTTCGTATCTTCTCATGATGAAATATTGGTTGATCACTTTTATGTGTTGGGTTTTGCCTACACAAATCCTTTCTGCACAAGACAGTGGGTTGCTGGATGAGCTGATGCAAGAAGCGAAACCTGATAGCGCATTGCTTCCGCCTAAAATGCTTTTAACACAGCGTGTGTTCTGGGGCGAAAAAGGATTGCTGCGCAGTACGGGCATTGCACCGCTCAATGCCACAACGCGCATGAAAGAATTAAAGTTGCGCAGAGCAATGCTGAAAACACATCAGGTGCTGGGCTTTGCAACATTGGGAGGCATGCTGGCACAGGGTATTATTGGAAGTCAGCTCTATCGAGGTAATTACAAAAATTACGAACTCCACGAAAATCTGGCAGGGGTCATTAACGTTACTTATTCGCTGGGAGCCGTTACCTCCTTGCTGGCACCGCCGCCCATGCTGAGCAGAGATAAAAAACTCAGCTCTGTTCGCTTGCACAAATGGCTTGCTGTAGGACATATGTCGGGCATGATTGCCACCAATATTCTTGCAGAGATGGCAGATGAAAATGCAAAATATAAATCGGCGCATCGCGCAGCAGCGCTCTTCACGTTTGCAAGCTTTGCTGCTGCTAACGTTGTGGTAACTTTTTAAACTATGGCTAAAACGAATTTTTTATTCCTTCTGCTGTTACTCACTCAAGCGCTTACTGCACAGCAAAAATGGCGGAACAAAGCTGCGGAAAGCGAAATCACCTACACCATGAAACATCTGTTGCATACCTGG
>Ga0194116_10004677_pt1 | contig 15534 bp, 14 predicted proteins | sample TA2MahsurfametaG_4_FD_148617 | JGI IMG/M metagenome (GOLD analysis project Ga0194116, IMG submission 148617) | Freshwater microbial communities from Lake Tanganyika, Tanzania - TA2015008 Mahale S9 surface | ecosystem: Environmental > Aquatic > Freshwater > Lake | place: Tanzania: Lake...
ATCCCCAATCCCCAATCCCCATTTATAGCAACAATTGTAAATTTAAAATAGGAAAAAATGAGATAAATATAGATTGGAAATATTTACTTATCATTTGTCATTATAATATTTTTATAATTAAATTTTTATAAAAAAGATGAAATTGCTTTTACAAAAAATGAACCTTTTTCCTTATAAAGTAAATTTTAATTACAAGAGAAATTTATATTTCCATACAATATTGAGTCAAATTTTTTCTATGCTATTATATATTATTCTGATTTTTTGCTTATTCAAATTCTCAGAAGATTTTTTAAAAAAACAAAATCCTAAATTAAGTATAAAAGAAAAACTTTTTAAAAATGATACAAAAATTAATTTTACAGAAATTATTGAATCTATATCCTTTAATTTTGATATCACATTATATACAAATGATGCAAACGAAAATTTGATTGAAGCAATCAAAACTTATTTTCAAATTAATTTTGATATCGGAAATTATGAATTTGAGGAAGATTTTAATACCTATTATAATGATTTTCAAATTACCAAATTTTTTAATTTAACCAATAATTATTCAAAAAATAATTTTAATGAAAAAAAGTCAGAAAACAATACTAATGAAGATTTATATAATTTCAAATATATATACAATATTTCCTTGAATGCTTTAATTGATCAAAACACGATATTTAAATTTCAATCTATGCCAATAAGTATCTCAAATTCAACAATATTCCCTGAATATCTTAATATTAGAAATTATAGTTTAATCGATATACCAGAATTGAAAAATCTTTATCTTAAATTAGAGGATGTAATTATAAATATAAACACGGATTTCACTTTTTATTCAGTTTATAATGAAAAAAAGACCTCCAAAATCAAAATTGAATTAAACGAAAAAGTAGTTCGATTTTGTTCATATGACTCAATAATTGATCCAGATATTCCAGAATTTGGAGTGAAAGTTAAGGAAAATTTTTTTTTTAATGGAGATGGAAATGGATTATCGTATAGTTATCAATTAATGGAATTGATCGAAGATACAGACTGGATTTTTACGAATTTTCGAACAAAATATATAATGCAAATTTTCAATTGGAATTCTTTAACAATGAATAGATCAGATAAATCAACTTTAGATGTCTTCGGATTTGATATCTCAAAAAAAATGAAGAGTGAAACTAGAATATACAAAAAGATTCAAAATGTTTTAGCAGAAATTGGAGGGATTTCAAGCATTTTAATCGTTATTGGTAACATTGTTTTAAGCAAGTTAAACCAAATAACATTTGAGATAAATATTATAAACAATCTTTTTTCGAATATTATTAATAATAAAGAAAATTTAAATAATTCTATTAAAAAACGCTTATTTAATAAAACCTCGAATTTGCCTTACAAATCATTTCCTTTTTATAACGGAAATCAAATTATAGAAAAAAAAGAATTAAAAATTTCAAATGATTCAAAAAATCATACAATAGCAATAAATGATAGATATCCTCATCTAAATAATAATCCAAAGGATGGCTCATTTAAAAATGAAAATAATAATAGTAATAGAAAATTTTTGGAATTAAATTCAATAAACAAGAATATAATTTTCGAGCGAAAAAATACATCAATCAAAGGTGATAACACTAATAATAATAAAGAAAATTTAAATATTGAGAACATTTCAATTAACCATCAGCAAAATAATCTTGAAATATTTTCAAATGAAAAGATATATATATTTCTCAAAGAAAAGAAGTATAAAAAGAAGAAAAATCTGCTTATCAAGTTTTCAGAATTAGGAATATTAAAGTTTTTATTTTGTTGTAAAAGGTTTAAATATGCAGATTTTCTTAAACAGCAGGAATTTTATACTCAAGGAGAAAAAAAGATTAATCGATATCTAGATGTTTTTAAGTTAATGAAATTTTTCGAAAATTTTGAAATATTAAAAAGTCTGATATTGAATAAACAACAAATCTTCGCTTTTGATTATTTTAAGAAAAGAGATTTGTCAGAATTAAATAAAAATAAAGTAGAAAATTTGCAAGAACTTTATAAATATCTAAAGGGTATAAAAGAATATTCTGAGAATCATAATCTCATTTCGGATGAAAACATTACTTATTTCTTGGACCAAGATATCAAAAATTTCTTTAGTATTTAATTTAATAATGAAATGATTAAATAATAATATTTTTATTAAAATGCTACTTTGATAAGGGTAAAAATTAATTTCAAAATAAGTTAACTTTAAAAATAAAAGGTAATAATAAAAGTTATTGATTTATTCATTGCAGAAAACGCTTTTTAATTATTTTCAAATCAAACACCATTTAGTTAATTAGTACAATTAATTGGCTTATGTATAAGAATGAAAGAAATTTAAGGATTCCGAAAAAATTTATATCAAATTACTTTTATTATTAATAAATTATAATGCCATCTATACTAAAAAAATTTCGTGATTAATGCTATTATAAATAGTTTTTTAATTTTAGATTAAAGGTTTCCTTAATAAAATTTTATTATAAAACATCTTTTCGAGATTAAAATTCATTTAATAATAATAATTCAATTATTGACAAATTTACTCTATATCATTTTTATAAATGAATAAATATATTAAAAAAATCTTTATTTTTATTCAATTAATAAAAATTAAACCTTTTAAATTTCTTTTTAACAAAATTATTATTATTTAAGAAGAGTCTCTTCGTATCGTTTCAATTGAATTCTAAAGCCAGCATTCGGATTTATTTTTTCTCTTTTAGCTTTACATATTTCCAGCGCTTTTTCTAATGTAAATTTATATTTTTTAATCATGTAACTAATTATTAATGTAGATGACCTTGATATTCCAGCAAAACTTTTAAGTAAAAGGTAATAAATTATTTGAAAAATACCAATGAACTAGAACTTTTCCATTATTTATTATACAATCTTCGATAAATTCATACGCTTCTTCAAAGCAAGGAGTAATATCTTGGCTGAGTGAGTCTAGAAGATTGAATTTTTTGTATTTAAAAGCCTATTTCTCAAATATAAAAACAAAGAAAAATTGAAGGATATATATAGAAATGATTTATTTCAAGAAAAAATATATTAAGCTAAATATCTTCCTTTTCAGATTAATAATTTATTTAATATTTATAGTCAAAAACAGTTAAATTTCTTTATCTTACTTCAGGAAAATATTCTGTGAGTCCTTGCGCTGCAACTATAACATGAGTAATCCTATTTTCTTCTAATCCTTTTCTATTCATGGCAGCACCTATTGAACCAATATATATATTATCAATTATTTCTACAGGATTGTTATCATTTTTAGCTAAATCCATAGATTTTAATAACTTTACAGCTGCAAGACATTTTTTAATCGTTTCAAGATTTAATTTTTCTGTTAAAAGTTAAGAAATGCTTAAATGAATTTTTATATACTATCATTGATGTTCTCAGGTTTTTCTTCGGTTTTTGCTTGAATTTCATTTTCTTTAAAATTTTCTTTTACATTCAAGCTTTTAAATTTATTTATAAATGATAGAAGTTTTTCTTGTTTATTTTTCGTTTGACATTCTTCTTCGGATTCTACTTGAGTTTTATAATTTAAATTATTTTGATTAATATCGTTTTCCATTATATATTATTATTAATATATATTGTAGGTAAAAAATAAATTTTATTAAGTAAGAGTTTTCTTATCAATTTACTAAACTATTTGATTAAAAATAATGAATTTTTAAATAAATATTAATTTCCTACGCCTTTAAAAATAAATAAAAATTTAATTAGGATTAAGTTATAATTCTGGGAATAGGATAAATAATTAAATAATTATTCAAAATCAATCGATCTTTATTAAATAGTTTGTATTTTTAAAAATAATCAAAAGCTGATGTCTTAATTTGTCTAGATACACTTAAATTTAAAAATCAAAAAATAAAGTTTTAAAAAAATTTATTGAAAATATCTATCATATTCATTATTCTTCAAGTTTTCCATAAACTCTTTTTTCAATTCAAGATTTGAAACTTGTCCTTCTGCATCTTCGAAGAGATTGAAATTTTTATTTAAATTTTCATCAACTTCTAATATTGAGGCCAAATTATACATTCTTCCTAAATAATTCGGTGCACTCCAAACTGTGATTATTTTCCCATCGAAAAGAGTCTTTTTTAAAAATTAACAAAATTATAATTGATTATTTTGTACATTATAACCTTCTAAACAAAGTTGATGTGCTCTAACTATATTATCAATATTATTAAGATGTAAAAACCTTTTAACTATTAATTCTCCAAAGATATACCCAGCACCTCTAAAAGTATTATTTTTAAAATCATTGTTTTTACTTTAATTATTAATTGTATTCAAATAATTTTGTATATTTTTTTTTACCTTTCAGAAATTTTAAATCCTTCTACTGAATTATCAGGATCTGACCACATTAAGTCAGCGAGGGGTCCCTAAGAAGAAAAAAAAATTAATTCTTTCATATTATTAAATTTAACATAGGATGACGAAATTTTTTATACAAATATTTTTATAATATTACTTCAGTGGGAATATCACCAAATCTATTAATCTTTTCTATCTCTTCTATCTTCTGGATCAGCGGAGATAATCCACCATGAATACAGAAAATTTTGTTTTCTACAACAGCTGCTATTGGCAAATAATCAAACATTTCTACTACATATTGCCAAACCTGAGGACTATTATTAAATTTTTTCAGACATTCTGCATAAAATCCATAATTCTAATCAAATCATTAAAGACTTATAGGGAAATTTATAAATTTTACTGTTGTTGTTTGCTTTGACTCATGATTTCCTCTAAGAAGATGTATTTTCGTAGGATATTTAATTTTTAATAATACGAGATATGTGATTACTTCAATAGAGAAGAACCCTAATTTTATTTTTTATAATTCTACATGAAATTTAATGGAATTATTTCAGATTACCTCTATCAACGTAATCTCCAAGAAAAAGGTAATTAGTGTGTGGAACATCGCCTCCAACACAGAAAAGTTCTTTTAAATCAAAAAATTGACTACAAAAGAATTTTAGATATTCTTATAAAGTTTTTACCCATGAATATCACCAACTATCGTTACACTTGCTGAAATATGCTTAACATTAGGCTCTTTTATCAAGACTTCTATAACTTTTTGCATTATCCACTTAATTTCAAATTGAGAAAGGATTTTTCCTTGCTTGCATTTTTCGAATAATTCTTCTATTGAATTCATGTTAAAAATTAAAAATTTTAAAATTAAACTTATAATGATAAATAATATATATTTCCTTTTGGATGAAAAAATTTCGGATAAAAGATTGTTTAATAAACAGCATTCGTAAAAAAACTTTAAAGAATCTTTTGCAATTTTTATAATAAAGTTATTTTTTCTGAATTTTTTAGTTCAACTAATTTAAATTTAAAACTTTCAAAAAAACAAATGATTACAAATAATTTAACTATACAGCTTAAAATTTTGAATTTGCTTTATAAATACTAAAAAACTAAAATGAATTCATAATACTTAAAAAATTTATATAACATTAATAATATTAAATCCATTTTTTTTCTAAGTTCCAATTAAAATTAACCTTTACCGGCTTTTTAATTGGATTGTAATAAGCAGGTCCAGGAATGTTCCTCTTTATAAAATAATCAGGATATTTCTGTGGAGAAGAAACTTTCTCAACAACATTGATTTCATAACCATTTTCGTCTTCACCTCCTCCCAAAACATCCAAATTATTGCTTTTAAATTGCCCTTTGCCAAATCCGTTTGTAGAAAATATATTATTGTTCTTATTATTATTTCCGTTATTATTGTTAGAATTAATATTAGCACTATTTATTTTTTCATCTTTGATTTTTTTTATTGTTTGCAAATGTGCTAAATTCATTTCTAATAGGGGCCTTGGTTTAATGTTTGCTGCAGTATTTAGCCTTCTTTTAAACTTATTCAACTTGAGAGTCTCAACATACAAAGATTCTTTTTTCTCTGGATTGGTGAAATTCCAATTCGAATTATGATCTTTTTTAATTTCATAGGTACCAGGACCTGGTGTTTTAATTTTTCGAGCATTAAGAGGATTGGAAGTTTTAATATAGTCATCTATCAAGTTTTCTGTTTTTTCAGGATTTTTTTTAAAAAAATAAGAAGTTGTTTTATTACCAAAATCACCTTCATTTTCAAGATTAATATATGCACTGTTTACATATGTTTTTCCTTTATTAGGTGATTTTGTTATTGCGAAGTCAATATCATCTTTGAAATATCTTCCAGGTCCTAAAGCACTTTTTGGGACTTTTTTGAATCTATCGATTTCTGATTTGAAATAGAAATTTTCTCCTTCTGCAAAATCACTTTTTTTATTCAACAATATAGGATTATAACTGCAGGGGCCAGGAATTTGGGGATGTAACTTAAGTGGCTTTGTACTGGCTTTATTATACAAACTTTTATAAGAAAGAGTCTTGTTTAAAGTTGAAATCATGCTTGTAGATTCATCGCTTTTATACGATCCAGGACCAGGTAGATATTTATCGTAAAATTCCTTGTAATCTCCAAATCTGCTAGTATTAGAAGCAAAACCATTACCAAAGCCTTTAGAGCTATGATGAGAAGTATCACTAGTAACAAAGTCGAATTTTTTTTCGATTGTATACGAGCCAGGTCCTGGGAATTGAAGTTTGACAGCTTCAGATTTTGTGTATGTATTAGCAAATCTAGGTAATTGACTGGAAAAGCCTTTGGTAGTTTTTGGAATCTTCAATTCATCAATTAAGATGTTTTCTGTTTTCCTAGGAATAGATCCCAAGTTTTGACGTTTATATGCAGTGCAGACAGGTCCTTTTATAATTTTACCTTTACGAGGGGCTTTCAAAACGTAGTTTTCATGATTATCCTCGAAATTCTCAAGACTTAATATATTATTTGGGTTAATAAATTCATCATAAATTAAAGGTTGTTTTAATTGCATTGTTGTTAGGCCATTGCTCATTTTTGGCTTTGTTTTTTATTTTTTTATTTTTAACTTAATTTTATTTATAAAAATATTTTTATTTCTCTCATTTGTGTTTGAATATTAGAAATTCTCTTGCTATGAAAATAAAAAAATAGAGAATGTGAAAAAGTAAATTTTAATAAATTAATTTTTTAATTTTTTTTTTGAATTATTTTTCTATTTCAATTAGTTTAAATTTAAATAGATGAAAATTTCATTTTTTTAGCGGAAATAAAATTAAAAACAATTTTTCTTAATTAATTGATAATAAAGAAATTGAACCCATTCTGTCATAATACAAGTAATTAAGTAAATTTGTCATTAAATTTAACAGAGTACGAAGAGTTTACTTTATTTTTAATTTTAATTTAATTATCTCATATTAGAAAAAAATGCTTTTTTTTTGTTTAAGATGAAAAATTATTCAAAATTTTTTTTTATTACCCTATAACTATGATTAATATTTTCAATCTTTTAAAAAGCTTTTAACGAATATTATATTTTTTGATATTTCAAACATTCAAAGCCATTATTACCATTTAATCTTAAGTTTTCAGCGCATTTGCCGATGATCTCAATAACTTCATCATCACTTTGAGGTTTGTATTTTATCTCTTCATTAAATCTTTTTGTTGAATTAACTATTTATGATATTATTTAAAATTTAATTACAGATGCTTATTTTTGAATTATTGGCTTTCATATAAATTTGCAAATTTAATTCACAATATAAATTTTTCAAATCTTTCAAATTATATTTATCAAAATTTTCCCTGTTCAATTCATTGTTATTTAAAAAGCTTTCATTTATATTATGATCATTATTAAATATTTCCAAATCTTCTTTTTGAATGTAGAAATATTCATTTAATGTTTGTATATCTAATTCATCTATCAATTGATTATTACTAATATTTATTTTTTCTAAACAATCAATCATATTTAGAAAATTCAAATTTTCTTTATCTGATAATTTATTATTTTCAATATCTAAATTTTTTAGCTTTGAGAGATAAGTTAATTCAAATAAATCAGTGATTTGATTATTAGCTACTAAAAAGGTCTCTAAGTTTGGGAAGCATATTATTCCTATTTAAGATAAAGATCAAGGTTTTAAAAAATTTATTTTGTTCTATATAATTAATGAAAAATTAAACTTTTTTATGGTTGTCCCTCCCCAATATTTCTTAATTATACTAATATAAACATATTTAATATTTATAGAATAATATTATTTTTTCAAATGATTTTTATACCTTCTAATTCTTCAATTTGGCAATTATTGACATTTAGATATTGTAAATTTTTGAATGAAGTTCCTATATTGGATATATTTAGTAGTATGGAATTTTCCAAATTTAAATTAATTAATTTGGGCATTTTTATTCCGAACTCATTTAAAAAATTGTAGTCATCTATTTGCAAATCAATTTTTATATCCATTTTTTCTTGCTCAGAAATTTTCTCTTTTTCAATATTTAGATATTTTGCAATCAAATACTCGAATAGATTTGCTTCACCACTTAAAAATTTTGTATCATTATTATCAATGATTTCTCTTAAGTATATATCAATATCAGTAATAAAATAATCTTCATTTTTGTTTGCCTCTTGCTTGGAATTTAAAGGTATTTCATTCCCGTTTAAATTTAAATTATTTTTATTTTTCTGATTTTTATTAATTTTTCTATCTTGTGTGGCTATTTGCAATAGATACAATAAAGGAGATTTTTTTATATCTAAATTATCGGTTGAATATTTATCAAGAGTAATATTTACTTTGTCAATTTTTTTTGAGTAATGGTTAGTAGTTTTAAATTCCATTAATATTGATAATTTATATTTTATAAAATAATTCTTTTCCTAACAAAATCAATATTTTGTGAATAGAAAATCTAATTAAGATTTTAAAGAAAAAATACACATACAATTAATTATATTAATAATAACAAAAATTTTCATTCAAATAGGAAGATTCATAAGCTTTAATGACTTTAAAATTATGATTGATTTATTAATTATTTTTATTTTTTTCATTAGAACATTATCTTATCAATAATCATAAGCTTTTTTGAAAAAAAAACAATTTATTAATTATATTGAATTAAAAACAAATTTTAATATTACCAAGAAAATTTATTTTTAATGTTTTACAGCTAAATTTGAATAATTATCAATAAATTCAATTATTAATTTTAGTAGAAAAATTTTTTATAATAAAACAAATTATCAATATGCAAGCATGTACAAGTGAGGAGTTGTATAGAGATGAGAACAATGAAATTTCATCTCTGATTCATAGCAAGAAATATAAACATAAAAAAATGAAATCAGAAAATGTGAGTGAGAGAAATATTTCATCTGAAAACACTAATGGTAAAATAAGTTTTTATTTAAAAAGAAAATAGAAAATTAAATGAACCTTTTAAAATTTCTTTTTTATCTTCGAAAAATCATAAAGTTAAAGTTTTTTTATGTATAAAAAATAAAAGAGTTTAACTTACTCTTAAAAATACTTATAAAAATTGATTGTTTATTTCTTAAAAACCAGAATTATAAACTTGCATATATAATTTTTATGTTCGGATTTACAGTTTGAATAAAATTAAAATTAAAATAAATTTTATATCTTGCAATTAATAATGATTTTTTTTATTAATAGCTGAAGAAGAACAAAACAATTCAGAAGAGACGAAGTTTGCTATAAATGATATTGATTGTCTTAATAGTTGTAAAAAGCCTTTTAATAAAACATTACAAACAGAAGTAATTTTTTTCTTTTATTCTTTTTCTTATAAAATTAATATAAAATCCATAAAAAAATAATTAATATGTAAGATTCTTTTTTTAGTTAAAATGAATTTGAATAAAATATTTTCAAGATTAATTCAAAAATCTAAATCCAAAATAAATTAATTAAAATAAAGCTTGAGAGTGTTCGCTCAAGCATTAGAATGTATCTCTATCTACTCGCTTGTACATCAACAATTTTAGACGGCTTCATTTTAATATTTATAGGATATAACAGTAATATATTAACAAAAATAAATAAATGGGAAGAATCGAAAATTTTCTATTTAGATTTAAATTTTCATTTTTTTTCTGCTCTTGGTGGACTATTTTGCTTGATCTTTGCTAAAGATTCAAATAGCGAAGCATTACAATTAGCTGCGATTATAACATTAGTAGCATTTTTGGTTTCTATAGCATTAATAAATGTGAGCAGTTTTGCAATTTATTTTTTTGTTTTTTCTATAATATGTCTTTCAAACGGACACTTGCAAAATATAAGCATTAATTCGATAGTAAAAAAATTTAGTGAAAAATACAGAGGTGTTATATGGGGATATGCTTATTTTTTTAACCAATTTGGAAAATTTTTGTTCGCATGTTTAATTAATTGGTTTGATAGAGATATAAAAGAAGGAAAAATTGACATTACAATATTTCCAATATTTACTATTATAATGGTTCAAATAGTTTTTATTATTGTTCTACTCACTTTCATGAAAAAGAGATCCATGCTAAAAGAAAAAATATGGTTTAAATATGAACATAATAAAAACAAGATAAAAAAAATTAAAAAAGAAAAGAAGGCTATTTTAGAAAATAAAATTGAAGAAAATGGGGCAAGTAACAATATTTCTAATAAATTTGATTCATTTGTGAATATAAAAGAGAAAAAAACTTCACTTATAAATAATGACTTAGATTGCCGATCTGAAAATTCGCTATCAAAAAATACTCATAATATCAAAGGAGAATTTCCATATTTACTTAATAGTAGGAATTCAAATAAAAATGTTTCTAATAATTTTTTTAAAATAAATGCTGAAATTGAAAGGGAAAAAGAAATTGAAAGAATAAAAAAACAAAAACATATCTCAGAAGATTTAGAAATTCTTAAAGCTATAAATCTTAAAAATTCAAGTATTATGAAACAAGATAAAGCAGAAAAAATAGAAGAAATTCGTAATTTTCAAAACCATGACAATAAAATCATTTTAAATCAAGATACTAAAATTTCAAATAAATATTGTTTCGACGATAACGTTTTAGTTAAGCAAAATATATTCAACTCAGAAACTAAAAGAATTTATTTGAAAAAAAACAAGCAAATGTTATCAGATACAGAATATATATTAAGCTCTTTAAAAGCAATTTTTTCGTCAGATATTTTACATCACCAATTCAGCTTGATTTTTATAAACTTTAGCTTGGGAGTTCAATTTTTTTCATTAATTAATATTTTCCCGCATTTTCATTACAATTATACTTACGCAGTACTTACGGAGGAGATTTTTTTTTCTAAATTAATTCACTTGATTTTGCTTCTAATTTTCCCTTTTATATTTTTTTTCAAAAAATTGACTAGAAGAGTTTTACTGCTTTTCGCTTTTTTTAGTAACTTCATTATAAACTTTCTTGTACTAATAAACTGCCTAAATTCAACTGCTTTTGTACATTTGTTTAGGTTTATATGGAATATTTGTTACATAACAATCAATTTATATAACTGCGAAGCCGCACCTTTTAAAATAAGATATATTAATACTTCGATTATGAATTTGTTTTTTAAAATCAGCTGTATGCTAGAAATATCTGTAATAGAAAAATTAATAAATGTAAACTTATATCTTCCTGTTGTTTTCAATTTATTTATTTTATTAATGGATATTTTACTTGTATCGAAATTGGAATATGAAACTCATTTCAAATCGCTAGAAGAGATAAGATTGGAGTTGAATTGATTTAGGTTGCTTAGTTACATTTAAGATATTAAAAGAATCTTTATTTTTAGATTTATTTCTAAATCTTATTCTATGATAGCTCTTTCTACGATTGGTTTTAAAACTCTACAATTAATTGATTTCTTTAGTATTAAAAATAAAATTTTTATTGAATCCAAATAATAATTTAATATAAGCCAAGAAACACAAGAGATAGTTGTTTAGTGTTTTAATAAATAATTAAAATATTAATGTAAATAATTTAAAAACTAATTAAGATTTTATTTATAAATTATTTATGACAATACCTTGGATATATAGATTTAGCAAATGAAATAAAAAATTTTATTTTTTAATTCTTGGGATTTACATTTTGTTTAAAAATTCTTCAATTGTTATAATTTGAGTTAAAATCCATCGATACACTATTTCAATATTTGAATTAATTTAAAAGTTAGATTTTTTATAAATTAGGATTAAGATTCTCATTATTGATAATATTTAGTTTTATAATGTTAATTATAATTTCAAATTTTCAAATTCTCTATAATATAATTATCAATAAATGAGTAATCAAGAAAATTTGAAGGCTAAATTAGATAATTTAGCTGAGATTATTGATTCCAATTTAAATTCCAATGAAGAAGAAATAAAATCTGCTAAAAATAAAGCAAATTTAAATGATGTAAATTTTACAAACAGAAAGGATTCAATAAAATTAGAGAAGAACATTTTAGAAAGTCTTCAAAAAGATAAACAAATCTTAAACTTAAAAGATTCAAAAGAAAACCAAGAAACAAATAAAATTCAGGAAAAGTCCATTTACATGAAATTTGTAAACAATTTAGATGATCTATTATATGGATTAGGAGATAGTTTGCAGATTTTCAATATATTCACTATTATAAAAAGCTCAGAAAGAATTTTGATTAACTTAAGAAATTGTATATTATTAAATGGGTTGATAATGATAAGCTCTAACATATTTTTTTTTTACTTCTTAGAACCTTTTATGAATAATTGCATCAATTCTTACTCGAATTTTTCATATTTTATTTCCTTGGGAAAATATATTTATTGTATATTTTGGCTGATTCCTATTTTTCTTGTCTGCAACATCCTTACAGCTTTTTGGATAGATGAAATCTATTACGATTCACTTGAGTATGTAGAAAAAACTAAATCAATAAATATTGAAGGACTGGATTTAATGACTTCTATAGCCAATCAAATTCAAAGGCAACTTATAGTGTTGTCCTATATATTATCTATTAACTTGCTAAATATATTTTTAAACCTCTTTTCAAGTTTTTCTCCTATTCTATCAACTCTTTTTTTCATTGTTAAGTTTTTCGCAATGTCTGTGCTTAATTCGCTCTATGTATTTGAGTATATTTTATTACAAAAGTACTTGAAGAATTTTAAAAATATATTATATTTTATAGAAAACAAAATATTTTACTTTTTTGGTTTTGGAATTTTATTAACAATATTAATAAATTTTATCGATTCAGTGACTATCAGTTCTGCATTATTTTTGATTTTATTTCCATTTTTTTTAATAGCAAGTGTGAAAATTAACAATAAAAGGTTTTCAAATCAAAGAGAAATTAAAATTGGAAAATTGCGGTTTTTTAGCTTTATAGAGTTCGTACATAGTAGTTTATTGAATCTTATTTTTAGGATTTTTAAATTAAAAAGTCATTCCAGATGAAATGCATTTTAACCAGTAAATTTTTGTATTTTAATAATTTTCTAACTGAAATATGCACAATTATTTTTATATGATAAAAAAACCTTTAATAGATAAAATGTTAAAACATAAAATAAAGGTTTGAATTATAAGTAACATCACAAATAATGTTATATTTTATCCTTTAATAAAGCTAATTATAATTTTAAAAGCTAAATTAATTTTATTATTAAATACTCATTCTTTTAGTCAATTCAAAGAAGCTTAATATTCCAAAAAGCAGCTCTTTAAAACTAATTGTTTTTTATGTCTTTAAAAACATTCATAAACAATATTTTTTAATTAAAATTATTTTAAATTATTATCTTTATTCTCATAAAAATCAATCTTTTTTAAATATTTAAAATAGCAATAAATCGACCAATTTATTTACTCGAACTTTTTATTATATAATAAACCCTTAAAATAAAAATATTTTGACTTTTTCTCAAAAACTAGTATTTCACAAAAATAAACATCTAAATTAAATTTTTTTAATAATTTTAATTTATTCTTAAATATATTTTTATTAACATATAATAATTATTTACCCATCAAAATACCAAAAATTAATTCTCAGATTAATAATTTTCTTATGTTTCAATCACTTTATAAAAATTCTTAAAACAATTAAATTATATTGTCGATTAAATTGATTCAAAAGAGATAGAAAAGAAATTTTTCCATTAGTCAAATAATCATAGTTGTTAACAATACTATAATCGCCTTAAATAAAAAAACAAAATTTATAGATGATGTTGTAATTTGTTTTTGATTATATTTTGTGAAAAATTTGTGACTGTTTAGTTAATTGGATGCTTGCCTTGAATTCTCTTTTCAAACATTGAAGGCAAATTATAATCTCCAGGACCTGGAATATTCTTCATTACATTGTATTGATCTTGCGTTCTCTTTCCTAATCCAATACCAATTCCATAAACCTTAAATCTTGTTGCTTCTGTTAATTTTTTTTCTGGAAGATATTTCATAGGAGAAACATCATGTAGTTTTGAACTATCTTCTTCATAAAAGTAGTTTTTTCTAAATTTAAATGTGCAAGGGCTCTGTCTTGACCACTCAACCGGTTTTTCATAATCTGCAGGACCTGGAAAGTCCAATTTTTCATCCTATAAATTAATCTTCGGATATTTCAATTATTTTCTTTAACTCCACATAGTTTATATATTGAAATATTTAATTATATTAAAATTTTATAAATGTAACTTATAAAATAAAAGTTTGAAGGACTATTTTAAAAAAACCGCAAATTTGAATGTTTCAATTTTACATATAATATAGCGATTTATTTATAGAATTACAGATTTTCAAATATCAAGCTCTTTTCAATAAAATATTATTTCATTATAATAATTAAAGAAATTTAATATGGAATTTAATTAAAGAAAATTACTTTTATTATATGTTTATTGACTATGGAATATCCTCTCTTTTTAATAAGATTATTTTCGAAGACTGAGTTAAATGTATAATCATGCGTTGAGGGAATATATGCTTTTTCATCCCAAAGCTCTTTTCTCGCGCTATTTCCTATACCTACTCCTGTAGATTTATAATCAGGAATATTATAAATATTATCACAATAGGGATTCTTATAAGAGTCTTTGAATCTGCTTGTTCTAGGAATAGAATATGAAGCAACTCCTGATTGAAGTGTGCTACAAGAAATATAGGAAGTGACTGGAAAACGCGAACTTACAGATTTTATGCTTTGACTTTTTGAAGCTAATGTGGGCATGTTTGTTATTTTTCTTATGTTGGAAATATTAGATTTTGGACTGTCGAGAATACTATTGTATAAAATTTGACTTTGATTTACCTTCGGGCTAACATTTACTGAATTTGTATAGAGATAGAAATTTTGCGATAATTTGGAATTAGGATTTGGATGCATTTTTATTTAGGTTAATATGTTTTTATAATGTTTTGATAATATTTTTAAATAACTTTTAAAATATTTTAGACATAAAATAAATGTTTTTTTCTTATAAGGATATAAATTATTTTTTAAAGCTTTATAAATCGAAAAAAATAGAAATTTTAAACAAAT
>Ga0194116_10004679_pt1 | contig 15533 bp, 33 predicted proteins | sample TA2MahsurfametaG_4_FD_148617 | JGI IMG/M metagenome (GOLD analysis project Ga0194116, IMG submission 148617) | Freshwater microbial communities from Lake Tanganyika, Tanzania - TA2015008 Mahale S9 surface | ecosystem: Environmental > Aquatic > Freshwater > Lake | place: Tanzania: Lake...
GCAGTCAAGGCTGCAAATGCTGCTGCTCTTGCAGATGTTAAGAAGGCATTCAATTCACTTGCAAAGAAGTGGAATAAAAAGAATCCAACTGCAAAGGTTGCTTTAATTAAGTAACTAATTCGATGGGGCGGTAGAAATATCGCCCCATTTTTATAAATATGATACACTTAGATAGTATGGAATGGGATCACTTTCACACAATTAAACAAAAGGTATTGCGTGAATTGATTAATGAATTAGAAGGTATAGAATTACCTCCTGAATGGAGCCCAAGAGACGTCTTAGGCTTTGTATTAAGAAAACTAGAAGATCAAGGTAAAAAAATATGAGTTTAAACAAAAAAATTAAAAGATGGTTCGGATTTCCAGAAGCAGAAATTTATTTAAAAGAAGCTCAATCCGTACTTGAGGAAAGGTTAAAGGAAATAGAAATGGCAGAAAAGAAAGTAGCCAAGAAGAAAGCTCCAGCCAAGAAGAAGGCTCCAGCCAAGAAGAAGGCTCCAGCCAAGAAGAAGGCTCCAGCTAAGAAGAAGGCTCCAGTCAAGAAGTCTGGTGGCGGTACAGCACAACAGGCTCTTTAGTGGAATCAAATAAAAGAAGTTTATGTAAGTCAGTAACTTGGCCGATAGCCCATATTGGATTTGTTGCTACTTTAGTTTATTTTTTTGAAAAATTAATTACTGGCGAAGGCCATTGGGAATATGCTGGTACATTTGCTGTGATATATACCGTCTGTGAAATGATCGGTTTTTATCTGCATGAAAGGGCTTGGGCTAAATTTGGTAAAAGGGTTAAATAGTGGGAAAACACCACGATAAGATTGCCAAGGCTCTTGAAACCCGTAAAAGGACACACAAAGGTCCTGGGGGAAAGATTCCAGGCTCTATGAATAAGAAAAAAACTGGCTATAGAGGCAATAAAGCAAATAGTAAATAATGGATATACTAAATGTTTGCGAGACGGCAGGCTGTGATAAGCCTGCCGAACGAATTACCTGTACAGAAACCAAGATAATTCAAGTATGTAGAGACTGTTTTAATAAAAAATACAAGAAATGATATAATTGATTGATGAGCGGACTTCTAGACCCGCTTAAATTAAACCTATAGGAGTAATAAAATGTCAGACGGAAAAGATTTAAAAGGCTTTAACGAAACTAAGCCAGCAGGAACCACACCATGGTCTGCAGAGTCACAGTCACCCGCATCTGGTGGAGATTTCGGCGCAGGACTTTCTTGGCCATCAGCAGAAGATAAGTCAACACAAGGTCCAGCAGGAACTACAAAGAAGTAATCATGTGCGTAGAATGTGCATGTGGTAGTGTTGGCAGCTCAACTGGAATTAAAGATGTTAATATCCAGGATGTATCTAATCAGGGAAACAACTAATGTGTAAAGAATGCGGTTGCGGAGGCACAGAAAATATTCAATATGAATCTGCTGCTGATCGTAATGTTGTAACATCTGAATCAACAAAGGGGAACTAGTGTCAGAAGGTACAGTTACTTCAAACGATGCAACTAAAAAACATCCTACTCAGGGTAAATTTAAGTCTGGATTTAAAGACAAGAGATCTACAATGAGAATAGATGTTAATAGGCATGGTGTTCGTAGAGAAACAAACATACAGCCTAAAAGGACGGGTAGAAAGAAAGTATAATGTCGTCTGGTCAATATAAGAGACGTGAATCTTTCAATCCCACAGTTATTAAAGATGGTAAAATTGTTAGGCTTAGAAAAAACGGGAGCATAAAAGCTATCCTTGATGAGTATAAGCCTAATCATAAAAATGTGTCGGGTAAATAATAGTTCAGACGAACTTACTATAGATATAATTAAGTCTATTGATGACCAACTAGACATTGTAGAAGATTTAGGGTTTTAAAATTAGAGAGTTAATAACTGGAGAACAGGTGCAGGATTTTTCTAGTCCTGCAGATTTAATAGTTCACAGTAAATGTCCAGAAAAATGGCTACTTATAGATTTAGAAACTGGTCAAATGTATAGAGGAATGAAAGATCCAGGCCCATGGGGAAAGTGGAGAAGATTAAAAAAACACTTTATGGTTCAATTTCAAAATGATTAAAAAATTTATTTGTAAGGCCAAGGGACATATTTTTGAAAACGCTGGGACCTGTCCTTTTACTGGAAAATCCTATAATATATGCACTAGATGTCAAATTCTTAAAGTGGTATAATTAGAGCATATGTTTAGAATAAAAAATAATTATGAAATGTCACAGGATCCAAAGGGGTGTTGTGTGATAGCATACTGCATAAAGCCTGCAAATCATATTTATGATAATATTTATAATCAAGTTCCATTATGCGACACGCATTTTGAAAAATTAAAATCTATGCAATATGGAGGGTAAAATGAGTGAAACTATTAAAATGCCAGTAAGCCAACTTAATGGAAAACTATTGGGTGGAGGCGGAACAGGTATATGGCAATATGATAACTTCTTGTCTAAAGAAGAATGTGAAGAGTTAATAAAGTTTTTTAATGCAAACGCAGAAGAGTGGAGATTTATTTGTTTTTATGGATCTTACGGAATGCATGTCGTTTCTCCATTTACCAAAGAACATGGTACTTCAATAACCGAAGAATATATGGCTAATTTAAGAGAAAGAATGATTCAATACTGCTCGGATGCTGCTGGAAGACCAATGAAGATTAATAGCATGCATGCACAAAAATGGGAAGTTGGTGCATATGCTAATGATCATTCAGACAATACAGATCTTGATGGTAATGATATGGGTTGGGCAGATAACAAACAGTACTCTGGAATTTATTTAAATAGTCAACCTGATTATGAGGGCGGAGTTTTAAAATTTAGAGATCACAACTTAGATGTTGTACCGCCCACTGGCTCATTTGTTTCATTTCCTGGAGGAATAGAAAATATTCATAGTGTATCTGAAATTACTGCTGGGACAAGATATACTATAGTTATATTTTGGGATTACGCAGACACATGGTATTCTGAAGCTCAGCTTCAAGAGTGGGAAAGATTAATATTTAAAGAAAGAATTCATCAATATCAATTAAAACAACAGTGGAAGGATGGAGTAGCACATCCATTACTAGATGAACCCTATGCTGGTTTAGATGATCCATCTAAACTTCCAGAAGGATTGATGGAAAGCTTAACTTCTGCAGACATGAAGTGTAATGCAAGAAGAAATCAAGAAAATGCCGTAAAGGAAGGAAGAGTTCCAGAAGGTGTTGTTGTCGATATGATAATTGTTGAGGAGAAACAATGACTGATATAAATTTAGAAGAAGTAAAAGAACACCATTCAGGATTCATTTTTGGCAATCCATCTAGTTCTAAATGGGTGGATAAAGATGGCAAAGAGCATGATGCTGCATTTAATACTCAAAATGGTAGAGTAAGCTATGAAAAAAATGAAGATGGATCTTATTCTGTAAATATTTTTTTAAATGGCAATACTGATGAAAAAACAATGACTTTAGAAATTCTTACTGGATGGTTTTATGATCCTAGCGAAGATTATTATAATAGTAAAATATTAAATTTAAGTAAGGATATTTAGTGTGAATTTAGATTTAACAGCACAAAAACTAAAATGGGTTGAAGATAACTTTAACAGTGTAAATGAAAGAAAAGTTTATATAGACAAAGATCTATGGTATATTCCAAACTTTTTACAAGATGAAGAGTTAAATTATTTGAAGTCATTTTTTGATGACCCAGTTGGCTGGTATATTACTTCTAGGTCTCAATCAATTAGAAATAAGTTTGTTAATGTAAAAACAAAAATTCACCCAGAAGGAACAATATGCCCTACGAGAGGTATAGATTTAAGCAATACCACAATGTTTCCTGACGAAACTGATGAACATTTTTTCCCAGAACTTTTTTATAAATTAGGCGGAGTTTTTGATAAAATGAAAGCTGCTTTACCAGCTGTTTTAAACGAAGATATGACTTTACAATCTTTCTGGCCCCTAGAAAAAGATGATAATGGTGGCGGAGCATATGAGTGGCACTATGAAAAAGGTATGGCTGCAGAACTAGGTGATGAAGAGTTTAATGATTTTGGAATGACGGCGGCGTGGTCTATATATTTAAATAATAATTTTGAAGGTGGAGTTTTAGAGTTTCTTAACAAACCATATAAAATAACTCCAATGGCGGGAATGTTAATATCTATTCCTATGACAAAAGATTTTACGCATAGGGTAACTCCTGTTACGAATGGCATAAGGCATACAATGTACGGTGTTTGCTATAAAGACTTATTTGATAGGCCTGTGTCAACTGGTGAAACCTGCTAATATAAAAAATATATTAATAGTTGGTGGTGGTTCAGCAGGATGGATGACTGCCTCAACTTTAATAAAAGAGTATCCAGAACATAACATAACTTTAGTTGAAAGTCCTTATGTTCCTAAAATTGGAGTGGGTGAATCAACAACTGTTGGTTTTATTGCATGGATAAATACTTTAGAAATAGATCATAAAGACTTTATGAAGTACACTGATGCTGCATATAAACTTTCTATTAAATTTACAGATTTTTATTCAAAAGAAGACGGAGGATTTCATTACCCCTTTGGAGACCCATATGTTGGAAATTGCACCCAACCTGGAGCAAATGACTGGCATATATTAAAAGCTTTAGATAAAAATACAACAAAACAAAGCTATGTAGAATATCTTTTCCCTTCCTCTGTTATGCTAAACACTAATAAAATTTTTATTCCAAAAACATTGCGTCAGATGGACGGTTTTGATTTCATGAAAGATATGGCACTACAATTTGACGCCATCAAGTTTGCAGAATATTTAAAAGAAAAATATGCTAAGCCTCGTGGCGTTAGACACATAGAGGCAGACATTAATAAAATTGAAACAGATGAAGACGGAATAAGAAGTGTAACATTAGAAGGCGGACAAGTTTTAGAGGCTGACTTATACATAGACTGCACTGGCTTTAAAGGACTTTTAATCACAGAAGCATTAAATACAAAATTTGAATCTCATGAAGATAGACTTCCAGTAAATAGAGCTTGGGCAGTTCAAATACCATACGAAGACCCAGAAAAAGAAATAGAATTGTTTACAAATTGTACAGCTTTAGGATATGGTTGGGTCTGGAATGCGCCACTATATTCTAGAATTGGCACTGGGTATGTTTATTCAAATAAGTTTACTGATTCAGAAAGCGCACTAGAAGAATTTAAAAATCATTTAAAAAAAGTTCATGGAGCCCACAGAATAAATGATACTTTAAAGTTTAGAGAGATTGAGTTTAAGTCAGGTGTAATATCAAAACCGTGGAATAAAAATGTGGTTGCGATAGGCTTATCTGGAGCGTTTTTAGAACCGCTAGAATCCAATGGATTAAGATTTATACACGAACACTCTCTGTTATTGTCAAGAATGATATCTAGAGGCTTTGTTAATAAATTTGATCAAGAGGCCTACAACTTTGAAGTCAAAAGAGATTTTGATTCCTTTTCTTCTTTTGTGCAACTACATTATATATTGACTTCAAGAAGAGATACTGATTTTTGGAAATATATGGCTAGTCGTGATGTATTTATAGATACTGTAAACTTTACTAGCGGTGGCCACCTAACTTCTTTTAAATCAGAAATTATAAATAAAATAACAAACAAAACCTTGCATGTTGATAGATGGTGTGGATTTCATTGCATAGCAGTTGGTCATGAGTGGGGCCCAGTAACTCCTCAAGTTGTAAGGCATTGGAAAAATACATATCCTTCAAAAAACTTTAAAGAAATAGCTGACACTTTTAAGAAAAGAAGTGAAGCTTCTTTAATAAAATGGAATGAATTAATAAAAGACGCACCTTCTCATTATCAATATTTAAAGGAAAATTTTCATAATGAAATTTAGGACTCAATGGCTTTATTCTCTCAAGACCATGCTCCGCAAAGAATACTGGAACCGTCCGAACACCGTAGAGTTTTTTGCTTTCATGACTAAGATCTGTATCATATTCCCTGGCCTATTGCTGGGACAGCAGTGGTGGTGGCTTTATATTTTTGCCCTAGTATCTAGCTTTGCGCTTATTTGGTCATCCACCGTAAAGACCTTGCCCACAATTATTTGGTTTAATATTTTATGGGTATGCTTAGCCACCCTAGCTATTCTTAAACATTTTGAAGTAATTTTATAGTCTTGACAGGAATTATATAAAATTATATAATTTACTAATGAGAAACTTTTTAGACGATTCAATTGTTACACACAAATCAAGACCCCCTTTGCGCTGGATAGCGAATTGGGCGGGATCAAGGGCATCTAAATCTTTATTAACAATATCATATCTAGAAGAAGATGGAATAGCATCTGGATTTAGATATAAACTAAACTGTGAAATCTGGGATAATCTATGGCCAATCTATGATAAGTATGGAACCTACTACACTTTAAATACGGATATGAGCGGAAAAGCCTGGGATGACTACGATGAAGACGGAGTCCCATATTGGGAGAAAGCTGGATTTGCCGATCCAGATTATAATCCTTGGGATTTTGAAGATGATGAGACTGGAGATGCATTTAGGGTGATTCAAAATGTGCGCTAATCAACAGGAAAGAGACTTTGCCTGCGGTCAGGTTTTGGAGGAAGAAAGGGCTCGTATTACTGAAGCCATAGAAGCAATAGATATAAACACTCCATCACAAATTAATGCATTAGGCATGAAATTACTTATATTAAATATAATTAATCCGAAAAAGTGAGGCGAAAAATAGAATGGAAATTTTGATAGCATTAGCAGTATACGGTGTATGCACCGTAATTGGCTATAAATTATACAGAGATTTAAAAGTTGCTATGGATGCTAAAAGACATTTTGAGGAGAACTATAAATGAAAAAAATAGCATTATTAGCCATAGCTGCCCTTGTAGCAGCATTTGGCACATATCATGCCATTAAAGATTTGGCGGCAGCATTTGAAGATATTGATTTTGATGATGAGTATGACGATCTAAGCGATCTGTAGGAGGGCATTATGAATCCAGATGATATTAGAACCGAGGCGGGAAAAGAATTATTTAACCGTATCAATATGGTCTATGGAAGTGCAGTCTGGGGAGAAGTTTTGCAGGGGATTCTAGAAATAGAGCGGGAAGCAATGATAACCTGCTGTAATGCCAATGTAATACATAATGTATATCCAGATGGACTTGCAGTACCTGCACATATGATGGATCCAAATGTTGGACATTCATTTAAGCCGAAGGAAGACAATGCCTGAGTTAAACGCCAACATACCCCCAATTGAATGTTATGTTCGTGGTAATTTTTTGCGGGACCAGCAAGATAGCCACGATAAATATTTCCCTTGTGTAGTATTTGGCGTAGCCAGTATAAAAAGCAGAAGCCCATTATTTCATTTTTTAATGGAAGATGGCAGTTTATGGTGGAGAGCTCCGATAAATGCATTTTGTACAGAAGAAGGGGTTAAAGAAGAGCCTATCTATAATTTAGTTTTATGGAATTCATTTAGTTCTCACATATCAGTAACTAAGTTTGAGAATCTGTCTAATATGAGGATGTCATATACAGATCGGACTAAGACCATAGTTCCAGGTAAATATCTATTTACATTAGATTGGCATAATCCAGAGACTAATATACTGGATGACGGATATTCAGAAAATCCTGGGCAACATAAATGCGGACATGTAATACAGAGAGATGATGGTAATTTTGCGATACAGCCTAATAACAGGGTAAGGCTATACGAGCCATCCTTTGTAACTAAAAAAGATTTAGTTATACATAAGCTGGTAAATACCCGTAAGTGGGATGTTGAAAGTTATGATAAATGGATTTTGGAAGACTCTAATTCCTATCATTATGAGGTAGGCGAGTGGGAAAATGAGGGCGGGCCAGCAATAGAATCCTACACAGAACGCTTAAAGTATATGGAAGAGAACGGAATATAATATAGTGGATAGTACAAAAGCAAGATCATTAACTAAGGCTTTAACATGGAGAGTTATAGCAGTCATTAGCACTTTTGTGCTTGCCTGGTATTACACTAAGGATATTGCCTTTACCGTATCGTTTACAATTGTGTCAAATGTTATTAATTTCATTTTATATTATATACATGAGAGAACTTGGCTTAAGGTTAGATGGGGGAGGTCATGGAAGAAAGAGACCGCTTAGAAAGATGGTGCGATAAACACAACCATAAGATGGGATTAATTAGGACTATTGGCGGGGTAGTTGTATTTATGCTGCAGGTGGTAATATTATATAAGGTGTCTCGATGAACTTTAGGAGGATTTTGTGGCACTAGCACGGAAGACAAGTAGAAATAAGCCTAAGCAAAGGCTATGGGAATATAAAATGGCTAAAAAGGCGGAAAGAGAAAAGAGAGAGAAAGAAGAACAAAGATATAATGATCTGTGTGGCCCAATAACCATAACAAAGATAAATCAATAGAATGGGAATAAGCGTTAATTGGTCAGATACCTATGATCTATTTAGTAAGATAATGTGGATATGGTTTCATGGTATGGGTATTATATTTACAGGTATAGTCTTATATATAATCTGGAGCACTATTAAGATCTATAAAGAATAGCTACAATCCTTGTATAAAATGGGAAAAATTAAACTTTGCTCCAAGTTATAGGCTTTACTTTATATAAATATACTGGAACTAATTTACATAAATAATCTCCCAGGCCATCGTAAAATTTATTAAAAAATATTTGATATTCTGAATTTTTTGTGCCTGACATTTCAGCTAATTTTAATAAATGAATTTTGTTTATGGGGAAAAAATATTTATTAAAATGATTGACTAATTCATCAAATGATTTTTCTGCAAGTTTGCTATCACAAGGCACGTTAAACTTGACTAATTCTCCAAGCATTTCAGTCATATAGGTAGCCTCATCAGACATTTCTTTCCAATCTGATTTTGAGTATTCTTGCAGTCTTTTTTTACAAGCAACTACTAGCGGATCGTTTGGGTCAGATTCCATCCATTGTCTCCATAAGTAATTGCATGTCACTTGATTCATATTAAACAATTATACTATAAATTAATATTGTTACTATTTACAAAATTTATGACATTATGTATAATTAAAACAGCGAAAGTGAGGTCGAAAAGTAGAGATGAGAACCTGGCAATATGGGCTTACAGCCCAAGAAGAAGCCATATGTGTAGAAGTTGGATATCAGCGTCAGAAGCCATATTTTGGCGATCCTAGCAAAAATATAAACTATGCAGAAGGTGATCTTTGGGAGATGTGGCAGCATGTCATATGTGCAGGATCTGAGCTAGCATTTGCCAGAATGATGGGCAAAACAGACTTTATCCCTCATGTAAATAAATGGAAGACTGAATTAGATATTCCAGGAATGGGAGAAATTAGATATTCATTTAATCCAAATGGCGGACTGCGTTTCACTACAAGAGATAATCCAGAACTTAAATATGTCCTTCTAATAGATGGCATGGCCATCAAAAATAGGACGGGGCGGGATGAAGAAAGAAGAAGCACCCCCTATAAAGCTATAGGATGGATGTATGGTCATGAATGTATGCAAGATCAATATATATCCAAATACAACAATAGGACATGGATAGTTCCAAATAGTCAATTAAGGCTAATGCCTAAATGACAGATATGGACTGATACTCTATCTACCCCCTCCATTTGTTCTCCTCTCTAATAGCCTTTTAAAGGCTTATATAGTGGAGTATTGTGGAGTAAAGTGGAGAATTATGCTATTAATTTATGTCTAATTACTATTATATAAATAACAAAAAGATATATGAGTAATTACACGATATCAAATGATTGCCCGTAATGTCAAATATGGCATATTGGCCAATATTTGTCAATAGATTATATAAAAAATTCCAGGATATTTTTATATGTCTTCGTAATAGACAATTTTGGCCCATATTTATGCATAAAAAATAGATCAAATTCTGTCTAATTCCTATAACATTTTGTTATATTCTATATAGATATTGACAGATTTTGATCAATATGCTGCACATTTTCCAGGATTTTGGCAAATTATCGTAAAGACGATATTTGGCCCATATAAATGGCATAAGAAAACCACATATAACTAATTAAAGCTATATGTGGTTTATTGTTATATTATTATTTATTGCTATTGTGATTGTTGATATATGGATTTAACATATCATATCTGTCTTCTCTTGTTTTATTATCAAGATAGGATACATTTAATTCCGCCGCCCCATATTTAGCAGTTAGCATATCATTAAGAGCGTCTGCCATCATTAGACCTTCTGATGTCTGTCCCTTGTCCCACTCCACACGCATTCTAACAGAGTTATATTGAATTAGATATTTGACTAACTCCATAATTCTATCAATTGTGTATAGCGTGTTATTTGTAGTTAGATAATCTGCCATAACAGCAGGGGAAAATGTGCCGTCATTCAGAGCATCTGTTAGTTTGTCTGCTATCTTAGTTTCATTTGATTTTGCCATTGTCCGCCTTTCTTGTTAGCATTATATCAAAAAGGGTGAATCCCCGCAACCTTCCCAGTTTCCCACCAGAGGCTGCAGGGATCCACATTTGCTTACTTGACGTTCTTGCTGTCAGTAAAGACTACGCCCTTCTTTGAAGCCTCTGCAATTGCGTTCTTTGCAGCTGCGCTGAAGCGGCCACGCTTGCCCACGGTAATGCCCTGAGCTTTTAGATATTCACGTGTAGTTGTTGGTGTTGACATGTGTTTTCATCCTTTCATGATGAGTTGTTATGTATATTATATATGAATTTTGGGAATTTGTAAATACCCCCGTAAAACATATTTTGGGCCCGTTGCCCTTAGCTTATGTCCGAAATGTCCGTTTCGTCCGCCAAGCTTTAGATCTATTTAGTTTTGTTCTTCAACCGAAAATGGCTCAATGATGTCATCTGACTCAGCATCGGTCCATATCGAATTCATTTGTAATGCTATGTCCCAGGCCTCTTCCCTGGAACCAGCCTCTACGTCTATGTAATATGTTTGCCGCTTGTCACCGTAGACTCTGTATTTCATTCTAACCACCCGTCATCATCTAATGCTACAAGGAAGTCGTTCTCCCTCATCCAATCACGAATTGTTTCTTCTATTACTTCCCCGCCATGGTCCATGTTGAGGCCTAGGCTGTCAACATCATCCCACAACTTATCAAATATTTGTTTTAAGGTAATACCTTCAGGTACGCATTCATCTACGTAGTCATTTACAGCAAGGTCAGCATACTGACTGTTCTCATATATATTGCGAATTATATCAAATACCCACGCCCATAACAAGGACGGGAAGCAAGGAGACTTCTGCAAGATATCAATAACTTTATTCATATCATCAAAGACTTGATCCCTTTGTTTAATTAGATCTGCTTTTGCTTTGAGCACATCTAATGATTCAATATGTATTTTATCCACGGTTCTTGGCCCTTTCTTGTATGGCAAATGCTAATGCATATGTCGTTTGATAAACATGTGTTAGTCCGTCCAGTCGTCCTTCCCAGTACTTCCGCTCCATAGAATCCATAGCCTCTTCTGTGCGGTCCTCTTCTTCCTGTGCAAGGTTTAATTCTATCTCGGCGTCTACCATTAATTCCTTAAGGTACCCGTGCAAGATATCGGTCCCAGAGGACCCAGTGTCGACCTGCTTCTGCAGATGTGGCGGCAGTTCAAGATTATCCATTGGGTCAGCAAATGACGTATTCATTATAATATCTCCTCTACGTATTCAAGGATGTGGCCAGTAGCAGTTGCTTGTCCACTTGTGTAGTTGTACTCAACATCTAGTTCCTCAAAATCTTTTGAGGCGGGGTCCAAGGAATCCATACGTTTAGATAACTGAGACAAATCCTCATTTAAAGATTGTAGATGTAATTGTAAATAAGTAACTACTTGAACTTTCTTATCCATTATGCCACCTCAAAATAATCTACATCTTCAGGGGTTAGATTGTAAAACTTATTGAACTTATCTCTAAGGAATGGGTCCCCAGACATTAAAGCAATTTGTTGGTCTAAATAATATTGACCCTCATCTGCTTTTGCATTTATCCAATCTTCTAATAATTGGTCGGCAATGTCAGAGAATATTGCGTCTCTAACCATTTCATTTACATCATCAAATGCTCCGTGTTGCATTATGCATTCTCCCTTCTGTAGTCAGGCACATGGTCTTCGTCCAAGTATATCTTATGGGTCTGACATTCTGCTACACACTCAAGGTCTGCCTCGCCCATATAATTACAGTTTGAGCATATCTCACCACAGTCATTATCGCAATACTCCATAGTATTTTCTGAATCACAATCTCTGCATTTATTCTCATAGTCAGATTCGCTAATCATTTCACCACGCAAAAATTCGCATTCTCCACCCCAGCCTGTTTCTTCCTCATAGGATAAAGTAAACAATAAACTAGGATATTGTGCAGATAATTTTTCCATGGCAGGAAGCGGCGGAGACCAAGCAGTATTAAAGTTATAATAAACTACTAGATTCTCTCCATTGGGAGTAGGTCCTTCAATATATGTATCTGGATATTCATTATCTGAAGATACAGCAACATCCCATTTTGTTCCCCAATTGCGAACATTCCAGTTATACCAAGAATTATCAGTCTTGGCTATTTCTTGCATGTCTTTCCACCATTCTTGATTATCTGTAGATAATTTAGATGATTGAGGTTGTTTAACATATTCTAAATCTGTTATACCTTCTTGGCGGTGGTTCCAGATATTATGAAAAGCAAATACAGGATTAGGATATGTAGTTTGTTTTACTTCCATTTCCCTAGTTTCCATATTCCAATTATCATGAATCATTACAAATGGACGATTCATTATTCTTACTAAGTCATTTACTAAATCAGGATTACCTTCTACAGTTAATCCATTGAAACACCAATTTGGCATTTTTGTTCCTTTCGTTATATGGTGCTATTATACACCTCACCCCCGACATTTGACAATATATAGCCCAAATGTGTGAGCTTGATCATATTTCCAGGGAAAATATTTGACAGTCGTAACATGTTTATGATACCCTCAGTTTTCTGCGGGCAATGAAAAAATCCCCCAGGAAGATCCTGGAGGATTTAAACAAACAAGGCTGCTAGCCAAACGAAAGGAATTTAAGTAAACGCTGCATTACTTAGCCACTTGCGGATATCGCTAATAGCGGCACCTTGTTTAATGACGGGACCATGCCCGTCATTAATTATAGCATATCAAACTGTGAGTAATTGATTAACAGCGTATTTCTCACAGAATGCCGACAGGTCCATTACGAAGATTGGCTCATTGCTCATCCCACGAACTTTATTGTCAGTGTTATAGAATGAGTCTTCTTCATGAAGACTAAATGTCTGTTGCTCAAAATCGACGATAGCAATCTTGTGCTCATTATCGGCAATTTCATTTACATGCAGACCCCAACCTGTTTCGCTGGTCCACTGGTCTCCAACCAATTGACTAATTGCGATACGTGTTGCATATGCTGGGTCACTCCACCTAGGCCTTGCCTTAATTACAGCGTCCGCTAGCTTGCCTAGCATTCCCTGGCCTGCCCAGTGTCCATACAGTACAATTGTGTTTCCATTCGGTTGTACAAATCCGAAGTTTGCTCTATCACCCATTTTTTACTTCCTTTCGTCGTCGTTGTTTGGGTTTGGGGGTCTCCTCGACCTTGTCCAATTCTACAGTTTCATAGGCCCATTTGTCAATAGGGCCCTTATATTTATTTAGGTGGTGGCCACAGAAATATAGCTCACCATTCATAGATCTAATTAAGTATTTAGCTTGAGCTGGACAAGATGCATCGCATTTAATCCATTTAGGTTCAGTCAATGTCATACTCCACAGTTCCATATTCTATTCTATCTGCCGCCCAATCTAATGTATCTCCATCTTGATTAGATTCAGTTTCCGCCCATTTACGAATATTGGCAGCAATAATTTCACGAGCATATGCCACACCATCCTGCCATCCTTGTTTATAATCTGACATATTATCTCCTAGTGTAACCTGTCGGTTGATAATCCGACTCCACTAGTATATCTAACTTATACTTAGAAATCAAGGCTGATACCTTTTCAATTTGTCCTGTACCTATTTCAAATACATTGTTACCAATGTAATATGGATCAAGTCCAGAAAATTCTGCGTCCCAGTAGGCAGCCTTGCAGGCTGCCCCTGTAGATGCACGTATTTTATAATACATTATTCCCATTCTTGGGATGTTACATCGCTGGTATCCCATGAATCAATTTTAGTATTCCAATCAGCGCTTTCAACTGTTAGAGTATCTTGTAAGTGATATCTAATATCGAAATCTTCTGCCTCGTCAAGATTTACTAAAGTAGTTCCTTCTACTGTAAGATTTACTGACCAAGACATTTCTGCTTGCGGAGTATGGTCTAATATACTGCAGAGGTCTCTAAGGACATCTTCCTTATCTACATCTGAACTATACCAACCCTCCAAAGTCATGTTATCTGTAATCTGTCTGATTGTGTTTTGTGAACGAGATAACCAATCTTCTAGATTTGTAACTCTACGGCGGAGGTCATCAAGAACTCCTTCAAGTTCTGTAGTTTTATATAGTTCAAATTGTGCATCTCCGCTTTCTGTATTAGTAATCCTCTTAAGAGTTACCAATGCATTCGGATTGTACATATCTATTGTTACTGTTTCCATTTTGTTCCTTTCTTTGTCATGGACCGTATTGTACACTAGTAGACTGACAAATTTCAAGGGGTTTTAGGGAAGTCCCGTAAGAAATTTTTCCTGCCTGTACATGTTGCGGGCGAGCGACCCCTACCAGATTTGAACTGGTGATCTCCACCGTGACAAGGTGGCGCTATAACCTAGCTAAGCCAAGGGGCCTTGCAGGGCCCGCCGAAGCGGGCCCATTTATTTAGGCAGACTTTACAATTTGTAAAATCTTGTTTTTCTCAGCAGTGAGAATTGGGTCAAACCCTGAAGCGGAAATCCACTTTGAATCTGACTTGCCACGAGTAGGGCGGAAATAATCTAAACGCTCAGTTAGCGCATTAAACACTCCCCACTTTGTGCCCTTGATATTCGCATTAGTTGGCGAATTGAAATATAGGTCAGCAAGAGTAATCATCTTGTTATCCCATTTTGTGATAGCAATTTTAGAAGCCTCTTTATCGGGCTTTGGATAAATTGTTTTCACAATATCGTAGAATTGCTTGTCGGTAATTTCGGAGGCGAATAGAGATTTAACTTCCTTCTCAAACTCATCAAAATAACCAAAAGTAAGACCAAGAGTTTCACGAGCAATAGCAATTTTGCCGTCTGCCGATTGCGTGTGGCGAATCTTGAATGATTGCTTAGCATTACGCATACCAAGATTTAAAGTGTTTTGGCATACGACACGAACAGGCGTGATTGCTGCTTGAACCGCAACAGAGCCGTCATGTGATGTGAAAACGATTAGATACAATTTTGTTGTATCGTTAGCGCCTTGTGGGTC
>Ga0194116_10004685_pt1 | contig 15521 bp, 13 predicted proteins | sample TA2MahsurfametaG_4_FD_148617 | JGI IMG/M metagenome (GOLD analysis project Ga0194116, IMG submission 148617) | Freshwater microbial communities from Lake Tanganyika, Tanzania - TA2015008 Mahale S9 surface | ecosystem: Environmental > Aquatic > Freshwater > Lake | place: Tanzania: Lake...
TCTGTCGCCTCCAATGCATTGAGGTTTTCAATGAGTTGAGCTTCTTTACTCGCACCTAGAATTACGGTACTGACATTTGGATTTTTCAAGCACCACGCCAAACTCATAATTGGAAGTGAAAGTCCAATTTCATTTGCCAAAGAAGTTAGTTTCTTAGTGATATCTATTTTCTCAAGCGTGATGTTCTTGTCTTTTAACCATTCAAGTCCTTCGATACCGAGACGCGTATCATTCGGAAATTGATCATTGTATTTTCCGCTTAAAAGTCCACTTGCCAGTGGAGACCAAATAGTTGTTCCTAAACCAACAGTTTTATAAACCTGAGAAAACTCCACTTCCACTTTATGACGGCAAAACATGTTATATTCCGGTTGCTCTACGATTGGTCCTATGAGGTGGTTTTGCTTGGCAAACATGTGTGCTTCCATGATTTCTTGGGCGCTCCATTCGGAAGTTCCCCAATATAGGATTTTTCCTTGCATGATTAATTGATGCATTGCCCAAACCGTTTCTTCTATTGGCGTATTTTTATCTGGTCGATGACATAAAAATAAATCCAAATAATCCAATTGGAATCGCTCTAACGCTTGATGACATCCTTCAAAAATGTGTTTTCTGCTCAATCCTTTTTGGGTTGGCATTTGCCCTCCAGTTCCAAAAAACACCTTTCCGCTCACAATATAGCTATCACGCGACCAGTTTTTCTTTTTCAGTATTTGTCCCATGACGCGTTCACTTTCGCCTCGAGCATAAATTTCAGCATTGTCGAAAAAATTTATTCCTCTTTCGTAGGCAATCTCCATTAGTCGTTCTGCAACATCGTCGCCAATTTGTTTTCCAAATGTCAGCCATGATCCAAGCGATAATCGAGAAATTTGTAAGCCTGATTTTCCTAGATTATTGTAGTGCATTTCACTCATGTTCCGTTGTTTTTAAGTTTAATTTTTTATTTTGAAAATGTTTAAAAATCCCATTCAAGATTACTACCAAAATGATAATGGCCGAACCGATGTAAAAATTTGAATTCAAGAGTTTATGCTCTTTAAGAATGAAAATTGCTAGTAAAATTGTATAAACAGGCTCGAGATTAATGCTCAACGAGACTGTGAATGCACCTAACTTTTTCACAATATCCATTGTTATCAAAAAAGCAAATGAAGTGCACAAAATTCCCAAAAATAATAACCAACCCAAATCTGAATAGGACATGGAAAAAACTTCAAAATTCAATCTTCCTGTTATCAAAAGAAATATTGAAATAGCAATAAATCCTGTCGAAAGTTCATAAAATGACAAATGCGTTGATGGAACATCTTGAACCAACCTTCCATTAAAAACAGAAAACATGGCAGCAAGTAATGCAGATGTCAAACCTAAATACAGGGCTTTCATCTCCTTGGCTGAAAAATCACCTGAAACGAAATAAATTCCAAAAATAACCACTGCTCCTAGTGCAAATTCGAGCCAAGAAAACTTGCGTTTCATGACAATTGGTTCAAGCCAGGTAACATGCAAAGTAGTTGTTGAAAGACATAAAATTCCAAGCGATGCAGTTGACATCTGAATTGCGGAGTAAAATGTCAACCAATGCGCTGCCACAATAATTCCAACCGAAACAATTTTCCACCAATGTTTCTTGTCAACTTTAAATGATTTTTTAGTAAAAATGAAGAAACAAGCAAGAAAAGCGGCTGCAATAAAAACCCGATACCAAACAATTAATACGAAATTCAGGGAAATTAATTTACCTAAAATGCCCGTAAAACCCCACATGAAAATGATGAGGTGCAGTAAAAAATGGTATTTATACTTCTCAAACAAGAATTATTTCTTCTTGCTCCATTCCTCAATGGATGCCTTGTTCATTTTGACATAGTTATTATCACCATCTTTTTCGGCTGCAGTAATTGATTTTTTTACCGTTTCTATTGCTCCTTTGTAATCACCATTTGCAGCTTGAAGCTGAGCCATTAATCGAGACATCCAATAGGCTTCTGGGCGCATTTCAACTGCTTTTGTGGACCATGCTAATGCTTGTTTCAATTCCATTTTCTCTTGGAAGTAATAGTTGGCCGCCTGATGGTAATCATTTGCCGTTGGTCCGTCCATTGTTTTTTTGATGCTTGCAACTACTTTATCCTTGGTATTCAATGTAAAAGGGATATTGATACGAGTTTTGTCCCAAGAAAATTGCAATGTTGCACCTGAATTCTGAAGATTGTCAATTGAAATTGTTAGGTTTTCAACTGCATCATTCAAATTAACTACAGGTGAAGTCAGCCTCAAAGCAACTTTCTGTTCATCCCATTTATCAGGTGTTCCCCAATTTGTTGTTTCTGTATAGAAATAAACTTCCCAATTTTCTTTATTCGGTTTTGTATATATGGCATACGTTCCCGCTTTCAAAGTATCCTTTCCAAAAACCAACGCGTCAGAAAAAGTGATCTTCGTATTTTCGTTGGCTCCGAACCGCCAAATTTCTCCGAAAGGAACAACATCACCAAATACAACTCGATCCTTTTTTCCAGGGCGAGAATATGATATGGAAATATCTGCTAAACCTACTTTCTGTTCGATTTTAGCTAAAGGACTGGCTTTTGGAGTCGAAATTTGCGCGAAAGAATTAAAAACGATTAAGGCAAAGGAAAGGATAATGATTTTTTTCATGTTTATATTTTTTGAGTTCAAAATTAGCTTTATAAACAAAGCGATTCAGAAAAGGTTGAAATTTTCGTTAATCAAGCCACAATGTGATGGGTATAATATATTATTTATCAATGAATTAGCTGGTATTTTTGATCAAGAAGATTAGAAAGCTCTAAAATATCATTTTTTCGAACCAAGGAGTCAATCCATTCAGATGGCATTGAATCAATTCCATAGATGATTCCAGCTAATCCACCAGTTATTGCAGCATTAGTATCAGTGTCACCACCTAAATTGACAGCAGCTAATACCGAATCATCAAAGGTTTTATAATTCATAATACACCAGAGTGAAGCCTCCAAACTATGAAGCACGTAACCTGATGATCTTATTTCTATTTCATCAAATTCAGATATATTGGCCTCAATGATTCTGTTAAACAAAATTATTTCACTGTAAGCAATATTTGCTTCAATGAAAAATTGTTTGATTTCTTTTTGCGTTTGTGAGTATGCCTGATATTTTGATTCGGTTTTTAAATAATTTTCGGCAAAGCGAAGATAAATTAAACAGGCAATTGCCGAACGAACATGATAATGCGTTAATGCCGAAACATCCCATATCAAGCTGAATTGGTCTTGGATACTTTTTCCAAATGTCAAAAACAACATAGGAAGAATTCGCATCAAAGAACCATTGCCGTTCGTTTGCTCGTCAGTGTGACTTTTTAAGGAATGTAACTTGTTTTTCTCTTCATTTTTATTTTTCAAAATCGAATCCAACCTAGAAATGGCCATTGAGGTGGTAATTCCGATATCAAATACGTTCCCGTGGGGAGTCCAATAAGCCTCATTTTTCCACTGAACAAATTTGTGTGCAATATCAACGATATCGTATCCATTTATGAGACTTTCCGCCAAGCAAAATGTCAATGAACTGTCGTCGGACCAAGTGCCTTTTGGTTGATGATATGTCCCAAATTCGCGCATTCCAATAACTGGATTTGCTTTTAGCGAATTTCTGCTTTGAAATTCAACAGGGACTCCAAGCGCATCTCCAATTGCAATTCCAAATAATATATCTTTAGCTAATGCTCTCCTCACTTGTTGGCCACTCCATTAAAAATCTTCTCTGTTCTTCCGTTTCAGGAGACTGACGTTTATCAATTGAAGTTGTTCTCTTCAGGTAATTTATGGTTTCCAATACGTTTTCCTTTGAAGCAAGGGAATTATTCAATAAAAAGCAACCCACTGCAGTTCCAGTTCTCCCTACTCCACCCCAGCAATGCAGATAAACAACCTTTTTTTGCCGAATGGAATCTTGTACAATAGAAAGAATTTTTCTCATCGTTTCAATTGTCGGAATGGAAAGGTCCTTGATAGGAATTCGGTGAGTTTCAATATTATGTTTGTTTAAGTATGGTGCGTAGTCGTAAAACAACTTGTTCTCATAGTTTTTTTCATCCTCCTCCATCAAATTAATTACAACATTGACCTTAACCTGAATTAGTCCTTTTAATTTAGTTATTGTCTCATTTTCATTCATTGAAGCTGGAATTTCTCCTACAATAAATCGGTTTGGTAAAACCCAATAAGAACGTTCAAAAGGTAGCATATTTTTTTATTTTAATTCTCCTAAATATCTTAAAGTCTTTTCGCATTTTGAACTAAAATAGTATTTGTCCAATACCAATTCAAAAACCTTTTTTTCGTTTTGAACTGCATTAAAAAGAGTCATGGAAGACTTCAGTTTAACGTCATCGGGAGAATCAAAAATCGAGTAAGCAGAAAGATTTTCTATATTCAATAATACAGTGGAAATCTCAATTAATCTTTGTCCAAGAATAGGGTGATTTACGTACGCTAGTGCCTCTTCTCTGCTTTTTATGGCATAACGAGTAGAATCATAACTCGTTCCCAGACCTATAAATTGTGGGAAAATATACCACATCCAATGTGTTTGCTTTTTCCCTAGTTTGATTTCTCGAAGAGCATCATCATACCCATAAGATTTTTCTTCCTGTATTTGAGCAAGTAGAAACCGATTAAGATTAAAAGGATCTATCATTTTATCAAATTGTTTTTAATTGAAAAATTAATCATTATTCTTAAAATTAAACTAAAAACTGTCTTTTAACTCTAATATTGTTTCAACCTCCCAATTCGCACGAACTTTTGTGGTTGTTGAGAATTGTAAAACACGTTCAGCTTTCAATTGATTTTCAGGTGATATTGGATCCCATTTTCCATTTTGATTTACATCTTGTATGATGCGAAATGTATATTCACCCGGATTCAAGCGAGAAAAAACGATTGGTTTTTCGACTGAATTTGTATCTATTTTTTGTTCTGCAATTAGTTTTTCTTTCTCAAATAATTGAATAACAAAATTCTCCAAGGGCTTACTCAATTTCACATTCAGAGTTCCAAGTTCACGGTCTTCTTTTCCTAGTATTTCAACTTTCGCAGGGTTATTAAGCTTGTCGGAAAGACCTTTGATTGCTCCATCTTTTATGGTTACAATGTATTTTTTTAACTGTTTATCCGATGGCTGTAATTGAATTCTATTCTTTTCAAAATCAATCGTAAAATTTACTTTTGAACTATCAGGATACTTCAGAACTTCGATTTTTGTTGTGTCAACGGATTCAATAAAATCCATCACTTCAAATGAAGAAGAATTTGAAATTTCATTTTCTTTTGTGACATTCTTAGGAGTTAATTTTACGATTTTGTTTTTCTCCAATCGCCTCAAATTGAACGTATCAGTATTTACGATCAACAGAAATTCATTTTCTACTGATTCTCCAATAGCAATCTGAAGGCTGTCTTCCTGTGGACGCCAATATCGGTCATTTTTCAATTCTTGACCATTCAGGGAAATTTTTGTCAATTCATCAGTATTAGGAACATGAACCCCAATAAGTCCCGGTGGAATAAGTTTTGCGTTTTTTACTCGATCAGGCTGAAGAGGAATCGATAATTTAAAATCTAATGTGTCTGATGAATTTGTATTAATCACAATCGGTTCAAATTTCCAATCTTGCGCTTCATCTTTTTGGATTCGAAGATCTTTGTTTTTGTCATCGAAAGCTTTGCAGTAATAGGTTCCTTGCTTTAAAGATGGCAAATTTACGTAACCAAATTGATTACTTTGCCCAAAATAAATTGGCTTATCCGAATTCAATGAATCGAAAAGTCCAATTGTTATTTTTGACTTAATTTGATTCGAAAAAGCATCAATGGTGCGCGCAACAAACTTCAAGGAATCTAATTTAGGCCCCGTGGAAAAAGTTATTCGCATCAAAGAATCGTTACCCTCAGTGAGGTCTTTTACTGCTGCATTTAAATACAATGTGTATGTAGTATTCTTTTGCAATTCATTGGAGAAATCTATTCGAAGCGTTTTTTTGATTAATCGTGATTCTAATCGAGTATGTTGTGGGACAATAATAATGTTCTCTAAAGGCTTATTCGTTTGAACAAACTCATCAAACGTAAATTCGATGAATTCCTTTTCAAAATTTGTCGTTCCATCTTTTATGCTTGCTTTGACAACTTTGGGCGCTATTTCGTCTTTAGGACCTCCTGTAATTGTTCCAACTTGTGCACAAGCTGAAAGTAGAAGGAAACTAAAACCAATTAAATAATGCTTGAAAGCCATTGGCAAAGTTCGTTTAAATATTTCTCATCGACCTCATCAAAATCGTTTAATTGGTCGCTATCTACATCCAGCACTCCGATTACCTCCTTATTTTTTATAATAGGTACGACTATTTCACTTTTTGACAACGAACTGCAGGCGATATGACCTGGAAATTGATCTACATCAGGAACGAGCATTGTTTTCTCCTGTTCCCAACTTGTGCCACAGACTCCTTTTCCTTTTTTAATTCTTGTGCAAGCAATCGGGCCTTGAAATGGACCTAAAACCAATTCATTTTCTTTCACCAAATAGAAGCCCACCCAAAAAAAACCAAAGGTGCCTTTTAGCGCTGCGACAAAATTTGCGAGGTTTGCTATTTGATCTTTTTCGCCAATTAAAAGAGCTTTTAGTTGAGGAATTAATTCTTGGTATTTTTGGGCTTTGCTACCGCTTGAAATGGATAAATTTTCGGACATAGTCTTGTTTCTTGTTACAAAAATCTCTTTTTTGCTTGTATATTGCAACCTGAATTTTTAATTTTCCAAAAAAATCATGAGAACCATTCTCTTTTCTTGTCTATTGTTGACTTTTTTATCGAGAAGGGATATAAAGCAACACTCAATTATTCAGAGATTATTGACACACGAATAAGACAACAAGAGAAACTCAAAAAACAACTTGAATCGTTTGAGTAAAATTACTCCTTTACAAATCGATGAGTTGAAATAGCATCTTCATTGATAATCTTCAATATATAATTTCCAGCTGAAAGTGTTCTAACGTCAACTTTGTTTGAAGTAACTGCGCTTTTTACTACTCTTCCATTTAAATCTAAAATTTCAAATTTGTCAGCGGTCAAATTGAAGTAGAGCAGTTCAGAAGTCGGATTCGGATAGATAATAATGAAATCTGATTTACCTTCTGTCAAACCAACCTCTGTTTCAACAAAAACTGAATCCGTCAATTGACAACCATTTGCGTCAGTTATATTTACTGAATACCACCCACTGTTAAGATAAACAGCCATTGATTCCGTTTGCGAATTCGTATCATTCCACTCATAGGAATAAGGAGCCGTTCCGCCTGTGACGTTAACTGTTACCGTTCCATCCAAACTTATAATTTGAGGAGTTGAAGTAAGCGTAGTATTTAATGGTTGAGGTTCACTTAAAGTAATATTTTCAATTTGAGATGAACAATTGTTCTCATCTGTTAGATATACTTCGTAAATTCCTGCTGTTAAATTTGAATTGGAAGAATTGGTTACTTGTTGATCCATCCAATACGTATAATTTCCTGTACCACCTTGCCCTTGAATTAAAATTTCACCATTCGCGTCACCATTACATAGGATGTTGGTCACAACCGTTGTAACTACTAATTCTGCTGGTTGGGTAATTGAAAATTCAAGCGAATCAATACAACCTCGTGCATCTGAAACAACTACGGAATAGTTTCCAGCTGAAAGACTATCAGAAACTAATGTGCTATTTCCATTTGACCAATTGTAAACAACAGGCTGATAATTTGAGTTCACTAATTCGATGGAGCCGAAACTCTCTCCGAAACAGTTATTGTTAACGATATTGGTATCAATGATTATTGGCAATGGTTCAGGAACATAAACTGAATCTGTTACCACACAACCATCAGGATGATGGATTGTCACTGTATGCCAACCACTTGTTAAAGTACTATTTGGTTTAGTAGTAACACCGTTATCCCATAGGAATGTACACGTGTTAAATTGGCATGGGCAACCTGAGGAGTTAACCGTGGCCATTCCATTTGCTCCGCCAGGACAAGCAGGAGGAATTATCCCTCCAAAGCTTATAACATAAGGATCAGACAGCGTAAATGAACGCGTTTCGTAACAACCTAAAGCATCCGTTACCATCACGGAATAAGTACCAACATCTAAATTGCTAATTGTAGGATCAGAACTTCCTGTTGTCCATAAATACGTATGAGGCCCAGCATTAGAATTAACAGACAGTGTAATTGCACCATTTGCAGAGCCATTACACGAAATAGATGTAACTGCTGCATTTGTAATTACACTTCCAAAACCACAATTGACCGCATCCGTATTGTATACACCATCATTATTAGTTCCAAGGTAGCTACCCCATGCAATTCCGCTATTCGGAATTATTGAACTTATTTCTTCTCGATTCAAATAAATTCCTTTCCAACCAACTGGATTAATACTGTCTTTTTTAACTGCATAAACGATATCAATTAAATTATCACCATCCAAATCAGTAATTAAAGGTGTAGAACCTAAATTCACACCCGTTCGAGTAGTTCCAACTTGTGAAATCGCACCTGTTATGAAGTTAATTTTTTGAAGTCTGTGTTTATATGATCCATTTTCCATGTATGTTATGGAAACCAATCCTTCATCACGACCATTGTTATCAAAATCCATTGCATTTGCTGAGACATAGTTAAATGTGCCCAAACTGTCTTTAAAAGTCATCTGTCCTGTAGATCCATCTATTAAAACTTGATAAAAATCTGAATAGGATGGTGCAATACCTTTAAACAAAATGGCTAATACATCAGGAACATTATCTCCACCTACAAAATTCCCAAGAACGGGTTCTGCACTTGACTCTGTATTTGATAATTGAAACTGCCAAGTTTGACCAAAATTAGCTCCTTTGATTTTTTTGATGCGACCACCAAAACCTTGAATTACAATGTCATGGCCGCCATTTGCTGTTTTAGAAAGCGCAGCAGGAGCAATAAATCCTTTATTAGGATCTGTATCCAATTGAATGGAATTAGCCAATGAATTATTGTTTAACAAATCTATTAACGGACAGGCCCAAAATGAACCTCCCAAGTTTTCACCGCCAGTTCCATACAATATCCATAAGGTTCCGTTTCCTTGAACATCTGCTACTAATGGAGAACAGTAAGTTTCAGCACTATCAGGAACTACGGCTTTTGCCAAAAGTTGACCATTTAGGGAATTAATTACCATTAGATGTCCTGGAGGTCGATTTGTTTGCCAGTCTGGCGCCGCATGATCCCCTCCATTTGCCACTAATAAATCAGCAATTCCATCTCCAGAAACATCAGAGATGAACTGCGGGTTGTAAAAATTGTACAATCCACTATCTGCAGGATTTACAGGATATGGAAAATAATCCCAAATCAATTGTCCATTTGCACCATTTATGGCTAAGAGTTGGGCTTGTCGACCAGTGATAAAAACATCTTTAACACCATCGTTTGTAATATCACGAAAAACAGGACTTCCAAAAACTTCATTTCTGCTGCCACGTTTCCATAAAAGCGAACCATTAACTCCGTTAAATGCCATAATACCATTATTACTGGTGACTCCATCTGTTCCTCCACCAATAACAATATCTTTGATGCCATCATTGTTTAAATCACAAGCTCTTGGTGATGAGAGTGTAGGAATTGAATCCGTAAATGATTGCCAAGAAGTTAATTGAGTCAATGAAATTTGACTAACGCCGAGTAAAAAAATTATAAGTAACTTTTTTTTCATGTGATTAAGAATGAAATTGCTGCATAAAGTTAATGTTAAACTTTCAACTCTCAAAATTGATGTGAATGAATAAAATCTGACTTTGATTTCAAAAATCACCATTTTTTTTCAAATTATTTTCGTAAATTCAAGTTAAATTCAAAATTATGTTAGATAAAATACAACTAGAAAAAATCCTATTTTTAGACATTGAGACGGTTCCACAGATATACGCCTATCAGGATTTAGATGAAAAAACAAAAGAACTTTTTAATGCGAAAACACGCTTTTCTCAAAATGAAGAAAAATCATTTGAAATGCTTTATGGCGAGCGAGGTGGAATACTCTCCGAATTTGGCAAGATTGTTTGCATTTCAGTAGGAATGGTGAAGGAGACAAGTTTGGGAAGAACAATTCGACTTAAATCCTTTGCTCATGATGACGAGGAAACGCTTTTAAAACAATTCAAATCGCTGTTAGAAGATCATTACAACACGCAATATCACTCGCTTTGCGGTCATAATTCAAAAGAATTTGATATCCCTTACATCTGTCGAAGAATGTTGATTCACAGCATTAAATTACCTTCAATACTTGATATTGCAGGAAAAAAACCATGGGAAGTTTTGCATTTGGATACGCTTGAATTATGGAAATTTGGGGATTATAAATCATACACCTCACTTGCATTACTTTGCCATGTTTTCAATATTCCAACGCCAAAAGACGATATTTCTGGAGCGGATGTGGCACGCGTTTATTATGAAGAAAATGATTTGAATCGCATTCGAGTTTATTGTGAAAAAGATGTAATTGCGCTCATCCAATTGTTTTTAAGAATGCGAGGCGATTCACTTGTGGAAGAGGGGAATATCACTTCTGCAAGTGAGCGTTGAGTCCTGAATAACGGCCTTTCCATTTTGGTTTGAAGAATGGCAAAAGGATTAGTAAAATCAAGTTGTAAATTGGGAAAATCAATTGATAGAATGGAATCAGTAGCCAAGCCGTTAATCTATTAAACTCGTTGAAAAAGGCAAAAAAGAAAAGCATATCTAGTGCTGTTTTCAATCCGAATAAAATGATGGCATTTGGATATTCATGGTCAAATAGCAAATTGATTTCAATTGTCCAAAATGAAATCATGAGAATAAATTGGATGATTGCCAATGTTGTGCTTAACTGATCGTTTACATTTCCCGTTTTCGCAATCCAACGAATGCGCTGGTGTATAAACTCTTTAAAGGATTGAGGGGTCTCCGTTTCCACTTGAAAAGACTTTTTTGCGACGAGGCGAATATCGGCTTTGGCATCTCTAAAATCGCGAAGTAGGTATATGTCATCACCACTCGGAATATGCTTGTGTGTGTCAAATCGATCAAATTCCAAAAACGATTTTCGTTTGAAAAGTAAGTTGGCTCCACTTGCGATAATTGGCCTTGATAACCCGTTTAATCCTGTATTTAATGCGTTGATTAGCAATAGGTCTATTTCAAATAAATGATGAATTGGATTGGTTGCTTTTAAAACAGCAGGGAGTAAATACAAGTCCGCTTCTGCCAATTTCTCAAGTTCCTCGAAATAAGTTGATTCAAAACAAACATCGGCATCCATTGTAAGAATAAATTCCGTTTTTGAACGATTTATTCCATGTCGAATCGCCTGCTTTTTTCCATAAATTTCGGTGGGTAAATTCAAAAGTTGTATGTTATTAAATTTCTCCAACTCGACTTTAATTTTTGAACTACTTAAATCATCGGAATGATCATTTACAAATATTATTTGTGCAGGTAATTTACGACTATATGATAAACTTTTTAGAAGTCCATCAATGCGTTTTTCCTCATTTCGAAAAGGAACGATCAACGTGACTTCATCGAGGCTGATTTTTTTACCAATTTGATAAGACTTTTCTTTTTTTCGTTGCACATATAATCCCACACCCAAAATCAAAAAGAGTGACGCAAAATAAATTGTCAGATTAAGAAAAATAAAAGTTGTCATTTCTTTTTCTTTACAAAAATAAGTGCAATCATCGCTGGAATAAGTAAATTGAAAATCCAAGTCGCAAAAGAAGCGAATGCAGCCGTTAGCGGGTCCATTCCAGCAAAACTAAAAACCGAGATTGAAATTGATTCCCGTACAACTACTTTTCCAAAAAATAAAGAAGGTGTTAAGGTAACCAACAAGAATATAATGGCAATTAAACCGAGAATTGTAGTATTAATTTTCTCACCAAAAGCATTCAACGCCAAGGCATATTGAGTGACAAACACGATATAGCGAAGAAAGGAAAGAAAAAGTAATTTTAATCGCGCAGGTCCATACTCTATTTGAATAAAAAGGGATTGTAATCTCGTTATAGATACATTTTTAAAAACTTTTTCTCCAAAAAAGTAGAGTCCAAATAATAACAAAGAGACAAACGAAATCAAATATAAAACCCAGTTTTTAACTTCAAAAAACATGGGAATAAATTGAACCGCCATTATCCCGAATAAAATACTTACGAGGAATTGAGAGAAATTGGCTAAAACTGAATAACCTGTAATTTTCCATCGTTTATTTTTGTCGTAATAGTACATTCTGCCTAGAAAATTTCCACTTAAAGAAGGGGTTAAAAAGGAAGATACTATTCCTGAAGCAAATGCAGTTAAATTATTCGAATTCGTTTTTTCATCAATTGCAATTAGAATTTCTTTCCACTTCATCCATTCAAACAACCAGTTTAATGGAATTAATAGCAAACAAATAAATAAAGAGGGATAATTAACAATTTGAAAACGAGCGAAATCTATTGAATCACCTCGTTCAATGAGCAGATAAATGAAAAAACAAAATAGAATTACCTTTGAAAAAAAGCTCAGTAATGACCGAAAATAACTAGATTTAGTCAAGGAAAATAATTTGAATGGTTGAAGATAAGATAATTCTTGGAATTGACCCCGGGACCACTGTTCTTGGTTATGGTATTATTCATGTCCAAAAAGGAAAAATATCGATGTTGAATTATGGGATCATTCAATTGAGTAAATTGTCTAATCAACCCGACAAGCTCAAGCGAATATTAGATCGATTAAATGGTCTGATTACCGAATATAAACCTGATGAAATGGCGATTGAAGCTCCTTTCTTTGGGAAAAATGTTCAGTCCATGTTAAAACTTGGTCGGGCTCAAGGGGTGGCAATTGCTTCTTGTTTAAATCATAACATTCCATTTGAGGAATATTCGCCGCGAAGAGTTAAACAGGCCATAACAGGAAGTGGCGCGGCATCTAAGGAACAGGTCGCTGCAATGCTTCAAAAATTGTTGAATTTTCAAGAAATGCCCAAATATTTGGATGCAACGGATGGTTTAGCAGTTGCAGTTTGCCATCATTTTTCAAAAGGAATAGGCGAGCATAATAAATCCGGAGGGAATAGTTGGAAGGCTTTTCTTAATCAAAATCCCAACCGCAAAAAGTCGTGAGGAAAAGTCTAAAAAAATGGACTATTACAAGAATAATAAACTAGATTAAATTGTCAACGATTAACATTTATACAGATGGTTCTTCCCGTGGAAATCCTGGGCCGGGAGGATATGGGATTATTCTTAAATTCGGTGATAAAATAAAGGAAATTTCCGCTGGATTTCGTTTAACGACCAACAATCGCATGGAGTTGATGGCGGTATGTGTTGCGTTGGAAAATCTTAATACAAATAAGTATCCTATTGTTGTTTTCTCGGATTCCAAATATGTTATTGACGCTATTACTCAAAGATGGGTTTGGTCTTGGAATCAGAGGCAATTTAAAGGCAAGAAAAACAAAGATTTATGGATGAGGTATTTACCCCTTCACGAAAAATTCAATCCTTCCTTTGTATGGGTAAAAGGTCACGCAGGACATCCAGAAAACGAACGATGTGATGAGTTGGCCTTCAAGTCTGCTTCTGAAAATCCTACAAACATTGATGAAACGTTTGAATTAGAGGGAGGAAGTGAATCTTTATTTTGATTCAATTACGGTTACAAATCCATATTTATCTACCATTGTACCACCTAGCATTTCTCCGGTAAACTCATAGAAATAAACCCCATCATGCACTTTTTCTCCCGAAGCAGTTGTTCCATCCCACAACAATAAAGGATTTGCTGTGTCTCTCACTCCTTCGTGAATCAAATTACCCCATCTATTGAGAATTAAAACATTGAAATTCTTGAAAGCATCAAAAGGCAATGTAAATAAATCATTCGTTCCATTGCCATTTGCGGTTATCACATTGGGCAACCAAATATCAGGGTCTTTTATGTTGACAGTTAAAGTATAATCATCCTGACAACCCAATGCATCAGTCACAGTTAAAGTAACCTGATATGGCCCCGCAACTGGATATGCATAATACTGATTGGTGTCAGTAAGAGAAATGGCTTGATCCTGACCAAAATCCCATTGCCATAAAACCACTGTAGATTGTTGAGAAGCAGAAGCATCTACAAATGTTATAACTTCATCTTGATCGGCAGGATTTGGAGTGGCAGTAAATAAGGCATTTAAACCATCATCCAATACTGTAATAGGATCAAGTTGATAAAAAACTTCACAACCAGCACTATCATATAAAGTTACACCAGGAGTGTATGTTCCCGGTTGGTCATAATTATAGAAAAAGTTGACGCTATCGTTCAACGTTGTATTATCACCCATTTCCCAAACGGTACTATACACATTAACCGGGTTGGTAATCACAAAAGTGGCACCCTGAGCGCATTGCCCAACTTGTTGCAACCAATCTGGATCACCACTAGGGCCACCTATCGTAACGTATTGTAAAAGTGTTGTATCTGCCGCACATCCATTTTCATCCACTACGGACAATGTTAAGTCATAAGTTCCTGGAAGTACATAGGTATTACTTGGATTTTCAAGTATCGACTGGTTTCCGTTTCCAAAATTCCACAACCATTCGGTGATTGCACCATACGAGAATGAAGAATCCACATACACACCAAATAAAGGAGGACAAACAAATTCACCATTTGGACCAATTGCCGCACCCGTGAATGAATAATCTGGAACTGCCCAAGGAATAGCAACGCTAATTAAATTTCCAATGGTGTCTTTACAACCATTCCCATCTGTTGTCACGAGAAATAAATTATGAGTAGCAGTAATTTGCCCAAATGGAATTCCAGATTCAATTATGGCAGTTGAAGCATTCGTATTAGTTGATATCGGTGAAGAAAAGTTATCCAAATACCATTGATAAGTGAGGGTGCCTTGACCAGTTGACGTATTATCAGTGAGTATTGAATCCCCGTTACAAATAACATTGTCTACAGAAAAGAACGAACTTGGTTTAGTTATGGTTATTGGAATTGATGCAGGAGCAGACCGACAACCAAAAGCATCAATTGCTACAAGTTCCGCATAAAAGGTTCCTTCTCCAACAAAAGCGTGATTGACAGAGGTTCCAGCCGCAACGGACTGACTTGAATTATCATCTGAAAATGAATACTCCAGCGAATCAATTGGAATATTATATGGCGGAAGTGGGAATCCACTACCATTTAAAACAACAGGGAAAGGAGAACAACCCACTGCTGGATCAGGAATAATGGCTAGAATTCCAAAAGGAGCTGCAAGTACATTAATAGGCAATGTTGCTGTTCCTGAACATCCAACACTGTTTGTTGCTGTTAATGTAATCGTGAACAAGCCAGCCTGTTGGTATGCGTAATATGCC
>Ga0194116_10004687_pt1 | contig 15514 bp, 16 predicted proteins | sample TA2MahsurfametaG_4_FD_148617 | JGI IMG/M metagenome (GOLD analysis project Ga0194116, IMG submission 148617) | Freshwater microbial communities from Lake Tanganyika, Tanzania - TA2015008 Mahale S9 surface | ecosystem: Environmental > Aquatic > Freshwater > Lake | place: Tanzania: Lake...
ATCGAAAATAACATGTTTGCCTTCAGCCCAAATTCGGTCGATTTCGGAGCGAAGGGTGCCATAAAATGTGCCCGAATAAACCTCTTCAAATTCGACGAACTCCTTCTGAGCAATTTTATGAAGAAAACTTTCCTTGCTGATGAAATAATAGTCTTTAGCATTAATTTCATCAACGCGCTGATCTCTGGTAGTAGCTGAAATCGAAAAGGAAAGATCAGGGATCCTTTTTAATAAGTGGCGGACTATGGTGGTCTTACCCGCGCCTGATGGGGCTGAAAAAATGATGAGTTTACCGTTCAATTGAGTTCTGAGTTGTAAGTAGTAAGTAGTAAGTAGTTAAGGCTAGGGTTGGGAACTTATAACCTATGACTTACAACCTACGACTTATAAAATGTTAAGTAATTGTTCCTTTATCTTTTCAAGTTCTTCTTTCAAACCAACCACAATCTGTTGCATTTTTGCATCATTGGCTTTAGAACCCATCGTATTAATTTCGCGTCCGATTTCCTGGGAAATAAACCCGAGCTTTTTCCCATTTGCATCTTTGTCTTCGAGGGCCTGAATGAAAAAATCACAATGACTTTTTAAACGAATCTTTTCTTCTGTAATATCCAGCTTATCAATAAAATAGATAAGCTCCTGCTCAAAACGATTATGGTCAACATGCTCTTTACCAACGGCATCCTCCAGAAACTGGTTAAGCCGCTCCCTAATTGATGGAATACGGAAGGGTTCTTGAATTTCTACAAGCCTTATTCCTTCGAGGATATTATTGATTCTAAGAATAAGGTCCTGTTTCAATACCTTTCCTTCTTCAAGCCGAAAGTTTATGAAATTTAAAAGTGCTTCTTCGAAGGTTTTGTAAAGTGCTTTCCATTCGTCCTCGCTAAATTCATCTGAGGCATATTGTATGACATCCGGAAAATTCAAAGCCAATTCAAATAAATTATTGTTTTTAGAATCCAGGGAATCAGCCGCCTCTTTGAGCTTTTCATAATAATGCTGGAGCAAGTGCAGATTGATTATTGAACTCTTCTGAGTAGTTTCCGGGTATTCAACAAGAAAACTTACATTAACTTTACCTCTTTCAACTTGCTTGCTGCATTCATTTCTTAATAAAAATTCTTTATCTGAAAATACTTTGGGAAGTTTTAAAGAAAGTTCCAGGAACTTGCTGTTCAATGATTTGATCTCAACCGTATATTTGGCATGAGGAAAATCATGGACTGCCAAGCCATATCCTGTCATCGATTTTATCATTTTGTAAAGATAAGATTTAATTGATTAGGCTTTGAAATTTTGAAACCTAAAAGCTATTTCCATCTCAATATAACATAAGCTTATAAACTATTTGGATTCTATTGCCGGTTTTAGAATGTTGAACTATTCCTTACTCGTTATGTTTTCGATTTAAAAAACTATTAAATCATTCTATTCTACATACAGTAAATTACCAAAAAATAACAAAGTTTAAAATAAGCTATCGTGTGTTTTTGAAGAGCCGCTTATCAATCTTCCAATCTCATTCAATTCATGATCGGATAAATATCGCCATTTACCAACTGCCAGATAAAGCTTGATATTCATTATTCTGACCCGTTTCAATTTAACAACCTTGTAATTAGGATACTCACACATTCTTCGAATTTGTCTATTTAAGCCCTGAGTCAAAATAATTTTAAAACGGTTTTTATCCAATTGTTCTACCTCACACTTTCGGGTTATGGTATCCAAAACAGGGATACCACTGCTCATTCTTTTTATAAAATCAAGATTTATAGGTTTATTGACCGTAACGATGTATTCCTTCTCATGATTATTTCTGGCTCGAAGTATTTTGTTGACAATATCACCGTCACTAGTCAGCAAAATTAGTCCTTCACTTGCTAAATCAAGTCGGCCAATCGGAAAAATACGCTTTGGTTATTTGATGTAATCAATGATATTATTTCTTTCAACCTTGATATCGGTAGTACAAACAATTCCAACAGGCTTATTAAATGCAATATAAACCGGTTTATCTCGAGGGGTTGAAACTAATTTCCCGTCAATCCTAACCAGATCTTCCGGACCAATTTTGGTTCTCATTTGAGGCACCGATCCATTGACAGTCACACGATTTTCAAGGATCAATTGATCTGCAGCCCTTCTTGAACAATACCCGATTTCACTTAAGTATTTATTGATTCGCTTTGAGTGTGTTTCTTCCATGCAAGAGTTGTTGGTCCAAGATAGGTAATTCGAGTAGGTTCGATTACACGAATATGGATTTTATTTAAACCTACAATAATAAAAAAGGGTTCCATCAAATTAATGGAACCCTCACAGATTATAATTGGTTTTAATACCATACAAAGCTATCCAATTACACATATCAAAATAATCGATATTATTTATATTTTTATAATTAAAATCTATATTATGACTTTGGTTCAATTAGAATACATAGTAGCCGTAGATACCTACAGAAGTTTCGGTATCGCTGCAGAGAAATGCTTTGTGACTCAACCTACCATGAGTATGCAGGTACAAAAACTTGAAGAAACCTTGGGTGTCAAGCTATTTGACAGAAGTAAACAGCCGGTTCTACCAACCGAAATCGGAGCTGAAATTATAGAACAAGCTAGAATTATTTTGAAAGAGAGCTCCAAATTGACCGAATTAATCAGTAATCAGAAAAATATAGTTTCAGGTGAACTCAGAATTGGAATAATTCCAACAATGGCACCCTATCTAATGCCAAAGGTTATTTCTGCGTTTATGGAAAAATACCCTGATGTACAATTGCAGATCTGGGAGTACATGACTGATCAGATTGTTCAAGAGCTAAAAAACGGACTGCTTGACTGTGGCATTCTTTCAACGCCACTGGAAGATAAGAATCTTAGCGAAACCCCTCTGTTTTATGAATCATTTGTGGCATACCTGTCCAAATCAAGCCCATTAATGAATAAGAAAAATATTTCTGCAAAAGATATTGATCTGGATGACCTCTGGTTGTTAAATGAAGGCCATTGCATGAGAAACCAGATTATCAATATTTGTAACCGTAAAAAAAGAGATGAACAGAAACCATTAGAATACAATACTGATAGTGTGGAAACACTAAAGCGAATGGTAGAATTAAATAAAGGGATCACACTTTTACCGGAGCTTTCTATCAGCGATTTTTCAGTCAAACAATTAGATCGAATTCGTTATTTTAAATCGCCGGAACCCAGCCGAGAGATTAGTATAGTTACCCATAGAAACTTTCTAAAACGCAAACTGCTTTTAATTCTTGAGAAAGAAATTACCGAGGCTATACCAAAACGGATGCGAGGCAAAAAGAAAAAAGAAATAATGGAAATTAAGTCGAACTAATTCCTATTTCTATATTTTAAAATCACAAAAAATTCGAAGCCCAAAACTTAAATGTCAAAACAAAGATGAATAGCCTTGCTCTGCGTAATTTGATGAGAAGAACAAAACCTAAATAATCCTTTATCAGCCTTAGGTTATTGATCATCCCAGGCCAAATCTAATTCTCGTGCCTTGAAGAATTTCAGAGAAATTATGATGATTCAATCATGCATAAAAAAAGTGACAGGTAGAGAAAACCCATCACTTTGAATAGAATTTTAAAGCAATAGCATCATTTTGCCTTACTATATCGTTCGGCCACTGCATTCCAGTTTACTACATTCATAAATGCTGCAACATAGTCAGCTCGTCTGTTTTGATACTTAAGATAATACGCATGTTCCCAAACATCCATCCCTAAAATTGGCGTACCTTTAACTTCGGCGATATCCATTAATGGATTATCCTGGTTTGGAGTAGAGCTTACCTGTAATTTTCCCTCAGCATTCACTGAAAGCCAGGACCAACCCGATCCAAAACGAGTCATTCCCGCTTCAGCAAATTTTTTCTTGAATTCATCAAATGATCCAAAAGCAGCATCAATAGCCTTTGCCAGGTCTCCTGATGGGGCACCACCGCCATTTGGCGACATAATAGACCAATAAAGGGTATGATTGAAATGACCTCCACCGTTATTTCTTACCGCCATTGGGTATTTAGAAATATATTTCATCAGATCTTCAATCTTCTGATTCTCGCCGTCTGTTCCGGCCAATGCTTTATTTACGTTGTCTACATAAGCCTGATGATGTTTGCCATGGTGGATTTCCATCGTCATCTTGTCAACATGTGGTTCCAAAGCGTCTGTTGCGTAAGCTAACGCAGGTAGTTTAAATGCCATAATTTTTATAGTTAAGTTAATATTCTTGCCTATACAAATATAAGAGCCAATTCTAATAAATTCTTCAATTTGTTGTCATGTTTTGTTTCGTTTAGACATGAAAAAATCCTGTACCAAGCGAGTAGATTCTTCAGCTTTAACCCCTGATAATAAATCTGTTTTAGGATGAATTATTCGCTCGCTTAATTGAGTGAATCCTCTTTTTGGATCGCTGGCTCCATAAACAATACGACTAATCTGAGTCCAGTACGCCGCACCTGCACACATCACGCAAGGTTCAATGGTCACATAGAGGGTGCAGTCTTTTAAATATTTACCTCCGCTAAAATTTGCGGCAGCTGTAAATGCTTGCATTTCTGCATGAGCTGTCACGTCATTCAATTGCTCGGTCAGGTTATGCCCTCTGCCAATTATTTTACCACCATGAACAATTACGGCACCAATGGGCACTTCATCTAAAGCCAAAGCTTTTTTAGCCTCCTTGATGGCCTCTGCCATAAAAAAATCGTCCTGATTTACTGATGGCTCGTCTGTAAAATTCGCGTATCTCATAATAAAATAGAGCCATTAGGAACCTGACGTTCCACGGAAGCTAAAACAATATGACCATCCTGATCAGCAAAACCCGTGATCAAGAATTCTGAATAAAAATTTGCAATCTGCTTCTTTGGAAAATTCAAAACTCCAATAATCTGTCGGCCTATTAATTCAGATTTTGAATAATGCACCGTAATTTGTGCGCTGCTCCATTTAATCCCCAACACTCCAAAATCAGCTTTTATTTTGTATGCCGGTTTTTTGGCTTCAGGAAAATCAAGAACTTCGAGAATTGTACCCACCCTTAAAGCCACCTTTTCAAAATCGCCCCAGTTTATTTCTTGCATATTCAAAGGTAAGTTGATAATAGGATTATTCAAAAGGATTTATATCCAGGCACCTATACCGTCATTTCGATGAGCGGCATAAATTATAATCTTTATAAATAGTTTAAACGCGAAGAGAAATCTCATGATTAAACTAAGTCCTGCATTGACAGATTTCTCCACAAGGACAATTTCAGCCTAAAGATGAACATTCTGACCTTGTATTCGGAATGGCCGTAAAGACAGAAAGCGCAATATTAATACAAGAACAGGTAAATCAATCAGATAATGTAGATTTGCATCATGGATTCTGTAAGATTAAAAAAAGGGAAAGAAAAAGCTGTCAGACAATTACACCCCTGGATATTCTCAGGTGCGATCGACCGGATTGAAGGAAAACCTAAAAATGGTGATATCATCTCAGTTACTGATAGCAACACTAATTTCCTGGCCTATGGATTCTTTAATGATCAGTCGCGAGTTGCTGTTCGTCTGCTCGAATGGGACAGAGAAACTGAGATCAATGAATCCTGGTGGCGAAATAAAATCAGAAATGCCGTTAAACTGAGAACAGATTTACAAACAGATCAAACCAATACCTATCGGGTAATTTTTAGTGAAGCTGATTATTTACCCGGACTGATTGTAGACCGATATGCGGATTTCCTTTCTGTACAAATATTAACATCAGGGGTGGAGCGTATTAAACCTTTAGTTCTTGATGAATTACAGATTTTATTAGAACCCAAAGGTGTTTTTGACAGAAGCGATGCTTCAGCCAGAGCACATGAGGGAATGGAAGCTTCTTCCGGAGGAGTTTTGCTAGGATCAGAACCTCCTGAATTTGTAAATGTTAAAGAAAATGGCATAGTTTACCAGGTCAATATTGCCGAGGGACAGAAATCAGGCTTTTATTGTGATCAACGTGATAACCGTAAATGGGTTGCTGAATTTGCTAAAGGAAAAAAAGTTTTAGATTGCTTTTGTTATTCCGGAGGCTTCAGCCTGAACGCGATGAAAAACGGAGCCTCAGAGGTAGTCAGCGTTGACAGCTCGGCACTTGCACTTGAAACCCTGAAGAAAAATATTGAAGTCAATAATTTTCAAAATATCCCGCAAAGTCAGATACAATCTGATGTAAATAAACAGTTAAGGTTGTTCCGCGAAGAAAATGAAAAATTTGATCTGATCATTCTCGATCCACCTAAATATGCGCCATCAAGGTCGGCCTTAACCAAGGCCTCCAGAGCCTATAAGGATCTTAACCGGATGGCTATGCACTTACTAAATGAAGGCGGTCTTTTGGCAACATTTTCATGCTCAGGAGCAGTGGATATCAGTATGTTCAAACAGATTATTGCCTGGGCAGCGCTGGATGCGGGTAAAAATGTTCAATTTATCCAGCAGTACTCGCAGCCGGCCGATCATCCGGTGAGGTCATCCTTTCCGGAAGGTGAATATTTAAAAGGACTGCTTTGCAGGATTAGTTAATTTTTTGATTTTTAATCCTCGGGAACATTGTGCAGATGAACAGGCTTCTTTCCTTTATTCATTCTTAAATTAAGCATCTCAACTCCTACAGAGAATGCCATCGCAAAATAAATGTATCCCTTAGGGATGTGCTGATCAAATCCCTCAGCCAATAGGGATACTCCTATTAATAGGAGGAAAGAAAGTGCGAGCATTTTCACTGTTGGGTGCTTGTTGACAAATTCACTGATACTACCTGCCGAAATCATCATAACAAACACTGCAATTATAACTGCAGCGATCATCACTTCAATATGATCAGCCATACCAACCGCTGTAATAACCGAATCCAGAGAGAAAACTACGTCCAGAATCAAAATCTGAATGATTACTCCTGAAAAGGTTACCACCGCTTTTGCTTCGGATTTATGCTCATCGCCTTCAAGTTTATCGTGAATCTCGGATGTGCTTTTATAAATAAGAAACAATCCTCCTGTAAGCAGAATCAGATCATGACCTGAGATGGCAAATTTTTCCAATAATTCAGCATCGCTGAGGCCGATCCATTCACCAAAATTGAACAAGGGACTGGTTAAGGTCATAATCCAACTCAATGAAAGCAATAACAATACTCGGGTTATCATAGCCAAAGCTAAACCAAGCTGACGGGCTTTCTTTTGCTTTTTTGCAGGCAATTTAGACGCCATTATTGAAATAAATATGATATTATCAATACCAAGAACTATTTCAAGTACGGTTAGTGTGATTAATGAAATCCAAATCTCCGGGTTAGATAACCATTCCATATTTTTTAACTTTAATCAAATGTAAATTAAAGTACTTAGAAATAAAACAAAAAACCTTCCTTTAAATACAGGAAGGTAATTGTTAAAAATAAAATGCTCTATAAGAATTTTACTGCTCTATAATTGGATTTAATGATGATTCTGCTATCTGAACCTTTGCCAATTTAGCCTTTATAATTATTACTTGGCCCCCAACTCTTAGGTTTGACGGGTGAGCTTAATCGTTCAAGCAAATTTACCCTACTATTGCTGTACTTAAACCCGGCATAATTTACTGTCACATCAAAATAAAAATTCGCTCGCTACTCCAAAACGAATGAAATTCATCAATGAAAATAGCTCATGCTTCGATTTTCGACGCTATTATCAACTTGACCAATAGACCTCGCCTTGCATCAAGGTAAAGGAAATAATTAATTGCTTAGAATCGCATAGGAGGCAAGAGGTCTGATTTCTGTTGGCAATCCAATTTATAACATCATGATTTGACTTGTGAACGTGCCATGTAGTTTAAGCTTTCGGCTTTGAACTTTTTGCTTTGAGTATTTTGCCTGTTGCTCTTGGCTCATTCCAGTCCCGTGTTCTGCCCTATTTTTTTGCGCGAAATTGATTCCATATCATGAGATTCAGTGTGGCAAAAAAGATAGCGCTGCCACCCGGGTTTGGTAAACAAGGCTTGGGGTTCTATTATCGGGTTGCCCATCCCGATGGAAAACAGCTCCGGGTAACCTAAACCTTGCCGGAGGAGCTAGCTTCCGGCTGCCGGTAATTTGAAAGAGACCACGGTTTCAAGCCGGAACTACTCCGGAGGAAAGGGCTGCACGAAGCGATAACACAGAAGTATTGCTTTCAAAAATCAAATCAAACGTGCCCGGAGTATTTTGAGATCCACAAAAGAATAGTTATAATCTTTCTTATATCAAACTCACATTAAATACAATAAACTAAATTCAGTTCACAGGAAAATTGCCTCTGTCAAATCGACAAATAGGCATCAATTGCCTTAATGGCATTTTGCAGTCTTTCCTCCTCAGTTCCTGAAATTAATTGGTACCTAGCATTGAGGGCCTGTAATTCCTTATGCCAAACCTCCTTAAAATGTTCCCGCAAATGCGGAAAATCACGAAGGGGGTCTTCCTCCCAGGGAAGATCAATATCCATTAATAAATAGAAGTCATATTTGTGTACTGGAAGCTCATCAAGTACTTCCTGAGGTGCACGACCAAACATATGATCGCTCCAGATCTTGACTGTAATGAAGGTTGTATCACATATCAAAATATCATTTGCCTTTGAAGCCAATTGCTTTTCAAGCTCCAGCTGACCCCTGAACATATTGATCTCATCTTCCCAGGTACATTCAGCCTCTAATTTTTCGCAATATTCACGGGCGTATTCAGGTACCCATACCGTATCGTAATGTAAGGCCAGTTGTTGGGAAATTGTAGATTTTCCTGTAGATTCCGGACCCACAACCGCAATCTTGATTAATTCTTTCGGAATTCCTTCTGAATTATCCATATAAGCTAAACCTTCAAATTCCCTTTTTGCATTACCAAACCATAGCTCCGGAATTCTCTTTTCCAATCAAGATAACCAATAGAGGCTATAATAATATAGAGTGCGTACATACCTGCAGTCAGATGCAAATCCTTTATCAGATATACTCCTACATAAATAACATCGACCAATATCCAGATCAACCAAGTTTCTAATACTTTTCGTGCAAGAAATATCTGGGCTACCAGACTGCCGGCAGTACAAAAACTATCGATAAAAGGGAAAGAAGCATCTGTTTCATTGGATAAAAAAAACCCTAATCCTGCTGTAAAAACAGCAATTCCTGTGCCCGATAAAATAGTTTCTTTGAAAGTAATCCGCGTGACCCGAACTTTCTTTTGTTGGTCTTTTTGGCTCCAATAGTACCAACCATAACCATTCACGACTAGAAAATATAACTGCAAACCAGTATCGGCATATAATTTTGCATCAAAAAAAATGAAAATATAAATCGAGACACTAATTATTGCAATCGGCCAGTTCCAGATGTTATTCTTTGCAGCCAGATAAACACATAAAATACCCGTGATTACCCCGGACATCTCGAGCAAACTTTGATTATGAAGCCATGCAATCAAATCAGAAAAAAAATCCATTGATTCAAATATAAAAGACCCAAGCTATATTTGATCCACTGATTAATAGTTTCATTTGTTTTTGCTTGGGTCTGCCTGAAAGTCTAAGCTTGCCTTAATCGAAATATCGTTCGCTAAGGCAGTTCTTAAGGTATATTTCATTCTAATGCGAACGGTAGATTCTTTAATATACCCATCGAGCACCAGACTTTTGTCTGCATCAAGTACGAGACTTTTTCCAACAGAGGAATCGATGTTTTCGCCGCTTGCAATAAGCAGTTCTTTGGAACTGTCCCCATGTAAGATATAAATTTTTATCGAGCTAAATACTCCAAGATTCTGGCTAACAGGAAGATTTGAATCGAGTTTGACGGAAGTTAAACGAATGTTTGTTATGGCATTGGTATTTGAACCCTGACCTGTTAATAATTGATCGAAACTATTTGCCATTACGGTTATCGATTGTTCAACACCCGTTTCGGAACTTGAAGGTATATTTAAATTTGCGGTATACGGAAATGCAGAGCGTACGATTGATTGAATGGCTGAGCATCCACATAAAAGAGCGCTACTTAAAAATAGTAAAATGATTAATCTTTTCATCATGCTATCGATTACAGGTTTTTTCATCTACAATTCAATGTTTTAAAGGCTTATGTTCATCACAAAACTAGTTTCAATCCTCGAATCGGAAACTATTTATTTAATTTTTGACTCTATTTTTAAGAAACTCGGTAAAGATTAATTGATATGGTTCAATTTTGACTCTAAAAATCCATAATTTTAATAAAATTGAGCAAAGAATGCATAAAAATATATAGCTTTGCATCCCGACAAAACAGTCGGTTTCTTTGTTCTCAACAGCATACTAATCTCCTCTTTTGTTACCGGAAATAAAATTTTAGAAGTACAATGCCATTAGACACCTCCATCCAATCAATCCTGATCATCGGTTCAGGACCAATCGTTATCGGCCAGGCCTGCGAATTTGATTATGCCGGATCTCAGGCCGCTCTCTCCTTAAAAGATGAAGGAATCAAGGTTTCAATTATCAACTCTAACCCTGCCACTATCATGACGGACAAGGTTATTGCGGATCATGTTTATCTTCTTCCTTTAAACTGCGAAAGTATCGAACAAATACTTAAAGAACAGAAGATCGATGCTGTGCTACCAACAATGGGCGGACAAACAGCTCTTAATTTGTGCAAAGAGGCTGAAGAAAGAGGAATCTGGGAAAAACATGGTGTAAGGATAATTGGAGTTGATATTGATGCTATTGAAAAGACCGAGAATCGGGAAGAGTTTCGTAAGCTGATGGTAGAAATTGGAGTTGGAGTTGCCCCATCAAAAATTGCCAATTCCTTCCTTGAAGGTAAAGAAGCCGCACAACTAATCGGTTATCCACTGGTAATCCGCCCTTCCTATACATTGGGTGGTTCAGGAGGAGGCTTTGTTTATAAAAAAGAAGATTTCGATCAGGCATTAAGCCGTGGTCTTCAGGCTTCTCCTACACATGAGGTTCTTGTAGAAAAAGCAGTTTTAGGATGGAAAGAATATGAGCTTGAATTATTAAGAGACGGAAATGATAATGTGATCATTATCTGTGTGATTGAAAATTTCGATCCTATGGGCATTCATACAGGCGATTCAATTACCGTTGCTCCTGCGATGACCCTTAGTGATCGTTGTTATCAGGATATGCGTAATCAGGCAATTCACATGATGCGGTCGATTGGTAATTTTGCCGGTGGTTGTAACGTTCAGTTTTCGGTTGATCCGGTAACTGAAACTATCATTGCCATAGAGATCAATCCAAGGGTTTCACGTTCATCTGCACTTGCATCAAAAGCAACCGGTTACCCAATTGCAAAGATCGCATCAAAACTAGCGATCGGTTATAACCTTGATGAAATTGAAAATCAGATTACTAAAACTACTTCGGCATACTTTGAGCCAACCTTAGATTACGTGATCGTTAAAATACCTCGCTGGAACTTCGACAAATTTAAAGGTGCTAATACAGAACTTGGACTTCAGATGAAATCAGTTGGAGAAGTGATGGCCATTGGACGCACCTTTATTGAAGCACTTCAGAAAGCCTGTCAGAGTTTGGAAACAAACCGTTTGGGATTAGGCGCTGATGGCAGACAAAGCCGCAATCTGGAAGAGATCATGCACAGTCTGGAGCACCCAAGCTGGGATCGTTTGTTCCATGTTAAGGATGCCATGAGTCTGGGTGTTCCTTTGGAATCTATCCGCAAGATTACCCATATTGATAAATGGTTCCTGGTCCAGATCCTTGAACTTGTTAGTTTAGAAGCTGAACTTAAACGTTATTCATTAAATAATATCCCTACAGATTTCTTCAAAACCTTAAAACAAAAAGGCTATGCAGACGCTCAAATTGCATGGCTACTGGGAAATGTTACTGAAGATGAAGTTTACGAAAGGCGAAAAGAACTCGGTATCCGCAGAGTATATAAGATGGTGGACACCTGTGCGGCAGAATTTCCTGCAAAAACTCCATACTTCTACTCTACTTTCGAAGATGAAAATGAATCCATCGTATCTGAAAGGAAAAAAATTATCGTACTCGGTTCAGGCCCTAATCGAATTGGCCAGGGTATTGAATTCGATTATTCCTGTGTACACGGATTGCTTGCTGCTAAAGAAGCAGGTTTTGAAGCAATTATGATTAACTGTAATCCGGAAACAGTTTCTACCGATTTTAACATGGCTGACAAGCTGTATTTCGAACCTGTTTTTTGGGAACATGTCCACGAGATTATTGAGCTTGAAAAGCCTGAGGGTGTAATCGTTCAACTTGGAGGACAAACTGCTTTAAAAATGGCTCAAAAGCTGCATGAAAAAGGTATCAAAATTATCGGTTCCTCTTTTGACAGCATGGACATCGCAGAAGATCGTGGGCGATTCTCTGACCTTTTGAAACAAATGGACATTCCTTATCCTTTGTATGGAGTTGCTGAAAGTGCTGAAGAAGCTATTGAAGTGGCTCATAAAGTGGGTTACCCTGTTCTGGTTCGTCCGAGTTATGTATTAGGCGGACAAGGGATGAGCATTGTGATCAATGATGAAGACCTCGAAAAAGCAGTTGTTAAATTACTGAGAAACCTGCCGGGAAATCGCGTACTGATCGATCATTTTCTTGACAGAGCAGAAGAAGCAGAATCTGATTCGATATCAGATGGTGTAGATTACCATATTATTGGAATGATGGAACATATCGAGCCTGCAGGTATTCATTCAGGCGACTCATACGCCGTATTACCACCATTTAACCTCTCTAAAAAGGTCACTGATTTGATGGAGGAGTATACTAAACGAATTGCAAAAGCTTTAAATGTTCGCGGATTATTGAATATCCAGTTCGCTATCAAAGATGAAAAAGTTTACGTTATTGAGGCCAATCCAAGAGCTTCCAGAACTGTTCCTTTCATTGCAAAGGCCTACGACGTGCCTTATATCAACATCGCCACCAAGATTATGCTCGGTGTCAACAACCTAAGCGATTTTAAGATCGAGAGAAAATTGAATGGATACGCTATCAAGGAGCCGGTTTTCTCATTTGATAAATTTCCTGAAGTTAAAAAAGAACTGGGTCCTGAAATGAAATCAACAGGAGAATCAATCCGCTTTATACGTGATCTGGAAGATCCCTATTTCAGACATTTGTATAAGGAGAAATCGATGTACCTGTCGAAATAAGCTGAAAGGAAAAAGGAAAAAAGGCCTGCAGAATTAATCTGTGGGCCTTTTGTTCTTCAGGGGATTTTAAAATTGTCCGTCAATCCTGAATTGAGCGAATAAAAATGCGAAATTGGATTTTTCTATTGCATCTTTAATTATCGGTAAATAAAATATCATGAACAAATTGAACAATGGTTCAGGCAATCAATCAAGCTTGAAAATTGGCCTTTTCGGCATCGGACTGGATACCTACTGGCCACAGTTTGAAGGTTTGAAAGATCGTCTGGAAGGATATTTAAGTATGGTCGAACAAAAACTGTCGGATATTCATCCTTTGGTTATTAACGCCGGATTGGTCGATCATCCTGATAAAGCCTTTAGGGCCGGGAAACTATTTAAAACTGAGGATGTAGATCTGATTTTTCTGTATGTCACTACTTATGCTCTGTCATCAACTGTTTTACCTGTGGTCCAGCGGGCAAAGGTTCCTGTCATAATTTTAAATCTGGCACCGGAGGCCTCCATTGATTATGCTTCCTTCAATGGGATGAGCGACCGAACCAAAATGACCGGTGAATGGCTCTCCTATTGTTCGGCATGTCCTGTACCTGAAATTGCGAATGTCTTTAAGAGAGTTGGCGTTAAATTCCATCAGATCACCGGGATGCTGCACGATGATGAATTATGCTGGAATGAGGTAACTGAGTGGGTACAGGCAGCTAAAGTAGCCAACGTCATGGCGTACAATCGTTTGGGATGTATGGGACATTATTATAGCGGTATGCTGGATATTTATACAGATCTCACCCAACAGTATGCTCACTTTGGAGGTCATATTGAACTAATCGAGGTAGAAGAACTGGCCAGCCTGAGAAAAGAGGTGAGTAAGGAAGAGTTAAATGATCGACTGAAGGTTTTCAATGAGACCTTTGATGTACAATCTGATTGCCCGACAGACGAGCTGGAGAAAGCTGCGATTACCTCTATTGCCCTGGATAAACTGGTGGCAAAACACCAGCTAGGTTCAATGGCCTATTATTATAAAGGCACCGGAAATCTTGAAAATGAAGAGGCCATCTCTTCGATCATTTTGGGCAATTCATTGCTTACCGCTAATGGAATACCGGTTGCCGGGGAGTATGAAATTAAAAATGTGCAGGCGATGAAGATCATGGATTCATTTGGAGCAGGTGGCTCATTTACGGAATATTATGCGATGGATTTTAAAGATGATGTTATTTTGATGGGACATGATGGTCCCGGTCATATTGCCATTGCAGAAGGTAAAACCAGAGTGCGCCCGCTGCATGTTTATCATGGAAAAGTAGGCAAAGGTTTATCGGTGGAGATGATGGTAAAAAATGGTCCGGTGACGCTGCTATCTGTTGCAGAAAAAAGTGGTGGCCGACTAATGCTACTGGTAGCGGAGGGAGAATCAGTCCCGGGTTCTATTCTTCAGATTGGCAATACCAATAGCAGGTATCAATTCCCAATTGGAGCCAGAAACTTTGTGAATAACTGGAATAGTTATGGTCCTGCTCATCATTGTGCCGTTGGAATCGGACATATCAGTTCAAAAATTGAAAAGCTTGGTCAATTATTGAATATGGAGGTGGTGAAAGTGTGTTAAGTATTGAATTTCCAACAATAACTGTTTAATAAAAAAGGAGCTATCCGCATATAAGATAGCTCCTTTTGAATATTCTCAAGGAGAAATCAGTTCATCACCACAACACCTTTTGCTTCAAAGGCAATTTGTTCTTTCGGACTAGTGATTGCAGCAATTTCTGCTTCAGTTTTCCCGGCATCCTTGGCATAATGCCTTAATTTTTCTATTGAAGTGGTATCAGTATAAGCAAAGCCATCAAGTACGACTTCCTTGCCACCAAGATCTTTGGGAACAAAAATTTTATAATTTTTAAAGGTTACCCTCATTTCATCCCCATTGTCAAGAGTCATGGTCAACCAACAGCCCTTGTTTTGGCAAACTTCCTTTACAACTCCTTTGATTTTCAAATCTTTTTTACTTTCACCCTTCATTTCTGTTTGGATGGATGCCAGTTCAATGACCTGGTTGTTTTTTACAGAATCGCCAAAAACAGCTGTACCTTTTATATTTTCAAGGCTTGGTGTTTGATTTTCTGAGCTATTGTTACAAGCTGCAAACAAGGCAACAGCAATTATGGAAAATATTACCTTTTTCATATCGTATAATTGGTTTAGACAAAATTGATAATAATAATTGTGAAAATATAACCTCATATTTTTGATTTACCCCCCCCCCTC
>Ga0194116_10004693_pt1 | contig 15493 bp, 14 predicted proteins | sample TA2MahsurfametaG_4_FD_148617 | JGI IMG/M metagenome (GOLD analysis project Ga0194116, IMG submission 148617) | Freshwater microbial communities from Lake Tanganyika, Tanzania - TA2015008 Mahale S9 surface | ecosystem: Environmental > Aquatic > Freshwater > Lake | place: Tanzania: Lake...
TACCGAACTCCTGGAAGTCCGCACTTGTGCCGTGGTTCGCGAACATCCCCCAGCGCATTGGCTATTTGGGCGAATGGCGTCTTGGTCTTCTCACCAATGCGCAACGGTTGAACAAGACCGAGCGCCCGCGTTTGGTGGATCGCTATGTGGGGCTTGCAGGGCTGGACTTTAAAGACTCCTTCACCCCGAGCCTAACAGTGAACACACATGCGCAGGCCAGTCTTTTGAAGGATTTGGGCCTGAGCGCCGAGCGGCCCATTCTCGCCCTCTGCGCAGGCGCGGAATACGGCCCCGCCAAGCGCTGGCCAGCCCGTTATTACGCAGAGGTGGCTCAGAGCCATATTGAAAAGGGCTGGCAAGTCTGGCTAATGGGCTCAGCCAATGATGCAGATACCAACCAAGAAATTCTTCAAGCACTTGCCCTACTCAACAGGAGCGGGGACTCATCGTTTCCAGAGCTTGCCGTTGGTTCGCTCGCATCCATACGCGAGAGCGCGGCCTCGCCAGACACGAACAAATCAATCATGAATCTGGCCGGAAAGACCACCTTGGCGCAGGCGGTGGATCTCTTGGCCCTGGCGCGCCTCGTGGTCACTAACGACTCGGGCCTGATGCACCTTGCAGCGGCCGTTGGGGTTCCAGTGGTGGCCGTTTATGGCTCTTCGGACCCAAGCTACACACCACCCCTCTCGCCGCAAGCGAAGGTTGTTCGGCTTGACTTGGACTGCAGCCCGTGTTTCAAGAAGACCTGCCCCTTGGGCCACACCAACTGTTTGAACGAACTTCATCCTCAGGCGGTGCTCGAGGCTACCGAGGAGGCACGATCCCGTATCGATTGATGGACAAATAGGTACTCGTAACCAAACTAACGATCCATCTGAACGCCAAGATCGATGGTGCGGGTCACCCCCCTGAGCCGCTCGGGAGAATGGCTCACCATCAGGACCGTTCGGCCCTGAATCAATCTCTCTAGTCCGTCCAAAACCGCTTCTTCGCTCTCGCGGTCCAGGGCACTCGTCGCTTCATCGAGAAGCAAAATGGGTGCATCTTTTAGGAACGCTCGAGCAATGGCGATGCGCTGACGCTGCCCACCGGAGAGACGGTCTCCAAGGCTCCCCAGGGGCGTGTCTAACTGGTCTGGGAGCTTTTCGATGAACTCCCAAGCATGCGATGACTTCGCAGCACTGAGAACCTCTTCATCGCTGGCACCCAAACGACCCATTCGAATATTGTTCTTAATGCTGTCATCAAACAGCATGACGCGCTGCCCAACCAGCGCCAAGTTTCTCCTGAGAACATCCAAATCCCATTCATCAATGGGAATGCCATCTAAAAAAATCATGCCCTCATCGGGTCGGTAAAAACGGGAGAGCAAGGCCAGAACCGTTGACTTGCCCGATCCAGACGGGCCGAGAAGCGCTACAACCTCTCCGGGGGAGATCACAAAGGTGAGCTTATCTACCGCGGGAGCATCTTGATGAGGATAGGTGAATGAAACCCCCTCGAACTTAATCTCACCAGTAGCTCGAGGGCCGCCGTCGGCTGCAGGATCAACCCTGTGGCGCTCGATTAGGTGAAACGGCTCCGACCGGTTGCCACGTTCATCCGCAGTATCGAGCAGCCCAAATATTGCGTCTGCCGCAGCCAAGCCTCGCTGAAGTGAAATGTTCACCGCAGTGAGTCGCCGCATGGGCCCGAATACCATCGCCAAAGCAGTGATGAAGGCAACGAATTCACCCGGAGTTAATCCGCCAGTGGCGGTCATGAATGACGCCAAATAAATCACGGTCGCAACGGTAATGGCCGTAAGGAATCCGACCAGAGGACCGGCCAGTGCCGACGTTCGCACCACCCGCATCTGCTCCTTCCGAAGGCTCTCGTTAACGGCCGAGAACCTTCGCTCTTGATCCAAACGTGCACCAAAAATCTTGATCTCGCGCAGGCCGAGCAGCGCCTCTTGGAGCAGTCCGGTCAGCCTCCCATACTTATCCTGTACAAGGCCGCTTGAAACCCTAAGTCGCTGGCCGATCCGACGAATCGAAATGATTAGGAATGGCATTGCAGCGAACACAAAAACCGCCAGTTCCCATGCGGTATAAAAAAGGAAACCGATCAAGCCGACCAAGACGAGCGAATCTCTGATTAACACCATCCAGGCCTCAGAGACCGCGTCGGCCACCATCTGCGGATCGTAGGTGATTCTGGTCATCATTCGACCGCCATCATCCTGCGCGTGTCTCTCAAGAGATAAGTCAAGTTCCTTGGCAAAAAGTGCCTGCCGAAGGTCCTCTACAGTGCGATTGGCAAGGTATTGACTACAGAAGGTCACCACATAGTCGGCCAAGCCCCTCAACAGAACCACCAATACCAAAAGGACAGGCACTATCCAAAGGTTGTCTGTGTTGCTCGCCACAAGGCTCTCATCAACAAGTGGCTTCATGAGTGCGGGGAGCATGGGCTCCATAGCGGCGCCCACCAAAACCGCCACAGTGAGTACAACCATGACTCGCCAATAACGAAGTGTGAAACGAATAAGGCGACGGTACTGCGCCCAATCCGCCCGGAACCCAGTGCTCAAGGGCCCCGGCCCTTCTCTGGAATTCCGTCGTTCGAGCGCTCGCGAGCAACCGCTGCCAAAAATAGCGCTAAGCAAAGAAAGAAAACCGAACTGATGGATGACCGCCCTAACCAGTTCTGGCTGATCCCGAAGGACGAAAATGCTATAACCAAGCACACACCATGAAGCGAAGCTGGAGAATCCAACAGACGCGCAAGACCGGTCGCTCTGCCAACTCCTAGAAAAGTCAGCAAGGGGAGCACAAACATACCCGCCATTAAGGTGATGAACCCAAGAAGACCGGTTGTCCCGAGGAACTCGAAATACAAACTATGGGCTTCGCCAAAATGAGCGTTCATAGAGGACTGTCCCAGTCGAATCATCTCAGCAAGGTCATGCGAGTAGTCTCCCAACCCGGAGCCCAACAATGGGTTCGCAATCCACATATCGTAAGCTGCGCCCCACATCTGCAGGCGATACCCAACCGACGTATTCGGATCTCCTCCGGATAAGAACTGCAGGAAGGTTTGTGTTGCCTCCGACATTCTTGACATAATCAAAGGGTGAAGGCTCAAGACCCAAGTGAACAATGCGAGCGCCAACAATGCGAGAGCCGTCTTCCCGACAACGCCAAATCGGCGGCGCTGCGAAAACACCGAGACAAGCAAGACAAAAGACAAGCCAAGGTAGAGGCTAATCCAGCTTCCACGGGTTCCAGAGAGTATTGAGGCATATCCGCTGAGCAATACTGCGGTAAGGAATGCAGCCAAATAGATTGGCTGACCCCGGTTCGCATAGGCTGCAGTCGCTGCAGCACATGCGAGATAGGCGGAAAAGTCCCCAAACAGAATGGCGTTGTAGGCACCTTCCGCTCGCCCGAGTGCGCCAACTTGCTCTATCGCGGCTAGAAACACCAGCAAAGAACCAACCAACACGCCATTCTGTTAAAGTGGAATCAATTTATGGTCATGGCGGATGAGATAGAGAAAAACAACGACGCAGCCAAGGGCTCGGGACACACGTTCAAAGCGTGACCAATATTGCTGGGTATCTGCTGTATTCATGTAGCCAAGCAACACGATAAGAACAAAAACCAAAAGCGAAAGCATGGTCATCTGGTCGAGAGGGGACAGGCACCGCCAACCCACGTTACCGTCTCGGCTGAGCGTGTAAACGGAGATCAAGAAAACAAAAATAAAGATCCCACTTGCGGCGCCAGCTAGAACCCCCATGAGAACCGGAAGCAGAAATATCAGTATGCGCAAGAGTCGGTTTTCGAGATGTAGTTGCATAAGAAGACAGGCTGGACTGCTCTCAAGATTTATTGAGAGTAGCAAACGATAGGTTCACAAATGAGTGAGCGCTCTAAGGCAAGGGCTCACGACTCGAAGAGTTTAAACTACCGGCTCAGAATAGGCTCAAAAGCAACGAGGGAGCGGTCTTATTCATCCGGTCAAACGTGTTTCTCGGCAGATCATTAAGTTAGCCGCCAACGGTACCAAGATTGGTTGCTATGTCGTCTATTTTTTGAGGCCAGAGGTACGATTTTTGCTTCCGGGGCGTTGCAGTTCTCTCATCGCTACCAAAAAAGGGGCGTCCGCCATTCCCCTCACCATCTGGCAAACGAACTTCACCAATCGGGTCACACTGCCGGTTTACCTAAACTACCTGTTCAATCGGCTGATGGCGCCCCATCATGAGCATCGGTTTATGGTCACCGACGAGCGGGAGACCTTCATTCGGGAGCATTTCCCGCCAGAGATTCTAAAGACTTATCTGCAACTGCAGATCGGCGCAGCCCAGGCAGACCTCTGGAGACTATTGGTGTTGCAGAAGTATGGTGGGGTGTACATGGACATCGACGCGCACCTGGTTTGGCCACTTCATTGGAGCATCCCACCAGAGGCCACCGAACTTTACCTTCGTATCAAGACTGGCGAGATCAGCAATTACTTCATTGCCAGTGCGCCGAACAATCCAAGGCTGCAGCGAGTGATTGACAGAGTCGTTCAAAACATACGCGAGCGCTCATCTGAGAACGTCTACAACCTGACGGGCCCCGGTGTGTTCAACGAGGTCTTGGGTTCGGACAATGTGCCAACCACCTACTATCTGACCACCGTGAACCAGGGCAACTTCACCAACGAATTCTTTCAGTACATCGACAAACCCCAGGGGAAATGGACGAAAGAGCAACACAAGGTTTCAGTGCTCAAACCTCCCCAGTAGGCTCTGAGCGATCCCTTAAGGTCTCTTGCACCATTCGTTGGTATCGACCAAAAGCCTCTCGCCTTCGCAATCGCCCATCTCTGTTGTCCACCAGGCCATAACCGGGCGCAATCAACTGATGCCAGTAGACGGTTTCCACCATCTGGGTCGCAAACGCCATCTGGTAATAGGCCACCATGTAATCCTCATACTCCTCCTCTGAGACGCACTCAGTTTCGCTGGTGGGGGCGTAGGGGGCCGTTCCCTTGATCGGCCAATTCACCTCTGTAACAAGCAACTGTGGGTTCGCCACCTTGGAACTCATGGAGGTCAGCGCAGAGAGCAGTTGAATTTTTCGAGTGGCATTGAAGACACCAAGTTGTGGGTTCATCGGATGCCCGCATCGGTCTACGTAGAGCAGAGCAGATACTTGATCGAACTGAATGGTTCGGGTGTTGAACAGGGCTCTGGCGGTATGGTGATATTCGAAGTCGATGACAGCCGGGCCGCAGAGTTTGATATCTGCCGCGTAAGTGTCTCGCGCAGCCTGGAAGACCTCAAGGAAGTCCAAGTACTCCGACACGCTGTAGAAACCCCACTTGGCTCGATTGATGGCATTGCCGACCTGAGCCTTAGAGATCAGGCCCTGAAGTGCCGAGAGAGCCACGCGCGCTTGGCGCTCCAAGTTCGTTGTGTCACTAATAGTTCGGGGATCCTGCAGCAGGTTCACCATGACATTGCAGCCCCTGCGATGCCAACCTTCAATGAATCGCAGGTAGTGGGACAAGTCCTCGAGCTTCCAGAACGGCAGTCGCACCAAGACCTCGGTCACACCCAACTCGGCCACCAAATCGTACTGAATATCGCCACGCTCAAGGCTCACACCCATGCCAAAAAAGTTGGCTGGGGCTTGCCTTGGCCGAGGACTCTGCGGCCTGAGCAGTGATTTCAGCCCCATGGCAATCATGGCGCTCGGGAGAACCACGCCTGCCGTCGCAAACATCTTGAGGAGATCGGGCCAATGCTGTGCCCGCATTCGTCGCTTGAAGGCCTTGTCGAGAATGATCTTGGGCTGATCTGAGTGCTCGTCCCACTCAAACGATCGATGAGAACTCAGCAAAGTCATGTCAACGTCTTCCTCATCGCCAGGACGATGCTCTCCAACACCTCTGCTGAGAGAGGGCCGGAGAGCATGAAGTTCGATTGCCGCTCTCGATCGTTCAGAGGCTCCCAGCGCCTGCTGCTTGCGAATACCGAGGCTCCAAAGAAAGAGAGTGTCTGGATGTTCACAGAACCGGCGAGATGCATGGGGCCTGTCGAGGTGCTCACAAACAAGGTGCAGGCCTGCAGGAATGCGCAAAAAGCCCAAAGGCTGGGCAGGCTTTGAACCAGGTCCGCCTCAAAATCTAGACTCGCCCTTACCTGATCGTATGCAGCCAAGTCGTCCGGCCCAAAGGTGAACACCACGTGCACACCGGGAGCCTCTGAGGCGAGGCGCGCAAGCCGAATGTAATCCGACAGAGCCAAGTTCCCATCACTGCTGCCCCCAAAACCCGGGTGGAACACAACAATCTTCCGCCCACCACAGGCACGCAAAATTTCCGCCACCGGCGTGTCATCAAGCACTGCCGTTGGCGGGACCAACAACGGTCTTCGGAAGACCTGCGGCAGGTCTGGAAACAATTGCTTACCCAATTCCAAGTTGTAGGACCACTCCGGCTTTTCTACGCGACTGCGCCGTTGAACAACCCGATCATTGAAGAAAATCTGGGCAAACTTCGTTGCGGGACCAATCCTGCTTGGAATGCCAGCCCACCAGAGCAGAAAACCCAGGCGGATATCGATAAAACAACTAATACTCGCGAGGACTCTTGCACGCTTGAGACGATGGAGCGTTTGAACAAAGCCTCGCCAACCTGGTTCATAGAGCAGCACTTCATCGATGAAAGGAATCTGACGGGCAAATTCCCAATTCACTCGAGCAACCAAGACAGTTAGTTTTGTTTCTGGAGATACCTGCTTGATGGCCCAGCACAGTGGAAGCGCCAGAACAAAGTCACCGATCTTGTCGTGCCGGGTGACGAGCACGTGTGAGACATCACTTTCGGCCAAGGCGTGAATCCCGATTGGCTTCGTACAACTTCATGTACTTGTAAAAGTTTGTGGCCATATGCGAAAAGGCAATCAAGAGGCCCACATGGCCATCGAGAAACCCCCGCTTCATTACATACGTTCTGAAAAAAGAGTAGACGCCGCTGAACACCGCTTTGGTGGGACTGGATGTCTTTGTTCCCTTGTTGCTCTCGGCGTAGAGAGTGGAGTAACGGTCTACCTTCACGATGAAGTCGGACATCGACAGGTAGCTGAAGTGCAACACACTCCCCCCAACGAACTCCTGCACGATCAAGCCGTCGACCTGAATGTTCTCGTGCACATGCGCCGGGGGAAACCCCGTGACCCGCCGGTTGTAGAGGCGGCGAATTTTCTGATTGTTCCAGCCGCAATACCTCACTTGCTGGTCTCGGTAAAACGCTTTGAAGTTCAGGAGATATACCGCGTTGTCATCCAGGCGCGATGACAACAATGCATCGACCAACGCCGGCTCCAAGGCCTCATCGGAATCTAGTATCAGCACCCAATCATGCAGAGCTAGCGCAGCGGCCCGGTTCTTTGTGGGCCCAAACCCGTCAAAGTACCCGTCAAACAACCTTACATTCGCGAAGCGCTTGGCGATCTCCTGCGAGCCATCTGTGGAGCCATTGTCATAGACCACCACGTCATCAAACCGAGGAAGGCTCTTAAGCGCCTTCTCGAGGGTGGCTGCGCCATCTCGCACAATCATCACCACCGAGATCATGTGGAGCCCCCAGCAGGACTGCCCTTGCCAAGCCAGGCCCGAAGGGAGTTCTTCAGTCGTTCTTCCCGAGTGGCCTTGGCCTTGTGCCCTTGAGATGCACGCCGTGCAGCCTGCAAAAGCGTATGCATGGGCTGCTCGAACACCTCCGCATAACCGCTCACCACGATTCGTAAATCGTCATCGCCCGCCCATAAGAACCGCAGATTGTGCATACGTTGTTGAGGCGACCAGGTGCCAAAAGACATGCGGTTAAGGTCTACTAATTCGAATCGATAGGCTGGTGAAGTCGATGAACGCATCTCAAGCACCGGCAGAGACAGTGATTCGTTGTCTCGCGCAGTCCGCTCCTGACTGCCCGGGGGCGTCACAAGAATATTTCCTGGGGAGTAATCACGATGCAAAACGCCAAGGTCGTGAAGTTGGCAGGTGTATCGCCCAAAGGCGGTCAAAACGCCTTCACGATCCAAACGATTCGCATCGAGCAGAACATCACGAAGCGGAAATACACCGGATGAACTCGGGAGGTATTCGGACACGTAAAAGCTCTTTTGCAAACGCGCTCGGCTTCCATACTCCAGATAACCCAGCGGCCTCGGGGTATGAAGCCCGAGTGCAATCAGTGCACTTGCGTTCTCGAAGGAGCGTTTCGCCTTGGAGGCGCGAAAGCCACCATAGATCCACTGCCGTATGCCCCAGGGAATTCCAAAGGCTTTTACGGCCAAGGACTTGCCATGCCAGTCAAGTGCCCAAATGGTGTTGCGGCCGGTATAAATGGGTTCACCGGTCGGCGCAGCATCGCAAATCTCCAATAACTCCGATGGGGTCACGCCAGCAGACGCATGCACCTCCAACACCCGCAGGCTTCGCTCAGCGGCGAAAGACATAGTCGCCCCGAATCTTGCGCCAAAGGCCAAACACATCGGTTCTGGGGAACACCGCGATTCGGCGGATCTGAAAACGGTCTTGATGCATGGCGCGTGGGCCGCTGTCTGTGGCCACGGCGTAGGCGTACCCCGCCTCCTGAGCCTGGGTTTTCGCGCTCGCATTCAAGTACCCAAAGGGGTAAGCGAAGGACAGCATCGGGTGGCCCAGGATGCCCTCCAGAGCGCGTTTGTTCTCGCGAATCTCTTTGGCCTGGGATTTTGCATCCAGTTCATCCAGCTTCGCATGGGAGAGGGTATGGCCGCCGATCTCCACATGGCCAGAGGCATCCAAGGCCCGAATCTCGTCGGCCGAGAGCAGCGGCACCCGAACATCTGGGTCGGTGGGGTGCTCAACATCCCATCGGTTGTGGGTCTCACCACTCACCACGTAGACCGTAGCCTTCATGTTGTACTTCTTGAGCAACGGCAGCATGCGAGTGAGGTTGTCTTGATAGCCGTCGTCTGCGGTGATCATCAAATACTTTCGGCCAGGGCTAAAGCGATGCATAAAGCCCTTGTCTTGAAAGTCTGTAAAGGTCAAAGTCTCAAAGCCCATGCGTTGAATCAGGCGCAGGTGCTTCTCGAACATCTGCACTGTAGTCCAGGTACCGTGTACCCCCTGCTCAGAGGGGTGCTCCACCAGGCGGTGATACATCAGGATGGGTATTTCTCTGCGCAGCGTCTCCACCACCGCGTCTTGATAAACTTCCTCAACTCTTGTGGCCACGGATTCCAGGCCGTAGGCCTTAAGAACTCGGCCGCGCAACTCAGTGGATACTGGTGGCAAGGCGTCGGGCCCGCTCAAGAGTGATGAGAGTTCCTGCTTGATCTGCTGGAAATCCATAGCGAGCTCATGACCACCCACATCACCAAAGTTGCTGGCCATTGCGGCCTCAAGTTTCTCGATGCTCACCAGGCCAATGTGGCGCGTCTCCCCCACCGCAAAGACGGGCGTACCGGTGAAGAGCGCCTCCACCGCCACGCGCCCGGCACCAATGACCAGATCCGCCTGGGCAATCTCCTCGGCCACCGCAGATTGATCTTCTACAAAAGCAACCCGATCTGAGAAGTTCTTAAACGCAGGGGGTAACGCACTACCTGTTACAACGCGCACATCAACCGCGCTGAGATCCAGCACATCTGACAACAGCCGGTGGCACAACTCGCCTTTGGGGCCTGTGAGCCTCCCGACGATCGCAATCCGCGGCCTTCCGGCCTGGCGCTTCAGCCTCACCTCGTTCACTGGGAAGGCAGCGGGGTCAATGCCGTTTCGAATCACCACGACCTGGTCTGCCGGCACACCTAGAACGTCTACCAACTGATCTCGCACAGCCTCGCACACGGCAATGGCCCTGGCCCCAAACGCCCAAAACCATCTTCGAGAACCATGGGTGGGCTGCCGACCATGCACGGTCGTGACCATGGGTGTCTTGGTGAGCAAACAGGCCACGCGGCAACTCCAGCCAGATGCCCTGGAATGGGCATGAACCAGTTGAATTTTGTACTTGCGAATCAGCCACACGAGACGGGCCACGTGCCAAAGGCGCCTTGGAATGCTTCGCTTATTGAATGCCAGCGGAATGAAGGCGCCCTTCACTTGGCGAGTGAGGGTGTCTGACACGTACCAGACCTGATGGCCCCGGGCCGTCAGTTCGTCTCCCAGGGTAGTGGCGTAGACCTCTGCTCCAGTGACTTCCAACTGAGAGAGGGCCATGAGTATATTCATTCAGCGCACCAGTGAATTGTTGGCGCCGGAGGCGGGACTCGAACCCGCACACCATCTCCGGCGGCAGATTTTGAGCCCGGTGCGTCTACCAATTCCACCACTCCGGCTGGCTGGGGAAAGCGTTCAAGTCGCGTAGTATACCGGCCATGCGCATCACAAATCTGCGCCTGGCGCGCGAAGATCGGCTGGTTTTCGAGGCTCTGATCTTCAGAGCAAAGCTCACCGGCTCGGCCTCGTAGGCCCCAATGGTGCTGGGAAAAGCAGCCTTTTGATGGCTCTGCAAGGGCTCATCGTGCCCACCGTTGGGAAGGTGGACTTGGAGGGGCAGCCCGGCTTCTTGTTCCAGAACCCAGACCATCAACTGCTGTTCCCCACTGTGATGGAGGAACTCTGCTTCGGAGCAAATAATGAGAGTGTGGTGGTCGCCGACCGCATTCGCGAGAACTTCCGCCGCATGCGCAAGGTGAGCGTGCAGGAGTTGATCGACAACGCCATCACCCGCACCATGAGCCGCACAATCATCACCCATGAAACCACCGAGACCATGGTGCTCGCCATGCTAAACTTCGTGCCGCACGGCTTTGCCTTGGCACTTACCATTGGCATCGTGTTTGGCATTTACTCGTCCATCTTCGTGATGGCGCCCATCACCTTATGGCTGGGCATCAAGCGGGAGGATTTGATCAAGCCGGTCAAGAGTAAGGACGAAGTGATTGTTCCTTAGTCTTTGCTCTTCATGGTTCCTCTCTTGTTCAATCAACAGTAGACCCAGCAAGGACAGTGGGGAGTGATGTTCACGGGGACGCAAAGAAAACTGGCGACGGCTTTCGAGTTATTCCAAAGAGGTCGGCTTTCCGAAGCTGACCTACTGGCAAAGCAGGTGCTCGTGCTCGATCCCAGAACTGCCGAGGCCTTGCATCTTAGGGGTGTTGTAGCTGGTCTACAACAAAGGCACTCAGACGCTGAGGGTTTTTTGCTCGCTGCAGCGTCGCTTGACAAGAGGAATCACTTCATCCACTTCAATCTTGCGAAGGCACTCAGCGAGCAGGGAAAAAACCGGGACTCTCTTCCTTGGCACAGGAAGGCTATCGAGCTCGATCCGGGGCGTGAAGAGGCCTGGTTAGGTTATGGGCTCTCGCTTAAGGAACTTGGCGAACTCACAGCTGCCATTGAAGCTTTCGATCGAGCTCTGGCCATCAATAGCCGTCTAACGAAGGCCTATACAAACAAGGGGAATTGCCTCCAAGAGATGGGTGCTTTAGATGAGGCTCTGACCCTTCACAATCGTGCCGTTGAGTTGAGCCCCACGCTGGCTGAAGCTTGGAGCAATCGTGGCGTTGCGCTAAATGACCTCCGGCGTCATGCGGAGGCTCTGGCTAGTTACGAGCGAGCCATCGAACTCAAGCCCGACGATGCCAAAGCTTGGAGCAATCGTGGCGTTGCGCTAAATGACCTCCGACGTCATGCGGAGGCTCTGGCTAGTTACGAGCGAGCCATCGAACTCCAGCCCGACTATGCCAAGGCTTGGAGCAATCGGGGTGTTGCGCTAAGTGACCTTCGGCGTCATGATGAGGCCCTGGCCAGTTGCGAGCAAGCCATCGGGCTCAAGCCCGGCTATGCCGAGGCGTGGAGCAATCGGGGTGTTGCGCTCAACGACCTCCGACGCCATGAGGAGGCTCTAGCTAGTTATGAGCGAGCCATCGAACTCAAGTCCAACTATGCCGAAGCGTGGAGCAATCGGGGTGTTGCGCTCAACGACCTCCGACGCCATGAGGAGGCTCTAGCTAGTTATGAGCGAGCCATCGAACTCAAGTCCAACTATGCCGAAGCGTGGAGCAATCGGGGTGTTGCGCTCAACGACCTCCGACGCCATGAGGAGGCTCTAGCTAGTTATGAGCGAGCCATCGAACTCAAGTCCAACTATGCCGAAGCGTGGAGCAATCGGGGTGTTGCGCTCAACGACCTCCGACGCCATGAGGAGGCTCTAGCTAGTTATGAGCGAGCCATCGAACTCAAGCCCGACTATGCCGAAGCTATTTATAGCAAAGGACTTTTACAACTCTCCCACAAAGAATTTTTGGGTGGTTTTGAGAACTATCTTTGGCGCTGGAAAACTCGGAGTTTTTCAAGTCCAGCGCTCATGACAGATCTTCCTCTGTGCGACCGAACCAAAGGCGGAGAAAGTTTGCTACTGTGGGCTGAACAAGGAATCGGTGATGAGATTTTTTACGCTGGCTTGCTCGCCCAAGCATTAGAGAGGTTTTCGAGTATCAGACTTGTAGCCGACAGAAGACTCCACCTAACTTTGAGTCGATCTTTTCCGACGATCACTCTTTTTGAGAGGGGCCAAACTTTAAAGCCGGAGTCCCTCAAGGGAATGGATTCTCAGGCCCCCATCGGGAACTTGGCCTATGTCTTGGGGCTAGATTCTGAAGCGATCTTATCAACCCGCGGGCCCTTCCTAGTGGCAGATAGAGAGAGGCGCGACGAGTTGAGGCTATTAGCCCCATTTTCCAACGGGAAGACTATTTGTGGACTCGCATGGAAAAGTCACAACAAGGATTTCGGCGAGGAGAAGAGCATCGGCTTGGAGCAACTCGAGCCAATACTCACGAATACACGACTCGAGTTCGTCAACTTGCAGTACGGGGATGTTGATGCTGATATTCAGAAAGTCAGAGATCGTTTTGATGTAAAGATTCACCAGATAAAGGGGGTCGATGCTCACAACGATATCGACGGTCTGCTGGCGTTAATCGACGCCTGCGACATTGTAGTCACCACTAGCAACGTGACCGCTCATCTGGCAGGATCAATCGGGAGAAGAGGTTGCGTTTTTGTTCCGCTCGCAAAGGGGAGAATCTGGTATTGGCATCCAGGGGATGTTGATAGCTTTTGGTACCCAGGACTAAAAGTCTTCCACCAACGTGACATGCGCGACTGGACCGACACTATTCGCCAAGCTACAACATGGATTGATCGGGAGGTATTGTGAGAGCAATAGATATTGTTGTCGGTTTTGATCAGCGTGAAGCTGTGGCGTATCACGTTTTTTGTCAAAGTGTTTTGGAGAAATCAAGCAAACCCGTGAGATTTATACCGCTGGTTAGGGATTCTTTGCTTGGGTACCGAGAGCAGCATTCTGACGGGAGTAACTCGTTTACCTATTCGCGCTTCCTCTGCCCTAGTCTGATGGATTGGAAAGGTCACGCTATCTATGCTGACGGCGATATGGTTTGTACATCGGACATCGCGGAACTATGGGATCTGCGAGACCCAGACAAAGCAGTTCAGGTTGTAAAACATAGTTATCGTACCAAAGCATTCAAGAAGTACCTCGGCAACAGGAACGAGGACTACCCAAGAAAAAACTGGTCCAGCTTAATTTTATGGAACTGTCAACACCCGAAGAACTCTCAGCTCACGCCGACCTTTATAGGAAGAAGCTCCGGAGCTTTCCTACACCGGTTTCAGTGGCTAGAGGATGCGGAAATCGGTGAATTGCCCTTGGAGTGGAACTGGCTCGCCACGGAATACGAGGCAAACCCGAGTGCCAAAATCATTCACTATACATTGGGGACGCCTTGCTTTTCTGAATACTCAAGTGCTGAGATGTCGGAGCTTTGGCACGATGCGCGAGATCGAGCTAATCAGGGATTGACGCAGTTACCCCTTACATATGGCGCTCCTCTGTAGTCTCCCCCGTCAATTAGACACTCCGATGGGGGACATTTCTGTTGGTTTGGGGTGTTGCCAGTTCTGAACGGGTGGCAACTTCCCGTTGGCCGTATGGGGCCGATCCTCGTTGTAATCTTTGATCCACTCCTCGGTAATCTCTCGGACCTGTTCAAGGTCTGAGAAGAGGTAGGCGTCCAAGACTTCGTGTCGGTAGGTTCGATTAAATCGCTCGATAAAGGCGTTCTGGCTGGGCTTGCCTGGTTGGATATACCGAAGCTCGATTCCTCTGTCCTTACACCACTCCGTCAGCGCCGTTGAACGCAGCTCCGGACCGTTATCCAAGCGCAGCGCCTCTGGCAATCCGTAGACCTCTCCGAGTTGATCCAGAACTCTGACCACCCTAGCAGCTGGAAGGCTCGTGTCGATCTCGATACCCAAGACCTCTCGATTGGCTTCCTCGAGCACGTTGAGGGTTCTGAAGGGTTTGCCGTAGTCGAGCGTGTCATGCATGAAGTCGAGCGCCCAGATGACATTCTTGGCCTCTGGCGCCACCAGCGGGATGCGAGGCCCTTTGGGCAGTCTGCGCTTGGTGCGGCGGGGCAGGTTCAAGCCCATATCCTTGTAAACACGCCAGACTCTCTTGTGGTTCCAGCCATACCCATGGTTTCTCATCCAAAAAAAACACAACTCAAAGCCCCAGCGGCCATGCTTGGCCACAATCTGATTGAGTACATCGACCACCGGTGCATCTCGCTTGGCCTTATCAGCCGGTCGGCGGTAAAAACTCGCTCTGGCCAGACCCACACACCGACAAGCCCTTTGCACCGCCAATCCTTCTTCGCCAACCAGATACTCGACCGCTTCACGCTTTCTGGCTGGCGTCAGAGCTTTTTTGCAATCAGCCCCTTCATCGCTTTGTTCTCAAGGGTCAGATCGGCCACGATCTGCTTGAACTCCGAGAGCTGGGCCTCCAACTCCTTGATCCGCTTTAACTCCGAGGCATCAAGACCACCGTACTTGGACTTCCACTTGTAGTAGGTTGTAGTGCTGATCCCATGCCTGCGGATCACATCACCCACCGGCAACCCGGCATCCGCCTCCTTCAAGATCCCAACAATCTCGCTCTCGGTAAACCGTGACTTCTTCATGCAAAACCTCCTGTCGTCCAATACTGCCAAACAACAGAAATGTCCGCATCAACACTGTCTCAATTTAGGGGGAGACTACACCTCGATTTAACAGTTGTTTTCATTTTCAGCGAAGGTTTTTCTCTCCAATGTTGGCTTTTTTTGTTGTGCGCTCACCTACAGTAGCTAAACTTAAGGTATACGATTAGTAAGATGATAGAGACGATTTCAGCAGGCTACTTAAAACAGCAGCGGGAGCTCCACGAGAACCCGAACTACGGGGTGGCCTCGTGTAATGACCCACTGATTTCCTGCTCAGGTCATACTTTCGAGAGGAGAACTTCGTGGGTGTGATCGTGGAAGAAGATTTCAAGCGTTGGACGGCCAAGAGGAAGGCCGCTTTGGTGACAGAGATCT
>Ga0194116_10004694_pt1 | contig 15492 bp, 14 predicted proteins | sample TA2MahsurfametaG_4_FD_148617 | JGI IMG/M metagenome (GOLD analysis project Ga0194116, IMG submission 148617) | Freshwater microbial communities from Lake Tanganyika, Tanzania - TA2015008 Mahale S9 surface | ecosystem: Environmental > Aquatic > Freshwater > Lake | place: Tanzania: Lake...
TCGTATTTCACCGTTCGCCAAAATCGTTCAATGAACACGTTATCGCGCCAACATCCCTTGCCGTCCATGCTGATGGCGATGCCGTGTGCCTTGAGGACGCTGATGAACTCGAGGCTCGTAAATTGACGTCCCTGGTCGGTATTCATGATCTCGCGGACGCCGTATTGGGCGATGGCCTCCTGCAGGGCGCTCACACAGAACTCCGCATGCATCGTGTTCGAGAGCTTCCAGCTGAGGATCTTACGACTGTGCCAGTCCATCACCGCAACGAAATACAAGAACCCTCGGCGCATCGGCAGGTACGTGATGTCCATCGTCCACACCTGATTCGGTCGGCGAGAGGTGTAGTGAAAGCAGACGCACGGGCGTGAAAACAGTTCTACGAGCTTCCTCTGTTTTTCATCCCCAAATGGCAGTTCTAGAGAAAGTCATAAAAATTCAACGTGTAACTCGTACGAAGCAATCTGTGATTCAACTCGCGGCCAACTGCAAAATCACGTCCGAAACCCTTTCCACGCCCCTACCGTCAATTTTTCCAATCTGACTGCTGGACAACGTATCACGCTTCTCACCACCCCACAAATCACTCACTGTTTGTATCACCTGTTCGCTATTTAAAAATTTGAAATCACCCAAGTTCAGAATCGCGCCCGTCTTTTTCGCCAGCCGCTCACTGCCTAGGGCGGATTTCTCATGAAGCCCAACGCACGCCACCGGTACGTTGCGATAGATGAGCTCGTAGGCCGTTACTCCAAATGCACTGATAACCAAATGTGCTGCAAATAGTTCCGAATAGCTAAATGAGCACACTCGGACATTCGATTCACTATCGTTAGAAAAACGCTGGCGCAGCTCCGCTACGCCACCAGCCGCAAGACCGTAGAGTCCGATTACTGGACATGTGAGTCTTGAATCAGCGAGCCAATCCAACAGAACCGATAGCATCCCCGTCGGGTCTGTTCCACCCGCAACAATTGCCAGATAAGGCGAGGTTGCATTTCGTGCGCGTATTGAAGCAGATTTAACTTTTTCATTGATAACAACAAAATCGAAACCGCTGAAAAATCTGGAGCCCAGGCGTGAATGAAGATGCTTCGCAGTCAATTCATCAAGATGCGCTATCGGAAAAATGACGGCGTCAGATAGTTCGACCCCCTCACAGTCATTGTGGAAAAAGATTACCCGAACTTGGTGACGGAGTTCCGCGACTAAGCTTTTCGAGTACAAATACAAATGATCAATAAACAGCACTGAACCCGGGTAAGCTTCAGCTAGGCGTTCTAGGAAAGCCTCCTCAGTTTCCGTGCGGGCTTTTGCAATAGCCGCCATACCGCTTGACGCGAGTAAGCTAGTAAGAAGTGGGCTTGTCTCGCCGCAAACTAGAACCTCCACACCGCCGCGCGACTGAAGATGTTGGCCAATCGCAATAGACCTGATCGCGTGACCAAGACCATTCAAACCGCCCACATCAAACCGAAGCAGCACTCGGAGATGGTCCACTGACGACCCTCAATTCAACCTTTTAAACTCTGCGTGACAAACTGGGCCCCTAAGCAACTGCTTTACATCGCGGCCATCCTCACACTGTCGGATCAGGGCAAACACCTCATCAAGAGCTTCGCCGTAAGCTTCAACCACAGACTGCGTGTGCTCCGTGGATACGTACACGATGTTTGATGCCAGGAACCCTCTCGCTAACATCTCCTGCGTGACAAGAGTCTTATAGAAGAGTGCATCGGCGCTGCTGAAGGCAAACTTAATAAGTGCGGGCAATCCGAAAACGCGGATAGGCAAGTGGTGTTTTTCGCCAAGGTTGTTCCATAGGCTTGCGATAGCATTCCCAGTCTTAGTGATGCAATCCCAAGATTGTAAACGCTCCATAACCTCAAGCGTCTTGAGCCCAGCAGCGGGCCCAACTCTCTCCGTCCAAAACGTACTACTGATAAACGTAGTTTGAGCAGCCTCCATAACCGCACGACGTCCGATAATGGCGGTGATAGCGTAGCCGTTTCCGAGTGCCTTCCCAAACATCGCAATGTCGGGATCGACACCATACTGCTTGTGCAAGCCACCGAAGGTTTGTCTAAACCCCGAAGTGCACTCGTCGAAAATCAGAACGATTCCGTTCCTTGTAGCAAGTTCACGCACATTCGCGAGAAATCCATTCTCCGGACCGTGGTTTCTTGACACTTCCATTTTTATCACACCGATATCGTGATTTCGAACAAGGTGCTTAAGCTCCTCTATGTTATTGTAATTGAATGGGAAAACCGTCCCACGGAGATTACGTGGTACCCCATTTGGCTCCAGCCCTGGCAACAAGTGCCCCGCGAGACTCTTCTCATCGCCAAGGTTCGCAGCCAAATACCAATCGTGCCAACCATGGTAACCGCATATTGCTACCTTGTCCCGTCCACTCGCCGCTCTTGCAATACGTATTGCAATCGCATTGGCCTCTCCACCTGAACGAGCAAAACGCGCCATTTCCGCCCAAGGGTGCAACTCAATCAACTTCTCAGCCAAGTAGACTTCTTCCGGGCAGTTCAGGCTCGACATGTTGCCTGCCTGAATCGTATTCATAACGGCCTCGTCTACCTCGGGATGTCCGTAGCCAAGAGTATTGGTGCCCACGGCAAATGTCATGTCTAGCAGTTCGCGCCCGTCCATGTCCCACACCGTGCATCCCTTGGCCCTACTGAAATAGGAAGGCCACTGCAACGGCAAGAACATTTCAGACCGCTTAGAGAGCAGCATGTTACCCCCGGGAATAACTTTCTTTGCACGCATCCAGAGCTTCTGTCCCGTACCAATCCGCGAACCTCCGTCGCGAATCAAATGTCGGTTTGCGGCAAAAACCTCTGGTTGCGTCCTTTTCAGATCTAAAACCTCAAACCAACCAAAATCCGTTCGCGGGTGAAAGTGTGCAAACACCGCACTCACCACTTCAAAATCAGATGGCTCATCGACCGTCCACCGCTCTAGGGAATGATCCGTCGTATGCAAAACATTTTCACAACGAAACTTTCCACATGTTCGGATGTAAGGCACAACATGTTCGCGGTCATATGCCCGAGTCGCCTCCCTGTGCGCCACCTGAAGAGCCTCAAAAGAAAATATGGACACATCTAAACCGTCAGGGAAGGTTGGAACCATGGTATTACTGACGTAATCCGCGCCGCTGGCAAGATATGTCTCGATAACGTGATCAACGATGGAAGAATCAATTAAAGGACAATCTCCGGTGACCCGAACGATAGCATCAGCCTCGAATCTCACGGCTGCTTGATAATAGCGATCCAAAACATCGTTTTCGCTACCTTCAAAAACCAAGTACCCCCTGCTACGAACATACTCCGCAAAATCGGCGTTCTTGCGATCCTCGGAAGTAGCGACTACGACCAGGTCTAACCGCTTGGCACCACATAACCTTCGGAGCAAAATCTCGATCATCGGGACGCCATTAATAGGTCGCATAACTTTACCCGGAAAACGGACAGACCCCATGCGTGCCTGCACTATGGCCACCACTTTCATACTTCGAGCCCCTTACCATAAATAATATAACTACGCTGATCATGAACTAACCCATGGTTGACCGTGAAAGATTCCACAAACTCTCGTTGAAAATCCGTCAAAACAGGAGGATCGAGACCATCACTAACTCGATGCGGCAATCTTTCAAGCAACCAGTTAAAGCCGGCGGGTTTCATTCCAAGCCACGCTAGAAAGTCACGTATTTCAAGCTCGGGATACTGAGCCTGAAAATACTTTTCTATCCCTTTCGCATCTTCCTTTAAGATCCGCCCAAAACGTATCTCCCGGCATAAACTATCCGTTACACGCGAATAACCTGTCTTTGCCTGTTTAAGTACGTCATGAACCGTCATATATGTCATGTCATCAATCCGATCATACGTATCAAAGGTTCGCGGATTCTTCGCGGCACCGGCCCCATATCTCTCGATCATGTCCTCACTGAAGCGCCGACTATCCCACGGAATATAGTTGCTAAGATATATTCCTACGACCCCCACTTTTTCAAGCTGACGATTTGATGGGTAATGAAGATCCTCAACATCCGTTGGCTGAGCAAGCGAACCCACATCGATAAGTTCATGCGGCTCAACACTCATGAGATCGAACTCGTGGCGACTACGTCGCGTCATTTCACACTCTTCGAGATAAGAATGTACACCGACTTGCTCCGTTGGCTGATGATACGGCCATATAACTAATGGCACGCCTTTCTCGACTGCCATGCTGACTGGAAACTGGGTTTCACCAGCGAGGAACGGCCAGCGCATCGAGTTAAATACACTGAGCGACTCTCGAATTAACTTCCGATACACATTTGGATTACTGGTATAGTGAACAAGATCGACATCAAAAATGTCTCGAATCAAATCAAGATTACGAATTCCCACTTTGCTGTTAAATTGTGAGTTAAATGACACGACCAGCGGATTCAGTCCTAATCGGTTTTTCACAACATCCAACACATAGAAGTATTCCGGAGTACCGCGGATCGGAACAATGCAGTCATAGCGATCGTCTTTTTTTCTTTGTTTACAATATCTCGCAATTTTATTTTCAAGAAGCCGCCATCGACCGAGCCAGTCGAGGCTATATTTCTCCTCATGAGTAATGCAGCCGCTACACAGGCCTTGTTGGTCAAAAGTTAGGCCGAAGGGGTGAGTACTGCGATACAGGCAGCGGACACACTGTCTAACCATAACTAGCCCCTAGAATGCCTTCGCATCGCGCACGGGTGCGTTGAAGCCGCCCTTGTGAAGATTTTTTCGAAATGCCGAAAGAAAAATCTCGCGCTCAAAGTTTATGTTTCCTATGGCCACGCCAACGGTAGTTTGATGGAGCAATAACTCTGCCGCAATTCGTTCATTCAATCCGCCGAACCAAATCAAACCTCGGCTCTCTCGAGACTGAGTGATCTGCAGAACGGTGTCCTTTAGTCCTTGTGAGAACTTCCCATAATGACCCTCATTGTCAGCGTCAATGATAAGTACCTCAGACAGCGGAGCTTCGTAGAGGCGGGACATTGCAACGTCTAGATCCACAGAACCGCTACTAGTCCAAGCACGAAAAGCAGCGCCGTCCCAAATGACTGGCAGCGAGCCCAGAATGGCTTGCTTTCCCACTATGTCCGCTATTTCGCGAAGCGAGTCAGTACGCTGATTTATCAACGACTCCACCACAAACCGATCGACGCCCACCTCCAACAAGCGCATAACATCATTTGGAGTCCGAATTCCCCCGCCATAGATCAAAGGCGTAGAAATCTTGGCTTTGCGGATCTCCGCCAGGGTTTCCGGCTGGATGACAGATCTACGCGAAACATCTAGGAGGAGAATTTCGTCAACAGCCCAACGATCTAAGTTGACAAGCGCCGTAGCCAAACTCCCTGCGGGTCGCCAGAAACGATAACCATAAGACTTCACAGTAACCCCGTTTCGTATGAGTACCGTAGCAATCAGCCGCTTAGAAGCCATAATGATCCTGCACCACATTCCGCAAAACAATCAGTCCAGATCTTTGGCTTTTCTCAGGATGAAATTGAAATCCACATAGGTGATTCGCAAGAAATAGAGCAGGTACGCTCGGCAAGTCGCGAATAGGGACAAAAACACCCGAACAATTAACAGGCAAATAGTACTGATGGTTAAAATAAAATGTACTGGCCTTCCCCAAGCCGCGCGATAATCCCGAGCATCGGAACTCTTCCCAAGCCAATGATGCCCAACCATTGTTAAATCGCAGAACCCCCTGAAGAGACTTAACTTCTCCTGGGAGCCAACCAAGCCCTTCTTGTTTCGCCTCTTCAAGAAACTCAAACACCAACTGCGCGCCCAAGCAGATCCCGAGAATCGGCTTACCCATTTCGTGGCGCTCCTGCAGCGCAGCGCGAAAGTTATGGTTTCGGATACGCTGTATGGCCGACTTTGCAGACCCTACGCCAGGAAGGATCAACAAGTCGGCATTGCAGATGTCGTCTTCGTCAGAGGCTAACGACGGAGGAAATCCAATGCGTGAGAATGCAGATACCAGTGACCCAATATTGCCGCTGCCATACTGTAAAATCTTGATGATTCTCATACGATCAAACCAACGCCTACCCTAAAACGTTTGACGGGTCGGTCGCCCGAAACATCGAATAGGTCTTTGTTTGCAAACTTCCGTATGTTTTCCCAAAAGGCAGACTCGTCTATGCGGATATATCTACAAAATGATTCAATGTACTCGTCACCACAAGCCTCATCATAAGCTTCTGCGATGGCGACTCCTTGTTCACGCGAAATCAACCCCTCGCGGATCGCTGCGTTTGCTTGCTCGGTGCCACGAGAAAAGCCCAATTTGTAAAATTTAAGCAGCATATTGACGATGGTCCAGTCTTCATCAACCATCCGAGTCCCTAGGAGATCCCCTGTCTTGCTGGGATCGCCACCCCTGAAAGATAGGCCGTGTGCTATTGCAATCCTTGAGTTTTTTTCGGAGGACCAGTCAGGCCAAGCTGGTCCCAAGAAAATCGTTCGAACCCGGTTCTTTGTCATGGCATCCCGAGCTGGGAACTTGTACATTGCCAACCTGGACTTCTTAAGGGCGACCTCTAAGAACCATCCTAAGTCGCCGCCGGCAATTGTGTTGGAATTGATCAGATTGTTGCCGTCCCAAATTGAAACGCCCAGCGTTCCCATGTCTCCAACCTGCAGCGCAGGGTTTTCGCCCCATAAAATCAAAGGTATCTTCCGCTCGATAGCAAGTCGTGGCACCCCTGAAAACAGGGCCATTTCAGTCGCCTTACACCAGTTTCCAAAACGAAAGAAAGCTTCTCGAACCAGCGTGCGCGATAACTGCGGTGCCGGTCCGATCACCAAGGCATCAAAACCTAAAGCAATCAAATTCGACAGATTATCTGCTCCAACCTGTGAAATCTGCCTTGGGGGATAGGCAACGCTGACTAACAACGGATTGAGTCCCAACTTCTCCCTAGCCCAGAGTGCTTGGCGGGTGCTGTCTTTGCCCCCGCTGACGCCAACGATGCATTGCCATCTTCGGTTCCGAGTGTGCGAAGTCAACTTCCCAACGATCGTCTTCAATTCGGCCAAGCGCTCATCAAAGTTAACTAACGATGACTTTTTTGCGAACTCACATGGAGCACACACACCCTCTTCATTAAATCGGCCATTCGGGCGAGTATTTGGAATTAAACAGGTTTTGCAATACCGCAGCATTTGATTCAAATCAGCCGCCCGAAATCAACCGGGACGCGACCACCGCATGCTCTTGGCGCAGAAGAGGAATTCCGCGCATCACGGGGTATGCTAGCCCCGAATCCACTGATAAGAACAAATCGTCACACTCTTGTAGCGGAAGAGATGTCAATGGACACTCCCAACCCGCTTCAATCGTCGGTAGTCCTTTCCCGTCGCAACCGGGAATCTTCAGAATCAAAGCACCGCTTGGATTCAATGGATTGGCGTTTAGGTCTAGGAGCCGAAGCGAGTGCACATCCGCGCCCAATCTCTTGGCGCAACCCATCAAATCCCTCACGTAACCATGGGACTCCATGCGTGCTTGAGCTTCTTTAGGGGCAAGCTCATATATAGGCTCTACCAACACAACAGCCTTGCGCGCCACTCTAAGACACTCGGCAATTGCTTCCTCTTCACGCCCGCCGTTCGGCTCTAGCGAATGCGATGAATACACAACATCAACCGACTGGTCTGCGAGAGGGATACGAAAGAGATCCGCAACAAAAAGCCGAGCATCGACGCTTTTTTCGCAAACAAAACTCCTCGCGACTGCAACTCGCGACCAGCTCACGTCAAAACCTAACATTCGCGGCTTTTTCGAGCTCAGCGCCTGAGCAACATACGCTAAGGTCGTAGCTTCGCCCACACCAACTTCAAGCAGACGATCCCCATACCCCAAGAAGGGACAGATTAGCTCCGCCAACTGGTTAGCCCATTCGCTACGGTAAGTTGGATTTGCACGCGCGCTAGCTACATATGATCCAGCCTGAAGGTCGTACGCAACCAAAGTGGCCAACACGGAATTGTCAGTTTTCCCGGCAAGCTGCCTTGCGCGAGCCATCACATTTTCTTTCCTCGCGAAGGCGCTCCGCAGGTCAAGCAATAAACTACGTAAATCAGAAACGTCACTTTTCATGATTTACACCAGTTCCCATTAGTCTATCTGACTCACAAACGCTTCACCTGAGAAGCCATAGACTCGGGTTTATCAATGACATATCGCCGGATTGCATATTGGGCCACTCGAAAAAGCTTGATACTGTGTTACTGGCATCGATAATCTCAGCTAATTGCGTCAAGTTATCAGCGCCAACCACAACTCGGTCCACCCCTTCTGGCGCCCGAGCAAAAGCCAAGCAAGCCTCAAGTGGTGATGCATTATGAGCTCTCAGCCATTCATGCCATCGAACCCACAGAACTTGCCATCGTTGGAAATACAAAGGAATCGCCGATTTAGGCATCAAAAGAAGACCCTGTAGAAACACCGAGCGCACCTGCACTTCAAGGCCGCTTGCCTTCCAACGATCGATATAGCCAAGTTTCTCCAACCTGCGGTCAATGAGGTTGTACGGCGCCTGAACCAAATCAACCGTAAAACTTTTATCTATACTGTCAAAATCAAGCGGAGAGTAAAGTGAAACACCGATTTTCTGAACCAGTCCTTCTTCTTTCAGGGCCATCAGCGCTCGGTATAGCAGTCTCTGATGCGGGCCGATCAAGTCTTCAGCACGATGCAGCAAAAGCCCGTGTAGCGAATGAACTCGTAGGCGAGCGAGAGACGAAGCGACTTGACTGCTAACCCACCCCGTAATGTCGCTGCAACCATCCGGTAAACGCGGAAGTTTAGTGACCACATCAAACTTGCTAACGCCGAGCTCGCCGAGACAAGTTTCGCTATCACCATAACGAATCGCGGTATCGATGGAGCGGATACCCCGCGAGAACGCGAATTGGAGCATACGCTTTGCTTGTCCCCGCGAGACTTGGCCAACTTCATTAGCTACGCCGTAAGCGAGTCCAAATTGCGCTGTCCCGAGCGCAAGCTTCAAGTCACCAACTCCGCGACGGCAGAAATAACCTGAGCTTGCTGGTTATCAGTTAAGTCGTAAAACAAAGGTAACGATAACGCCTGTTCGTAGTATTCTTTTGAGTCAGGAAAAGCATCAGGAGAGTGCCCAAGACGTCGGTAATGGGGATGCGCCGGGACCGGAATGTAGTGCACCTGCGTACCGACTCCACCGAGTCTGAGGTCCTGCATAAATTCAAGCCTACTTTTACCGAGCATAGCGAAATCGATTCGAAGGACATACAAATGATGCCCGCTTTCATCCCGACCAGACTTTTGGGCAGGTCTACATTGAGCCATGTTAGCGAACGCACGGTCATATCGGTCTACCAGTTCACGCCGCCGAGCAATAAAGGCTTCAATCTTGCCAAGCTGCGACAGTGCAAGAGCACACTGAATATCAGTAATCCGATAATGAAACCCCAGCTCTTGCATCTCGTAGTACCACGGATTAACTGTACCATTACTGGTACTAGCCTCAAGATCTAGAAACGGATCGTCAAGTTTGTTAATGCCATGACTTCGCAATCGTAAGAGCTTGCGATATACATATTCATCGTTTGTGGTAATCACTCCACCCTCGCCCGCCGCGATTGCCTTGACTGGGTGTAACGAAAAAACCGTCATGGTCGAATGTGCACAGCATCCAACCATTCGGCCATCTGCGTAACGCGCACCAAGAGCGTGAGCTGCGTCTTCGATCACCATAGCATCCGCATTTTCGGCGAGTGCTCCTATGACTGCCATATCACATGCAAGTCCCGCAAAATGCACTGGAACGACTGCTCGAATGCCAGAGCTCTCCGACAACACACGCTCAAGACAATTCGGTGACATATTGATGGTTGCCGGATCAATGTCAATGAATTCAACCCGTCCACCCGTATAAAGCCCTGCATTGGCGGAAGCGACAAAGGTAATTGGTGAGGTCACAAGAGTGGAACCAGGTTTAACTCCCGCGACGACCGCTGCTAGGTGCAGACCAGCGGTACAACTAGACACCGCAACCGCGTACTTCGAACCAACATAACTCGAAATTGCCGCCTCAAGCGCATCTACCGCCGGACCCTGCGTCAAAGTGCCGCTCTGAAGCACTCGTGCAACCGCGCGTACATCGTCCTCGTCAATAAAGTGCTTGCCGTATGGGATCATAAACTGTGTATCTCTCCTGAAAACTCAGGACTATCCTGCTGAAAAAGTTTTACGATGAAATCGTCACAGCACCCTAAACTTCTTTGCAACGTCCTTGTCACTTTTTGATTACTCAAACTCATATCCATCGGACGCCTCACAAGCCCAGGCCGATTTAATATCGAAATGGGCCTGACCAAACTTCGCCTAGCCCCCATCGCCTCGGCGAATTTCAATCCGAACTCATACTTTGACAATCGCTCATCGCCCACAACATTGAAAACGCCACGCTCCTTTCTTCGAACCAAATCTTCGGTAGCGTCGATCAAAACCTCAATCAGTATTGGCGTGAAATATACATCATGGAAAAGCTTAACTTCGATTCCGTGCCTGAGATGCCAGATAATTGAGTCACTAAACGAGGCCCTGTACGGCGGGCCCCAACCGAAGAAATTGGTTCTTAGAATCAGCGCCTCATCGTTTTGCGCTTTTACCATAACCTCAGCAAGCGCCTTGCTACGCCCATAAACATTCACAGGCGCAGGACTAACACCCTCGGCTACGTTTGGCGCGTCGCCCGCAAAGAGATGGTCCGTGGAGATGTACACAAGTTTTGCCCCGACCGAAGCGCAGGCACCCGCGACAGCGCCGGCCAGGTCAGCGTTGACTTGATGCGCGAGATCCGGATTTTTTTCACACGCCTCTACGCTAGTCATACCCGCCGCGTGCACAACATAATCCGGTCTAAACTCGCGGAACACCCTCTGCAGATCATTCGGGCGATCTAAGGCCAAGGATATCGACCGGACACCATTCAGTCGAATAATTCGGGAATGAAGTACAAGCAGAACATCACACTCGCGTCGCTTATGGATCGCCCAGTTTGCAGCAAGCAGACCCGAGCCCCCGGTAATCAAGATCTTCGAAATCCTAGCCATTACAATCGCGACTCTCTGCGTCCGCCGTGATGAACTCGTGCCAACAAACAAATAGTCAACTCTAGAACTGACAGTTTGAAGGATCAGTTCGACTGTCAAAAAGCACCCACCGAAATATGCCTTCGTAGGCAACCATCAGAACTCACGCACCCGATGGAGATTATTTAAAATCAGACGACGAACTGAAAACTGTCCGCAAGAAAGCCAACAACTTTTGGAATTTTATTCAACCGAAACTGTTTAAACAGACATCATCTTGTGAAGAGATTCATTTGATTCCTGAGCTCGAGACAAACGTCGGAAAAAATCATTTGACGCTGCGAGTTCCGCAGGCGCTCCTTCGCCGACCAGCCGACCGCGGTCTAAAATGAAAACACGATCGCACTTGGCTACCGTTGTCAAACGATGTGCAACTATAATCAATGTTACGCTGTGAGCAAGGTTATTCACTGCATCCATTACCGCTTTTTCAGTGGAATTATCTAAAGCGCTGGTAGCCTCGTCGAGGATCAACACCTTTGGGTTTCGATACAAAGCACGAGCGATGCCAATCCGCTGACGCTGACCGCCAGAGAGTCTCACACCGCGCTCGCCAACCTTCTCCTCGTAACCGTTGGGCAGGTCCTTAATAATAAAATCATGGATTTCTGCAACCTTAGCAGCGCGTTCCACGGAGCTCATATCCATCTTCTCTCTAGGCACGCCAAACGCTATATTTGCCGCGATAGAGTCGTCTGCAAGGTATATTTGTTGGGGGACATAACCGAGCAGCCTCTGCCACTGACGACGATTTGAATCGTCGATCGGCACGCCGTCGACCGTCAAAGATCCCTCGTTAGCCAGTAAAAGACCAAGTATAAGATCGACAGTTGTGGTCTTCCCACCGCCAGTAGCACCAACAAAACCGACGATGCTTTTGGCCATTATCGCCAGATTCAGATTCCGGATCGCGGGCTGACCTGCTCCCGGATACGTAAAGTCAACGCGATTCAACCTGATCTCTCTCTCAAAACCAACATCACGCTGCGACGCAACCTGTCGCGGTGCTTGATCAAGGCTGGTCAAATCACGTTGCAACGCATCCAAGGCTGCACCGGCGAACCTAAGCTGGGTCAGGGCAGCGTAAATTTGCTGTAGAGCCGGCATGAGCCGATATGCCGCGAGGGCGTACAAAGACAACATCGGTAAAGCGGTCGCTAGGTTGGCGTTTCCGCGAATCATCAGAACGAGGATTAGCGATAGCATTCCACCAAAAGCAACAAACTCTAGGAGATACCTTGGCGTTTGTGCTAATACACCGACGAGTGCAGAAGTTTCGGCATAACTGCGGGCGGGATCAGCAAAGCGTCGCAGATAGACACTCTCTAAGCCCGCAAGTTTTATTTCTTTTGACGCTCCGAATGCCTCACTGACAGAAGAAAATCTCCCGTTATTTGAACGCAAACGGTCGTGCCCGAATCGCGAGGCCATCCCGGTTGTGAACCAAACGACAACTCCGTAAATTGTCGCAAGGGTAAGACTAACGGAAAGAGCTACCGTGGGGTCCACCAATATCAATAAAACCAGCACTGCCAAGGAAGCGATCCCTTGAGAGGCCAGAGTAAGCATAGGCATCAACCCATAGTTAACTACGCCGCTCACTTCCGAAAGCACAGTTTTGCCGAGTTCAGCGCTATTTCGGTTGAGAAACCATGAGTATGGTTGATTAAGGTAACGTTCGACCAACCCGTGACCAATGCTGTACTCGCGCATCATGACGAATCGAATCTGTGCGTATGTCGCAAGAGCCTTTAAAGATAGAGACAGACTTAGAAAACAAAAAACAAGAAAACCTAGGAATATCAGAAAATCTGTCGAGTCAGTGAAACCCAAAGCGCCGTTCATTTTCGAAAGAATATCGTTTCGCACGATCAAGCCTGGATCTGCAAGAACAGCCATGAAGGGCAAGATAGAAACTATCCCGAGTACGTCTAACACGGCCGTTACAACCATCATCGCCAGGAGCAACCAAAGTCGAGACAGTTCGTTTTGCGAGAGCAGAGACAGCAGAATTTTCAGATGTGTCATATATATTGCGCAGGAAGGTTTACTAGACTCAAGATTCAGAAAAGGAATTATCTAAAAAATTTATTCGGGGTGACCTTTATGCCCGAGATATCAAAGACCGAACCCACTCATGCGACAACCCAGGTGCTACGGAATTTCGCGCGCTAAAGCATCAATCTCTTTTCTCAACGCCTCGTACTCGCCCATTTTCCTTTTCAGAAATCTAGCAGTCAGAAACGTCTTCTCCGCCATCCCCACCGGCGTCAGAAAATACGCATAACCCATTTTATTCGGGCTGCGTTTGAAGTTTTGCGCTTTAACAAGACCGCGATCCATCAGCGCCTTGAGACAATAATTAACCGCGCCTAGGCTGATCCCCACCCGCTCGCCCAACTCGCGCTGCGAGAGTTCGGGGTTCTCGTGCAAATGGCGCAGGATCTGAAAGCGTGCTTCTTCTTGGATTTTGGATTTGGTGTTCAAGGGAAGCCGTTTTGGGACGCTACCGCCGTACCGGTGCAGGGCGCACCAGCTTGCGGACGCGTTCAAGCTTGAACAAGAATACCCCTGTGGCCTCGCGAACAAAAGGGGACTGGGTAAGACCGGGCGCTCGCAGGTACTGAGCGCTCGCAGGCACCGGGCGGTCGATGGACCCTCTCGCCTTACGGGCTATGATGCCGACCCATGATCCATCCCCGTTTGGGCGTCCCGCTCGCTTCGCCATGCGCGCTGAGGATTCAGCCACCGTAAGCCTTGCGCCCCGTTGGCAGCGCATCCTGGTGCTGCTGACCGCGGTCAATTTCCTCAACTACTTTGATCGTTCGGTCTTCTCCGTGGTGCTCGAGCCCATTCGGCGCGATCTGCGCTTGGATGACGCCACCGCAGGCTTGCTGGTCGGCGCGTTTGCGATCCTTTACGCGGGGGTTGGCATTCCGCTCGGCTGGCTCGCCGATCTCTACCGCCGCGTGACCCTGCTTTCCATCGCCATCGCCTTTTGGAGCCTGATGACCGCGCTCTGCGGCATAGCGCGCAATGCCACCGAGCTCGTGCTCGCGCGGGTCGGCGCGGGCGTGGGTGAAGCCGCCTGCTTTCCCATTTCGCTCTCGATCGTTGGCAACGTCTTCCCAGCCGAGCGTCGTGCAGCAGCGCTCGCCGTCTTCACCAGTGCGTCGTTCGTCGGCACCGTGGCTGGGCTCATCACCATGGGATATCTCGCCGAGCACTTTGGCTGGCGCCTTGCACTACTCATGGTGGGTTTGCCGGGCCTTTTGCTCGCATTCGTTGTCTGGCGCTTTTTGCCCGAGCCCGATCGGCCCACCACCGCCTCCGCCCCGCTCGGCACTGCAGCGAGCGGACTCACCCTCCGCGAGCTCTTGAGTTATCGCGCCTTTGGGCTCTGGCTGCTCAGCCTCTCCTTTGGCTCGCTCGCCATGAACTCCACACTCCTTTGGGGACCGGCGTATTCGATGCGTGCCTTCGGGCTATCCTTGAGCGAGACGGAAAAAAGAAGCCACTAAACCCGCGGGGAAAAGCTACTTCAGCAGCAAGCACGCTTCGACACGTTCGTTGATGAGTTCAATCAGGTACGCCCTCATCAGGCGCTCGACATGAAAACGCCGAGCGAACTCTATCGATCCTCACCACGCCCCTACACGGGCATCGGTGAGCTCGACTATCCCTTCCACGACAAGGCGATCACCATCACTCGCTGCGGCAGACTCTGCATCGATCGCAAAAAGATCAGCCTCAGCAAAGCGCTCGCCGGTCAAACCGTTGGCGTCAAAGAGATCAGCGAGAGCGCCTGGCTCGTCAGCTTCATGCATTACGACTTTAGGTTCTTCAACCACGAGAGCGCTCACTTCGAGTGCGGGCCAAACCCCTTCAATGCTAAGGAGCTGGTGGTCGGTACGGACACGGGAAAATGGCGGAGCGGGCGGGACTCGAACCCACGACCCCCGGCGTGACAGTCGAGTAAATAGTTAACATTTTCAATAACTTACAGCGCCTGCGTACCCACGTTTTTGCTTGGCGATAATTGCTTATCAAATAATCAAACCCGCTTCGCTTACATAACACACGGATAATCGAGTCGCCCGGCACCTGAGACGCCAGTAGAGAATACGGTACGACATCATCTCGTTTGGCGTTGGGGCTGATAATCACTCCACCGCCTCTCGCGACAGGTTTTCGATTTCTACGCGCAGGGCGTCGTACTCGGCTTGCTTACGCGCGAGGAAGCGACCCGTGAGCTGCACCTTCTCCGCGA
>Ga0194116_10004702_pt1 | contig 15450 bp, 9 predicted proteins | sample TA2MahsurfametaG_4_FD_148617 | JGI IMG/M metagenome (GOLD analysis project Ga0194116, IMG submission 148617) | Freshwater microbial communities from Lake Tanganyika, Tanzania - TA2015008 Mahale S9 surface | ecosystem: Environmental > Aquatic > Freshwater > Lake | place: Tanzania: Lake Tanganyika...
TAATATTTCAAAATTTCATTAATTTAAATGTATCAATAAAATTAATTGACAGTTTTAATACTATGTGATTCCCCATTTTTTAAATTATTTTTAAAAAAAATTATTCATCTTAATTTTTTAGTGAAGAATATGAATAGAATTTAAACAGTTAAGAAATTTAGTTATTAGCTATTTTTCAGAAAATAGAAAATATATTTTATTTCTTATATATTTTATAATATTTGTTTTTCCGTAGCTAATTCCAATAAACTAGCTATCCTTTTTCCAGTCTTATATGCATCTTTAAAATCAGAGAGCTTAAGAGAAAAGTAATCATTGGTAAAGACAACTTTATCTTGTAAGTATTCATCTTTAATAGGCATGAGCTTGATATATCTTGGAGAAAAATGAGTTAATGCTATTCTCCAACTTTTACAACTTAGTCCAAGTTTAATTGACTCTGCTATAGTTGAATGCATTTTTTCTTTAGCATCATTCATCAGTTCATCATCAAAAGTAGCCTCGTGGATAAAAACTGATGAAAACGCTGCAAAATTGTGGAAATTATTACAAGGACGAGTATCTCCTGAATAAGAAATTTTCCAATTTCTATTATTTTTTTGTAAATTTTCTGAAAATTCACTATGCTCCAATATGCATCCAAAGCTTTCATCACAATGAAAAACTTCTATAGCAAAGAAATTAATACCCAATTTATTTTGTATAAATTTGTAAAATTCGCTGATTTTTCTACATTCGCTTTTACTAAATAATAAATGTGCGTTCATTTTATTATTATTATTTTGAGATAATTGGCAATTAGTGCCATCAAATAAATCGATATTTTCATTTGATGATACGCAGTCATCATCACTAGAAAAATTTTCAGAATCATTATCTTTGCAAAAATTAGAATTAATTTCTTCAATTTGAGAATTTCCATTTATTAATTCAAAATACGCTTGTGTTTTGGATTTCAGAAATTCTTCAGAAACTTCTAAAGTTACATCCGAAAACCCTTTATAAGGATTATTTTGCTTGATATATTTTGAATATACTGAATTAATATTAGGATTTATTTGCCTATTATCTATTAAAATAAAAAGCTCTTTTAAGACAATGCTTGCTTCATTTTGTATATTTCTTTTTATCCATTTTATTAAAGTCTTTGGGGCTACAATGTAAACTTTATCTTCTTCGAATGAAAAGTTCTTCTTTTGCTTTTTAATTTTTTCTATTTCTAAAATTATCTTTAAAGTCCCTAACATATGATCTCCATGTTTGTGGCTTAAAAATATGAGCTTCAATTTATCCATAATTTCATTTGTTTTTTTTTCCCCAAAATGATGATGTAATTGTTGATATGAACCTTCTCCACAATCTAATAGTAAGTTATAATTATTATATTTTTCAGATAATCTAATAAAAATTGAGCTAACATTCCTATAAAGCCCCGGTTTCATTGAAGATGTTCCCAAAAACATTATTTCAGGTTCATTTTTGAATTCTGTAAATGTTAAAATAAAATAAATTTAATAATATGTTTATGATATTTTTAAAAATATAATACAAATATTAATAAAATATATTAACCATTTTGATTTTCGTGTTCTTCAATTTTCATTTCAATGTCTTTATGCAGATTTTTCAAATTATTGTCATTAAAAAATATTTGAGTTTCAAATTCTTTTTCTTTTTGGAAAGAAAGTTCCCATTTATCAGATTTTCTATGCTCATCAATTATTTTATCAGCTTGTTTTATAAAATTCAAAAACTTGGCATTTCTCTTATCATAAATAAATGGTTCATAAATTTTGCTATTAATAATACCCTTCCTATGTATTGGATATAAATTATATTCAAATCCAGAATTTGAATTTATTATATTTTTATATTTTTCTAATAAATCAGAAGAGAAAAATTCATTTAAATTAAATTTAGGTAAGGTTTCTTTTTCTTGGAAATACCCTAATTTATAAATTTTTTCATCTGTATTTGATAATAAATATTTAATTCTATGTTTTTCTTCATTTATCATAAATTTATAATTTGTGTCCTTACAATCAAGGATATGCAATACATCTTTATGTATATTGTTTATTTCATTAATAAAATTTTTATAGTCATTATCTAAAAGTATTTGCGAATCTCCCAAAATATGAACTATAATAGAGATAGTTTTAAGTTCATTTTTTTGAAAAAAGAAATTTTTATAGTTTAAATTTTTAAGGTTATCTAATAAATTCTTAGCATGTTCTGTAGTAGGAGAGAAGAGAATTGCAACACAAGAACTAGGCATTTGATCGCCCAAAACATCTTCAGGTTTAATTTCTTTTCCATCTAAAAATACATTTTGTCCATTTTGCAATTGAGCATATCCTGGACCCGGTTTTAATCCCAATGCTTTTGCTTTTTCAGGTAAAAAACTTCTTGTTTTTAAATGAGGTTCACAAAAATAACTCAAAGCATATTCACTATTTTCCTGTTTGATTTTTTCATTAACATTTTTCTTTATAAGTGGATTTACTGATGTAATCGGATATATTTTGAGATTCTCATCTTCGAAAAATTCTAAAAATATATCAGGTTCTGTTAAATTTAAATTAATTTGTTTGTTTAATTCATTAACAGTATTAAAGTTGTTATTCAATAAATCAACATTAATTTTATTTTCATTATTAATCTTTTCATTTTCAAGATTTTTAAAAGATAATTCAGATTTATTAAATATCTTCAATTCAAATCGATTTGTTATAGGATTATATTCATATATATAATCTTTTACTCTTTCAACAAAAAAGTATTTGCAGTAATCAAAATTACTTCTAATTGGTGATGGTCCCCAAAAATACAAAGGTTTTCCAGTTCCTTCCATCAATGGAACAAGATAAGATTTAAGCTTGAGATTATGTAAATTTTCATCCTCTATTGTTTTTTCTTTTTTGATTTCTTTCAATTTTTGATTGGAATTTTTATTTTTTGATATTTTTCCTTCTTCTGTATTAGATTCCAGAGGTAAAGGTTTACTTATTTGTTCATTTCTGGACATAGAAAATCCATAGCAGCCTAAATAAGCGTCAATAGAAGAGGAGTTAAAAAATATATGAGAAATTTTCGAAAATTTTATATTTTGGCTTGAAAGATTTCTTTGAGTTCCATCTGAGCAATTGAATAAATAGGATTTTTTATCAAAACTAAGTATAGATGAATGAAACATATCATTTGTCCAATTCTGTAGTATTTTATAGCTGTACATTTTTTTAGATAATTTTAAAAATGTGTTGAATCCTTTAATTATCTTTGATGTCAAATAAATAATTAATAATTATAATTTAGAAAATTTAAATTAAATGAAAATCACTATTCATTTTTAAGTATAAAAATTAAATAATTCTTGGAATAATTTTAATTCAAGTAATTTATATTTCAAAAGTAAAATATATTACCCAAATATTCCATCATCAACTTTCAATAAAAATAAATTATTTTGTGTATTATTATTAAAGTTTTATCAAAGATAAAAAATCTTTAAAATCAATTTTAATTTTCCTTTTTTCTTATTAAAAATATCATCTTAAAAGAATTTTTTTACTTAATATATTCTTAAAATTATAAAATCTTTATTAATTAAAAGCAATTATTTAAAATATAATTTTATTGTCGGATAAATAAAGAACACCTGGTAAATTTTTGCCTTCTAGCAATTCGAGTGAAGCACCTCCTCCAGTAGAAATATGTGAAAGGACTTCATTTGAACCAGAAACCAATTTTAAAGATGATACACTTTCACCACCACCAACAATAGTTAAAGCATTATTATTTTTTGTAGCCATAACAAGAGCATTTATAATTCCGATACTTCCATTTTTAAATGGAGTCAATTCAAACATTCCAGGAGGTCCATTCCAAACAACAGTTTTTGAATTAGAAATTATTTTTGAAAAAATCTCAATAGATTCAGGTCCAATATCATAACCTGCAAAGCCATCTGGGATACCTGAATCGACATCAAATATTTTGGTCATTGCATTGTCTTCGCGCTTTTCTGAACTTAAAAAATCAACTGGGAAATGTATATTTACTCCTTTTTCATCAGCTTTTTTCATTATATCATTTATTATCTTAGCACCTTCTTCATCAAATATTGAGTTCCCAATTTTCATATTTTTAATGACCGAAAGGAAAGTAAAGCTTAAACCTCCTGCAATAATCATTTCATCAACTCTAAAATTAAATCAGAGTTAAAAACAAAGAAATCTTTATTTAAAAATAACTTTTTCAATCTCAATTTTTATATTGCTTATGAATTTAATAAAATTATTGTAAATAAATATTAAAATTCCAAAAATAAAAATATATTAAAAATCATTTTATAAAATATTATATACTTATCTAATAAATTCATGATAAGCTGAATCTTATCCTTGACCTTTGCTCCTCCCATTATAACTATAAATGGCTTCTCAGGGTTTTCAAGCGCTTTACCGAAGCTCTGTATTTCTTTCTTCATCAAAAATCCGGCAGCTTTGATAGGTAAATTTATCCCAACCATTGAAGAATGAGCTCTATGTGCAGTTCCAAAAGCATCATTTACAAAAATATCTCCTAATTTAGAAAGTGATTGTCTGAATTTGCTCACATCATCTTGTTTCGCTTTAGTTTTTTTTCCATTATCATCGGTGATACTTCCTTCTTCCTCGATATGGAATCTTAAATTTTCTAATAAAACTATTTGGCTATTAGATAGATTTTCACAGAATTTTTCTACCTCTTCACCTACACAATCATCCAAAAAATCAACTTTTTTTCCTAATAAATCTTCTAAAACAGGAACACAGATTTTTAAAGTTGCTTTAGGATCTCTTTCACCGTTTGGTCTTCCTAAATGGCTCATCAAAATTACAGCTCTTGCACCATTGTCCAAAGCATATTTTATACTTGGAATTGTGCTTAAAATCCTAGTTGTATCTTTTATTTTTCCCTCTTTTATTGGAACATTGAAATCACACCGCATTAATACTCGTTTATCTTTTAATTCAGAACTTAAATCATCAATTGCTAATTTGTTTGAGATCATCTCAAATTTTTATTGTTTATTTTGATTACTGGTTTTTATTCTGATTTAGAGATTTTTATTTATTAAATGTTATTCATTTTTTAGATTCTTTTTTCTTTTTATTTGTTTCAGTTTGTTATTAGCATTCATAAAATTTTGAATAATCGGAAGTTGGGAATTCATATATATTGAATAGCTTTTGAGATAAATTCATATTTTTAATTGTAAAACAAAAATGTATATTATTTTATTAATATTTTTTATATCGGTTGATAATTTAATATTCTAAAATTATTAAATAAAGGATTATTTAATATTCTAAAATTATTAAATAAAGGATTATTTAATATTTTATAAAATTCATTGTACTCTGTAATTATAGGATAAATAAATAAATAAAAGAAATTGAAGTCAAAATTCAGTTGAATAATTGTTTTCAATACAATATCGATTATAAAGAAATATTTTTTTTTAGATTATAATTTAATTTATGTTCGGTAAAAATTTATTTAATGAATTGTTTAATATTTAAAGCCATTTCTTTTGCATTTCCTAAATAAGACTTCGGAGTCAATTCTAAAAATTGTTGTTTTACTTCAATTGGTAAATTCAATTGATGAACGAACTCTAAATAAGCTTCTTTAGTAAATTTTTTTCCTCTCGTCAAATCTTTCAATAATTCATAGGGATTATTATATCCATGAAATCTCATAACTGTCTGCAATGGTTCTGCGAGTAATTCCCAATGCAAATCTAAATCTTTTTCAATGATTTCACTATTAACTTCTAATTTTTTCAATCCTTTCAATAAAGAATCATATGCTAAAATTGAATATCCAAAAGCGGTTCCTACATTTCTTAAAACAGTTGAATCCGATAAATCTCTTTGAAATCTTGAGATAGGTAATTTTTCAGTTAAATGTTTAAAAATTGCATTTGATAGTCCTAAATTTCCTTCTGCATTTTCAAAATCTATTGGATTAACCTACATTTTAAATTGTAAAAATGATAATAATTTAAATTTAAGAAATCTTTTTATAATAAATGGATAATAACTAAATAAATTTTTTTTTATTTTGTAAATACAAATATAAAATATAAATCATTAAATATTTAATAAGATTTACTTTATGGGGCATGGTGCTTGAACCGATTTCATCTTTCTTCAATTTTTGCTTAAAATAATTTAAGGAAATGTATCCCCAAAAGTCCCTGGACATACCAAGCATAATAGTATTAATGAGTGCTAAGGAATTAAAAATATCTGCAAAAGAATCATGATTTTCTATTTGTGTAGTATAAGGATTCCATTCAAGTCCTAATTTCTCTATAAACATTTGTGCTTTTAGAGTCCAATTAATATTGGGTAAAACAATCATATGTGCATTGAAATTTCCAACTGCTCCGTTAATCTTTGCCTTAATTTTTTTATTTTTCAAAAAATAGTTTTGCTCATTTATCCTAAAAGCAAAATTAGCTATTTCCTTTCCCATTGTGGTAGGAGTGGCTGGTTGTCCATGAGTTTTTGACATTAGAGGAATATCTGCATATTGTTCGGCCATATTAACAAGTAGATTTATTACTGAATTTAATTTTGGTTGAAATTCCAAATTAAGTCCATCTTTCAACATTAAAGCTGTGGAAATATTATTGATATCTTCTGATGTACAGCAAAAATGAACTAATTCTAGTAATTTTTCATTAACATTCAAAAGTTTAAACTGATTTTTTATATAATATTCAACTGCCTTTACATCATGATTTGTGATGGCTTCTATATCTTTAATTGATTTTGCAGAGTTAAAATCAAAGAAGTTTATTATATTATCTAGTTTTTCTAAAACTTGGTTTTTTTCTGCCTCTGTATAAATTGCATACTTTGTTGAAAGCTCTTTTTCAGAAAAAACTTGAGTAAGAAGAAATTTAACCCATTCGATTTCCGTCAGAGTTCGATATTTTATCAATGCTGCTTCAGAAAAAAATAATCTTAAAGAGTCTGTTTGCTTGTGATATCTTCCATCTAAAGGAGAAAGGGAGCTCAAGTTTGGCTGGGAATGATTCTGAATAATAGATTGTTTATCGTCATCAGAAACTATTTTTTGAGAGAATTTTTTTTTGATAATTTGAAAACAAAATTTTGATTCATTTTTTGTTGATTTTAATAAGTAAATATTTGTTGTCTTTTGAATCATCGAAAAATTAAAAATATTATTTTTTGCTAAATCATATAGTGATTTTTTTATTTTTAAATTTTTATGAAAACCCAATGAATTCATCATTTTATTAATAATTTTTCGTAATCATTAATATTATTTATATAAAATTTATGTGTTAATTATTGAATAATTCTTTTTAAACTAATTTTTTCTGTAGGAAATTCGTATTTGAGGAATATGAGAAATTCCTTTTAATATATTATTTAAAATAAATCTTGGTTTCAATTAACACTGAAGCACTTAGGATTACATAATAGTTTTTAATCAATGGATTAATTTACAGTTAGTATTTTTAAGACTTACTAATAATAGATAAAAATAATAATTTTAAAAGATTTTTATAAAATCTTCAATTTCAAATTATTATTTTTAAAAAGAATTAATTTATTTGAATAAAATTTTTATTTTTCGGAAAAGCGTATCGAAATTAATTATCAAGAAAACTTATTCAAATTTTAAAATAAATTTAAGAAATTTTGTCTTATTCAGTTATTAAATCATATCCTTCTAACAAATGATTCTCAATGAAATTTGGATAATCTTTAGCCAATTCAAATTTACATAAGTTCCTTTTAATATACATAAAAAATGATATTATAAAAGCTATCAATAATCCCATAAGAATTAGTAAATAATGAAAATGAATTTTATTTTGGATGTTGTTTTCTTCAATACAATTATTGAAGCAATCTTCATTTATATAATCTTTTTCTTGACATTTAACATTACATTTATTAGCTGCTCTTATAGAAATAAAATTATGTTTAGCATTGGTTTTGAAATATTTTTTATTGTTATCTTTGACATTTTCATTATTATTCAAATTTTGGTTAGAGTCTTTGTTATATTTTTCATGATCAACTTTATCTATATTCTTATTTATAGTATTAGCCAAATTAGGTTTATTGAAAGAATATAAATCGTTTGTCATAAATAAGTTTTTATCTTCTGGCTTTATTAAATGTTCGATAAAGACTACATTAATGACAACAATCGTAAAAACTGCTAAATATAAATTTCTAGATTTAAGAGTGATGCTTAATTTTTCCATAAACATAATATTAATTTCGTTCATATTTTATTTAGTATTTTTAATTTTGTTTACTTATATTAATTTTGATTTTATAATGAAATTTAAAATATAATGATCCATATCAATTGATTTTCAGAAAGAAAATCTTCAAACTCTTTAATTTGAATTTCCTTATGAAATCCAACAAATTCAAATAAAATTTTAAGTTGTTGATTATTTTATTCCCATTTTATATTATTCTTAAAAATAGGGCTTTGTAAGAAATTTCATTTTATTGCGTATCATAAATTATAATAATTAACACAAAATTTTAAATTTAAAAAAAAAAAAATAATATTTTTACAATGAATGATCGGGAAAAATTTTTCTTATTTAAAATTTTGATATTTCAATTAGTTTATTTTTTTATTACAAAATCACATATATAAATTTTATAATACTAAAATTAAAATATTATTAATTTCATTTTTTAATAAAAATGTCATCAAATTTAAGTATTAATATTAACCCAAAATTTGATAATGAAAAGTAAATTTAAGAATTAAATTTTTATCTAATTGAAGTTTTTTATTATTAATATTTTTAGAAATTCTGAAGTAAAATTTTCTTTAAAAAATACTGTTTCTGAAACTAATCAATCGAAAGTTGATAAAATAAATGAGAACAAAAAACCAATAAATATCACAAACTCAAATGAAAATAATTTAACAAATATGGAAAAAAAAGTATCTTCAATTGAGTCAAATCAAACTTCAGAAAAAAATATATCTATATTTAATCTTAAAAAAAAAAATTGCCCAGATCTCGAAAAATATATTCAAAAATTAAATAATATAAATATTAATGATCAAGAAACACAAAATAATCTAAAAAATACTTTTTCCATTATAAATACCAATAAAGAAATATCAAATATTTTTAATAAATCAAAAGAATTATTCCAAAAAACAAACGAAACAAATAACGTAGAAAATTTAAAAATCGGAAAAATAGAGTTTCATAAATTACTTAATTATAATTTAATCGATAAAACAACAGAGATTTCTGATATCTCACAAATCTTTTCAAGCCAAAGCATCAAAAGACTATTTGAAACTCAATATTTTGAAAAAATTGATAAACTAAATAAGACAATCAATTCCAAAATTAGCAATTTGGAAAATATTGTTTCACATTATCATAAGCTCGAAAATAATTGTAATGAAATTTTAAATAATGTTACAACAAAGGAAAATGAAGTTGAATCCATGCTTAATTTCAATGGAGAATTCTTCAATAACAATAAAAACTTCTTGATTAGAAATGAAATTTTACAAACATTTTTGGATAAAATAATTATGACGAAAGAAGAAAAAGATAATTTATTGAAAAAAAATTTATTTGATGAAAAATTCTTCGGACTCATTAAAAAATTATTTGAAATCAAATATTACATAAAAATTCTTGAGAGAAATTCAGAGAAATTCTCAAAGAATCTTATATTTTCAATAAAAGAAAACTTTAATATAATGGATGATTTGATGAATGAAAAAATAGTTTTATATATAAAAGAAATTTTAAGAAATAGCGAAAAATTTTTTTCTAATAAAAATATATTTAATAATCAAAAAAATTATTATAATAATTTATATCAGGAATTCTCGAAAGAATTCAATATTGATAATTGGATTATCGCAATTAGTTATGTTTCTGAAAAAGACAATTATAAGAATTTCATAATAAAAGAATATGTCAACTCCAGAAAACGAATCATTGAAAATATATTAAAACAAAAATATATGAAAATTAATAAAATTGAATTTGTTTTTGAAAACCTCATTTGTGATACAAAAATTTTTTATTTGAAAGAGTTTTTATTGTTTCAAGTGTTTTTTGGAAATAATATTTTAATTGAGATCAATTTAAATCAAACTGGAAATACTAAAAAAGAAGAAAAAAGTGAAGACAATATCAGTATCGAAAATATAGAAAATACTGAGCTTAAAATGTCAAGTTCTGACAATAACAAGAAAAATTTATTTTTTGAAGAAAATTTATTAAATTTGAATACTAAAGAAAAATTAATGTTATACAAATACTTTTTCAATAATTTCAATTTTTCAAATGAAATTAAAGATCAGATTAAAGACAATGAAAATCCTAGTTTAAAGTCAATTAATAACAGAATTTATAATTTTTCTAACATTATTTTAAACGAGACTAATGATTTTGTTAAAAATTTAGTGGAAGATTTGAATTATCTAAGAAATATTTTAAAAGCTAAGTTCATCGATACGAATTTTTCTATAAATCAATTAAACCAAATTTTGTATATTTTGGAAGAAATATATTATGATAATGTTCGTTATTTGATTTCAACAAAAAATTTGGAAAAGGACATGAATGAAAATTTTAAGATGCTTCTCTTATCATATAAATTTGAATACTTCATTGAAGAATTTTTTACAGGCAATGAAGATTTGAATCATTTCGAACTAAAATCAAAAATTAAAAATAATTCAATAAATATAATAAATTTAAATAAAAGTTACAAAAAACAATTCGCAAATAATAGCGTTAGGTTATTCAACGAAAATTACAAATTTTTACAAAAAATATATAGAGCTTCATATGATCTTTTATTTGAGACTGAAAATAATGTTAATGATTCGAATTCTGAAAATTCTTTAATAAAAACTTATTATAGTTATATGGATGATTATTTTAAATTATTTTCAGACTATAAAAACCACATAAATTTTTTTAAAAATTTTGAAAATAAGATTAATGAAAATGAAAGTTTAGGATCTAATTTAAATCCCAAAAATCAAAATTCTTTCAAATTATTGATTGAATTCTTCAATCAAGACTCTTTTAAAAATCAAAAAAATAAATTTTTAATTCTGAGGACCTTGAATTTACTAAATTCCTTTTATAATAAATTTAAGGTTTTTGAATTTTTAATTAAAACAGAACTCGATTCAATAAATTCGCAAATTAATTATTTTAAACTTGTTATTGTGGATATCTATTTTAATGAAATATTGGCATTAACTGAATTTGATAAAAATCTCGAAAAAATAATCTCTCATGAGCAGGCCATCAATCTTATACAATTGATTTTAGAAAAAAGTAAATCATTCATTTTTCGTTAAATATTTAATTTAATCAATATAAAATATTATTCATTTTTATATCTTAATATTTTTAGGTCAATTTGTTTTTTGTGATATGGGAATATTAACTGATTATTCAATTAGAGATTCTATTAAAGAATCGGTTAAGAATATGATATTAAACATTTATAAGGAAAAAACAAATACTCAAAATATCAAAATTGATTTTTCTTTTATTAATGAAAACGAATTTAAAAATTACATAGATTTGATTTAATTTTACAACGATAATATGAAATTGTTTATTTTATATTATTTAAAGAATTATACAAAAGAAAAAAGGAAGTTTTATTTATTAGATGAATTAATTGCAAGAATGCTGACTATAAAAACAGCTTAAAAAAGGTCCTTTAAAATTGGATTGCATAACTTTAACAATAAAATTAAACGAAAAAAGAATTAATTCATCATCTGGTTTTTAATTTAAATTTTTATTTTTATAATTTAAGATTTCTCTAATTAATAATTCTTTAAATTAGAAATAACCATAATTTCCTAACAATATGAATTTGTTATTTGCTATGACTTTTAAATATTGAAAATAATTAATTCAGATTTTAAGTTACAGCATTAATCTTTAAAAATAAAAAACTTATATTTAAGAAAAATCAAATTTAAAGTGAAAGTTATTATTCATAAAATATTATTTGAAAAATATGATTATAATTCATTCTGAAATATTTTTTACAATCCTATAAACCCCTATAATTTAATAAATTAGGCCCTTCCATCCTGAATTTTTTAAAATTTTGGGAAATTTAATTTTTACCTTTAATATTCAATAACTATGTGCTTCACGCTATTTTCTAATCTTTTTCTTTTAAATGAATAAATTTTTATTAATGATTGTTTTTTTGATGATTTTGATGTTATTAAATTTTCATAAATAAAAATATGAAATTTTTTATTATTATTAAAATTAGTTAATTTTAAAAATGGAACAGAAAGAGATAATTTCAAAAAATAAAAAAGATTTCAAATTTTTCACAGTAACTCCTCCTATTTTAACTATATCTCTTAACAGAAACAAACCTATTAGAAAAATTATTGAAATTAAAAATCTAATGGTATTTCCAATAATATATAAAATAAGATCATCTGATCCTAGAGGAATTGAAATTATTAAAAACACAATTAAAATAAATAGCAATAGAACAGAGAAAATAGAAATAATTTTTCATATGGAAATTTTAAATATAAAAAAAAATATATCTAATGAAAATTTATTTATCTTTATTGAAAGAGATTTTTGTGAATATAAATATCCAATTTTAATAAATGGATCTAACAAAAATTTAAAGATTATTAAAAATTCTAATAACGAAATGGTCAATTATGATAATTATCAACAAATTCAGTCTAAAAAAAATTCAGAAAATTATAAATATCTGTCAAAAATTATACATAAAAACCTAGAAGAAGAAAAAGAAAATATAAATAATAAATATTTATTAACTCCCTATCCAATAAATACTATAAATTATGATCATAATGGCAAAGAAAAAATTTCTAACAAGGAAGCTGATGAATATTATCCGATTAAAGTGGAAAGAAAGAGCAATGATATTGAAAGAAATATTTATGATAATAGTTATTCTACTTTATATAGATTTAATCATATTGAAAAAAATTCGAATGAAAACGTAAATTTAAATGAGAAAAGTAAATCTACAGAGAAGCTTAGTAAATTGATACCAAAGAATCTAGATATAAACAAAAAAAAAAAATTTTCAAGCCCTCAAATAGAATTCGAGAAATATACATCAAATAATTCAAATACAGAAATGAATCAAGAAAAAAATGATAAATATTCTAATGATAATAAAACTGAAACCAATTCTCTTTTGCATACTTCAAATGCGACTTTTTCCCCTGTAAATTATACAAGAAAATCATCTTTAGTTTCTGATAGAAATAACTCAAAAATTAGTTTAAGAGCAAAAATAAGAAATACAAGTAATGAAAATAAACAAGGAAAACTAATAAAAGAGAATAATAATTATGAATATTATAAAAATCTTCAAACAAAACAAATAAACAATGATTTTATTGAATTCAAAAATTTGAATACTGACAAATCAAGTTTATACAAGAATAGGGTATCTTTTCGGAATGGGGATGAAAAAAATAAAGAAAATTATTTTAAGAAATATGAAGATTTCAAAATAGAAAAAGAAAACTTTATTCAAAAAAGCGATTTAAAATTACTAGAGAGAAGCCTGTCTAAAGAGAGAGAATATTTTGAAAACATTAATAATTATATCTTAAAAGAGAGAGTTATTAGGCTTTTGTTTCACAACTACAAAAATGATAAAATTAACTATGATAAAATCATTGAAATTATAGATTATTTTATTTCTTATATGAAAAATATTGAATTAAAATATTCGATTGTATTTGAAAAAAGTAAAAATATAAACAATAATATAAAGATTCATAGCTGCATCTCAGAAAAAAATTTTAACAATAATCGAAACTCTTCACAAAAATCAAAAAGTAAATTAAATGATATTCAAAATGTTTTAAGAGGCTCATCGATTTCTTCAACAAATTCAGATTTTATCAACAATTCCGAAGACAAAGAAATTTTAGTTAGAAATATTGAAACAATAGAAATTAATAAAAAAGAAATTTCTCATTTGAAAATTTTAATGAAAGAATTTTTAGAAAATTTTTCTTCAATTTTTAATGAAAATCATCTTAATCATAAACAGATTATTATTTCTCAAGTTGAGAATTCAGATAATTTAGCGAAATTAACTAATGAACAAGTCGATTATATGTTCAAAGAAATTCAAAATTTATATTCATTATCAAATGAACTAAATACTTATAGAATTAAAACCGAAAATCTTATAATGAATATAGATTCTATGAAAAAAAATATGAATTCTATAGTGGGCTCTATTGAAAGCTTCAAAAGCAATGCCTTAAAGGCTGAAAATGAAAAACAAGAAATTGAAAAGAAAAATTCACAGCTTAATAACATTATAAAATCCAAGGATAAATTAATAGACAAATTAAATTTTGAATTAAAATCCAAAGGAAAATTAGAAAATAATCCTAATAAAAAATTAAAGGATATTGACTTTGAAATTCATAATTTAACTGGTGCTGATAATAAGTTACACAATAAAGTTAATTTCGCTTCGTCCAATTTGATTTTAAATAATGAGGAGCTGAATCTATATCAAAATAGTTTAGAAATAAAAGATAAATACATAAAAAAGCTTTGGCAAAAAATTTCTCAATACGAAAAGGAATTAAGAGAATTAAGATTTTTTTCAAAAGAGAGAAGAATTAAATATAACAAAAACTTTAGAACAATAAAAAAGAATAAAAGAGAAAAATATAAAAATAAAATTGATATTAAACAGTTAAAAAATGAAAATGACTATTTGCAACATAATTTAAATTTTTATTATAGTAACAGTTCAAATTTTTCATTTGATTCGAGAAGTAGGAGTAGACACTTAAGCAAAGAAACAGAAAAAAATATCAGAAATTATGATGTTACAAAAAATAATTTTCGTGAGACCAACTTAACAAGCACTTTAAATGATTTTAATTATAAGAATGTTTTTAATAAAAATCTCTCTCAAGAAGATTCCTTACCTAATTACCATTATAATCCCATCTCTCAAGAAGTTGACAAATTTAGAAGACTAACTTCAAATCCAGAATCAGTGTCTCATGATGAAAATATATTCCAAAGAAATTATAATACTGAACAGAATAAGTTTGACATTTTTGGAAAAAATTATAATTATAACTTTAAGTATGATTTTAAAGCAGATTTGGATAAAGGAAAAAATTATAATATAAATCGAAGTCCGAAATCTCAAATAGATTATATTTCTAATAATAAAATTTTCAAATCTACTTTGAATTCGAAAAATGAAATCAATGATTCTGCTCTAGAATTAACAATCGATCAAGAAAAAAGAGAAATTTTAAATAACTCCTATAATTCCAGTCTTTTAACAATAAAAAATGATTTTACAAAGCATA
>Ga0194116_10004705_pt1 | contig 15449 bp, 15 predicted proteins | sample TA2MahsurfametaG_4_FD_148617 | JGI IMG/M metagenome (GOLD analysis project Ga0194116, IMG submission 148617) | Freshwater microbial communities from Lake Tanganyika, Tanzania - TA2015008 Mahale S9 surface | ecosystem: Environmental > Aquatic > Freshwater > Lake | place: Tanzania: Lake...
GCGGATCGCAGAGCCGATTAAAAAGTCGTCCCTGCAAAATTCATCCCGCCACACCCAACCGCATAAATCCGGCCTGATGTCGCGCACACCAACCACCGTGCTGAACACTGCTCCGTTGTTTCCTGTCAGCGGTATCGGCCGTCCATCGAAGGTCACTGATCAGCCGCCGCAAAATCTGGACGAAATAAAACGCCTTGATGACGCCAGCGGCCACCGCCTGCAGCAGCCAACGCAGGTTGTATCCGGCCGCGCTCAGCACCGCGTTGATCGCATCGCCCATTGCCCCTTTCAACCAACAACGACTCATTCGGTGGTCGGATTTCAAGTGCCCGATTACCGGTTCAATCGCTTGTCTGCGCTTCAACCAGCGCCGCTGTTGCTGGGTCAACGATTTGGCCTTCCCTCGATGGATGATCTCAACGCCGGGGTTATCCGCATCGACTCCGCGGTATCCAAGATCGACGAACACCTGCTTAGGCTGTTTACCCGTGTCTTCCAACAGAATCGTGGTCTGTTCGAGCTGCGCCGCGAGAATGTGGCCGTCATACGGGTTACCCGGAAACGTTCGTGCGCCAACCACCAAACCGCTCCGGTGCGTGATGGCGAAGCTCGTCTTCACACCAAACTCATAGGGCTGTTTGGCCTTTCCTTTGCCGATGCACTCAACCTCAGGCGCGTGCATGGCGTAGAGCTTGTTCTTGTCTTTGGGCTGCTGCGTACGCAGCCTCTCCGCACGCTCAAGAACCCTATTCAATCGGATCACGGCCGCTTGCTGGGGATCCAGATTGACCATCTTGCGGCGCACCTCCCGCATCACAATCCCCAGCACCGTCCGCTGGCGTTTCAGTGTGCGACGAAGGCGTTTGAATTGTTTGGCATGCGCGTAGCCACCAGCGCGCCGCCGCAGGCTCTTACCTTCATCAGCGAGCGTCTGCTTCAGCGATATTCCGGCAGCCTTGGCTGCTTTCACCACCTGGTAGCGCGCGATCTCGAGCAAGCGCGAGTCGGTGGGGAATGCCACCGCCTTCTCTTGCACAGTCGTATCAACAATCACGCGCTCAAACTCAGCCGGCTTGATTGCCTTGCTGCTCACCGCCGCATCGATCGTGGCTTTCAGAATCTCTTCGACCCCCGCCTCACCAATCGCCGTGCGAAAACGCCCGATCTGGGTGGCATCACAAGGGACGCGGGGCTCGAAATACTCCATGCCGCTGAAATATTGGAAGTACACGTCCTGCGACCAGCGCTCGACCAACGATTCATCACTCTCGTTGTAGGCGTGCTTCAGATAAAGCAACGCAACCATCAGCCGAATGGGCAAACGAGGGCGGCCTGCGTTCGATACTCCGCTGCCCGCTATCTGCACTGTCGGTCCGAACAGGCTCACCACATCTTTCGAGACTCCAAGCCGATTCCTGTGCGCGAGAAGAGGCGACAACTGCCCCTCAATCCGATCCCACGGCATGCGACGCGCGAGAACTGCGAGAGGGTGTCGGAGATCAATCATCTGGTCCAATCTGGCGCGGAAAAAATCAGTCGTACTCATCCGAAACCTCTGCGCAGAATCTCCGAGGAATTACCTCAAATTACACCAGTTTCTGGGAGATTTCGCCACCACTCAATCGCTCGCAAAGCCAGTATTGATGCGGGTTTCCGGAATATTGCAGGGCCGACTCGATACTCTCGAGTTCGAGCTGATCCCCAAGCGGAATCTTCGCGTCTACCAGACAGAGTCCGCCAATGTTTCTGTTGCTCGTTCCGAACGTGGCGGATAGACGCTCCTAACTGGAACGAGTGCTCGTCACGACATGACATGCGACCTGCCGTGTTGGTAAGACCTGCCGCAGCGCCGGTGTGCTGACCTTGCAATCGGCGATCGCATGTTTGCAACGCGGGTGAAACGCGCAACCGGGAGGCGGATTCGCGGCGCTCGGTGGCTCCCTACGCAGTGTCGAGGGCGCGTCGGCTTCTGCGCGAGTATTAATCCGTCGACCCACGCGCGGCGCGGCCGCGATGAGTTCCACGGTATAGGGATGAAGCGGCTGGGCGAAGAGCGCCTCTACTGGTGCCAGTTCAACGATTCGGCCCAGATACATGACCGCCACCCGGTGTGTGAAGTGACGGACCAGCGCGAGGTCGTGCGAGATGAACAGATACGCAAGGCCACGCTCCTCCTGCATGGCAGCAAGCAGATTGAGAATCTGTGCCTGGATCGAGACGTCGAGGGCTGAGGTCGGCTCGTCACAGACGATCAATCGCGGTGCGGCAGCGAGCGCGCGTGCCAGGGCGATCCGCTGGCGTTGCCCGCCGGAGAATTGGTGCGGGTATTTCCGCGCATCAGCGGCTTGCAGCCCGACAAGCCCCAGCAGTTCGCGAACACGCCCGGCGCGTTCACCGGGCGGCGCGAGTTGAAACGTGGCGAGCGGTTCGGCGATCGCATCGCCGATGCGTAAGCGCGGGTTGAGCGACGAAAAGGGATCCTGGAACACGATCTGGGCATGGCGTCGTGCAGCCACGCCGTGTCGATGACGCTCGTCCGAGCGAATCGATTCACCGCCCGGTCCATGCACGATTACGCTACCGGCGGCGGGCCGAATCAGTCCGAGAACCGCGCGTGCCACACTCGATTTGCCGCAACCGCTTTCCCCCACGAGGGCGAGCGCCTCGCCGCTCGCGATCTCGAACGTGACGTCCCGCACGGCTTGCACCTTGCTCGCGCCACGCCACCAGTGGGAAGTTCGATACTCGACCCGGAGGTCCTGGACCGCGAGCACCGAGCGGCTATTGCGACTGTCGCTTGCGGTACCCGCCTGCGTATCGGCTGCGGATTGAATGGGCGCGCGGGGCACAACGCCCTCCCAATGCCAGCATGCGACGCGATGGCCTGGCGCCGCGGCGACGAGCGGTGGTGATTCGCGCCGGCAATGATCCGTCGCGAGCGCGCAGCGCGGCGCGAAATTGCAACCGGTCGCGACGCGCGTCGCATCAAACGCCGATCCCGGCAACTCCGGCAAGCGGCGCCGGCCGGCGCGTGCGGTGTTGTCGGGGTCAGGCCGCGCATCGAGCAGGGCGCGCGTGTACGGATGCAGCGGCCTTGCGAAGAGCTGCGCCGCCGGTGCTTCCTCTACCTTGCGGCCGGCGTAGAGCACTAGGACGCGACGGGCGATGCCGGATACGACGCCCAGATCGTGCGAAATAAAAAGCACCGCGGTGCCCGTGCGCCGCTGCAGTTCGGAAATTAGCGCGAGGATTTCCGCCTGAATCGTGACATCGAGCGCGGTAGTCGGCTCGTCGGCGATCAATAGGGCGGGCCGGCAAGCGAGTGCGGCAGCGATCATCACGCGTTGACGCATGCCGCCGGAGAGCTGATGCGGATAGCTGAAGAGCATGCGCTCAGCATCCGGTATGCGCACCGTGCGCAACATATCCAATGCCCTCTCACGCGCTTGCCCCGTGCTGGATCCCCGATGCGTGCGCATCACCTCGCCGATTTGCCGCTCGATCGTCAGCACCGGGTTGAGCGCGGTCATCGGCTCCTGGAAGATCATCGAGATACGATTACCGCGTACCTCGCGCATCGCCGGCTCGCCGAGGGTCGCGAGATCCGCGTCGTCGAATTGAATGCGCCCCGCCGTGATCCGGCCGGCTGGATGCGGCAGCAGGCGCATTATCGAGAGCCCAAGGGCGGTTTTTCCGGAGCCCGACTCGCCGACGACCGCGAGCGTCTCGCCGGCGCCGATCTCGAGCGAAAAGTCCGCGAGCGCGCGCAGGTCGTCTCCGCCGTCCGGTCGTGCGTATTGCGTCGTGAGCCCCTCGATGCGGAGCACCGGCTGCGCGCTCGCTGCGCGATCGGGCGCTTTGGCGGAATGATCGGTGGTCACGCTCAGGTAACCCGTAGTGAATCCGTGGTGATCATCAGCAGACCACCGCGCCGTTACGGATCACCGGCACGCCATCCGCATCGATCCCCACATCGCCCGTAACGAGATCGATGTGACGTCCGCTCACGATGCGCCCGCCATAGCGCGCCGAGCCGCCCCAGCCGATCAGATGATTGTCGCCGAGCGCGATATGTGCGGTGCCGATGCGAAACTTATTTTCAACATGCGCGATCGGCCGCGCATGCGGGTTAGTGCCGATCCCCAATTCGCCGAGAAAGCGCACCTGATCATCGGCGGCCGCCATGATCGCCTCGAGCTGCGCCTTGGCAATGCCGCCCTCGAGCTTGACGAGTCGTCCTTTGCTGAAATGCAGGTGAATCGGGTCAACGAGAAGTCCCAGCTGCGGACCGGCACCGGTGATGTACACCACTTGACCAAATTGATCGGCGACGAATACGCCTTCCGCAGTGCCCTCCTCGGGCGAGAGCATCGCCTCGCCGCTCGGATAGGAGCCGAACCGACATTCATCATCAGCGTAGCCGGTCAACACCATGCAGGGACGACACACGCCGACCCGCAAATCCGTACCACCCCGGGAGCGCACGTGAATGCTGCGCGCCGCCGATACTGCGGCGGCCGCGCGCCGCGTCTGGGCAAGTAGCGCATGTGAATCGGCAAGCGATGCGCCGCGGCAGAAGTCGGGCATCGGCGCGTTGTTGATCAGGACGAGCCGCCGCCCCGCTCCGAGAATAGCTTCGGTCATATCGTCGTAGGCGCGCGGAAACGCGATGCTGGTCGCGACGATCGTGAGATCGGCAGCACGCGCCGCCGCGAGAGCGGCCGGCGGGTGGACATAACTCGCACGCGACGCCGGCACGCCGAGGATTACCGTGGTGACGCTCGCTGCACCGGCGTCTTCGCAAGTGGCAACCAGCGCGGCGAGGATCGTTTCGTCTTGGTCCGCACTTGAGAGAACGAGCACGGTTTCGCCCGCCCTCACGTTGACGCTCGCAAGTCCTCGCGCGGCGCGCATCGCTTCTAGTTCGGGCATTACCGCCATCGTGCTCTCCTTATGATCGGAAGATGTTGCTACGTGCGCATGGCGCGCGGATCCAACCAGTCGCGCAAGTCATCGCCAAGCGCGTTGAATGCGACCACCAGCGCGACCAACGTGACGCCGGGAAACACCGTGAGCCACCACGCTAATTCGAGCAGCTGGCGCCCATCGCTCATGATGCCACCTAGAGAGGGTGCGGGCGGACGCACGCCGAGCCCAAGAAAACTAAGCGCACCTTCCAACACGATCATCTGGGCGACCGAAAACGTCCACAGCACGAGTACCGGTGCGGTCACGTTCGGCAACAGATGACGAACGATGATGCGTAGGTGCCCGGCGCCCGCGATGCGCGCGGCGTTCAGATAGTCCATCTGTTGCTGCACGAGCACCGCGGCGCGCACCACCCGCGCGTAGATCGCCCAGCCGAATAAGGTGAGGACCAGCACGAGCGGAGTGAGACTGCCTCCCACGAGCGCGAGGATTGCGATGGCGAGAACTAAGAGTGGAAACGCGAGCTGAATATCCGCGAGGCGCATGATGAAGCCTTCGATGGTCCCGCGATGGTAGCCAGCGAGCAGGCCCAAGCCGACGCCCAACAACGCCGAACCGGTCGCGGCCGCGAGACCTAGGGCGAGGGATACACGTAACCCGCTCAGGAGGCGTGCCAGCAGATCGCGCCCGAGTTGATCGGTACCCAACAGATGTTTGAGCGTGCCGTCCTCGAGCCATGCCGGTGGCTGTAGGCGCGCGCGCAGGCTTTGCGCGAGCGGATCCGGCGCAATGAGCGGGCCGAACAGCGCGAGTCCCACAAATAGTGCCAGCAACAACACCGGCCACCGTCGTACCGGCGTGCGCGCGCGATGGATCGATCCGGCTGCGAGTCCGCTACGCATCGATAGCGTGCCTTACTCGCGGATCGATCAAGGTGTAGGCAATATCCACCATCGCGTTGACACCGACCACCACCAGCGTAATCACGAAGACGCCGGCTTGTACTACCGGATAATCGCGGGCGAGCGCCGCATTGAGGAGCATGTCGCCCAGTCCGGGAATCGCGAAGATGCTTTCAGTGAGGACGGCAGCGCCGACCAACTGGCCGAATTCGGTGCCCATCACCGTGATGACCGGAATCATCGCGTTGCGCGCGCCGTGTACCATCAGGATCGTGTTCTGCGGGAGGCCTTTGCTACGTGCCGTCCGGATGTAGTCCTGGCCTAGGACCTCAAGCATCTCGGCGCGCACCATCCGCGCGAGTTTCGCGAGCAGCACCGAGGCGAGCGTGATAACCGGCAAGACGCCATGCGCGAGGCTCTGCCAACCTGCCACCGGCAAGAGTTGCCAGGTCACAGCAAAGAGGAGGATCAGCATCGGCCCGGTCCAGAAGATCGGTAGGGCCTGTCCGAGAAACGTGAGCCCGAGTAACCACCGTGTCCAACGTCGCTCGCGCCACGCAGCAGCAGCGATCCCCACCGGGATCGCGAGCGCTACCGCGAGCAGCATCGCGCTCGCGGTGAGTTGTAGCGAGATTGCGAGGCGCGAGCAGGCGAGATCGAGTGCACGTTGGCCGCCTCGGATCGAGCGGCCGAAGTCGAGTGTGGCCATGCGTTTGAGCTCGAGCAGATATTGAGTCGCGAGCGGCCGATCCAGTCCCAGATCGGCACGCATCGCCTCGATCTGCTCAGCGCTGGCGTTCGGCCCCATCAGCAGCGCGATCGGATCGCCCGAGAGCCGGATGACGAAAAACAAAACGGTCCAAATGCCGATGAGCGTGATCGCGAGCTCCAGCGCTCGGCGTACGAGGAGCCGCGTCATCGGGCAGACGTCGCGTTATCGTGACTACGACTATTGCAGTCGAATCCGATCGAACACGATCACTCGGTCGGGCCGCGGCACGAAGCCCTGCACTTCTTGACGCACGCCGTAGGTCTGACGCGGGTGCAGGAGCAGGATCCCCGGGGCCTCGTCATGAAAAAGGGCGGCCATTGACTGCATGATCTCCTCGCGTTTACCGGGATTCATCTCTCTGGTCGATGCCGTGTAGAGCTCGTCGAATTTCGGATTGCGAAAGCGCGACTGCTTCATTCCGGATTGATTCCACGCGTAGACGAAGTCGCCATCCATCGCCGGAAAGTACCACCAGCCGATGAAGAAGGCTGGGTCCATGCCACCGCCGTGATACTGCTGCACGAAGGCCGCGGTCTCGAGCACCTGAATCTGGGTCTTCACACCGACCGCATTCAAGTAACCCGCGACCGCTTCGGTCATCTCGCGATCGTTGAGTTGCAGTCCCTGCGTGGTGTGCAGCGTGAGGGACAGATTGGTCGCGCCGGCGGCTTCGAGCATGGCCTTCGCCTTGACCGGATCATAGGCGTAGGGTCGGATCGCGCCGTTGTACCCGGTTCCGTTGGCTGCGACAAGCTGACCGGTTGGTACCGCGTAGCCCTTCATGATGCCCTCGGCAATGGCGGCCTTGTCCACCGCGAGATTGAGCGCCTGGCGAACTTCCTTCTTGTTCAACGCGGGGTTGGCCGTATTCAACAGGATCAGGTTGACCTGCCCGAGTGTTTCGGCGACCACTTGCAGACCACGTTCGCGCGACAGGCGTTGGGCGAGATCGGGCGGAACGCTCTCGATGATATGGGATTCGCCGGTGCGCAAGGTCGCTACGCGGGTCGATGCCTCGGGAATCGCGCGCATCTCGACCGCGTCGACCTGCGGCCGGCCGCGCCACGACGTGCTAACTGCCTCGAGCCGCACCTGGCTCGACGGCGTGAACGCCGCGACGCTGAACGGACCGCTACCGATTGGTTTTGCGGCGAAACCTTCTTCGCCAGCGGTGCGTAGGTAGTTCGGCGGCAGCAGGAAAATGCTCGACAAGCGCTTGGGCAGAATCGGATCGGGATTCGCGGTCTCGATGCGCAACGTCGTCGAATTCACGGCCGTGACGCTTTTGATGGTCGCGATGCGGGCGCGGACGACCTGCTTGTTGTCCGGGTTGAGGACGCGATCGAGCGTGAATTTCGCCGCCGCCGCATCAAGGACTTCGCCGTTGGAAAAGCGTACATCGCTACGCAGTTGGAACTCCCAAGTGGTCGGCGCGGTGTTTTTCCATTCCGTCGCGACGCTTGGCACCACTACCCCCTTATCATTCGAGAAGGTCAGGGTGTCGAACACCGGATAGAACACGATTGTCGCGGGCGGCCCACTCGTTCGTGCATTCGGGTCTAGCGCCGCCACCATGCTACCAAGGGCGACCTTGAGCACCTTCTGTTGCGCCCAAGCGCTTGACGCGCCGATACCGACGGCAAGCGCGATCGCCGATAGGAGCCAACGGGTAACGCTATTTAATATCCCATGCATGGTTCAGTCCTCCGTTAGTTAGGCCGACAAATGATCAGAATTTCTATCGAATCGCTCCCGCAGCCACCGCCCGCTCGATACCGCTCGCGTCCATACCGAGGCGTTCAGCGAGCACCGAATGCGTATGCGCTCCACGTAGCGGCGCGGGCGCGACTGGATGCGGCGGCTCGCCCGCTGCGCGCACCGGTGTGCGTGCGTAGTGAACGGTAGTACCTCCAGCGAGAGTGGTGGTGGCCACCACATCGCGATGCCTCACCTGGGGATGCACGAGCGCATCGCGCACGTTGAGCACGGGTGCACAAGGCACATCCGCCGCGGCGAGTCGGGCGAGCCAATAATCGCGAGGTTTGCCGCGTAGCGTCGCCTCGAGGGCGGCTTCGAGCACGACGCGATGGATGACCCGCTGCGCGTTATCTGAGAAACGCGGATCGGCCGTGAGATCAGGCCGCTCCAATGCGACGGTGAGGTTGATCCAGAACTTCTCCACGCCGACCGCGGCAATGGCGATCGGTGCATCGGCCGTCATGAACGCGCGGTAGGGCGCGAGCTGCGGATGACCGGCGCCGTGTTGCTGCGGAACGTCTCCGGTGGCGGCGCAGTTCGTGACCTCATCGCCAAGCAAGGCGATTTGCGCATCGAGCAGACTGATCTCGAGCGCACGCCCGCGTCCGGAGCGATTGCGTTCGAACACCGCGGCGAGGATGGCGGTGGCCGCGTACAGGCCACCGGCGGTATCGCCCAGGTGATAGGGAATGTGCGCCGGACCGGTTTCGCGGTGACCAGTGAGACTCATGCCGCCCCCCAGCGCTTGCACGATCAGATCGTAGCCGGGGCTTTTCGCGAGCGGCCCATCGCTGCCGAACGCGCTGACCGACACGCTGACGATCCCCGGATGGACGGCCGCAAGCGCGTCGTAGCCGAGGCCGAGGCGATCCATCACGCCGGGGCGATAGTTGTCATACACGACGTCGGCGGTCTTCACGAGATCTAGAAACAGGACGCGACCGGCCGCGGTCTTCAGGTTGATGCACACGCTCTTCTTATTGCGGTTGTAGCTCTGGAACTGGGCGCTTTCGCCTTCGATCTGGACGCCCATCTTGTTATCGCGCATCGGGTCGCCTTCGAGCGGCTCGATCTTGATGACCTCGGCGCCGAGGTCCGCGAGGATCATCGACCCGAACGGCCCGGCGACGAATAACGACAGATCGAGAACGGTGAGCCCCGCGAGGAGCGGCGGTAGTGGTGCGTTCATGTCTGCGCCCGCCTCATGTCCAACCCCAGATGCGTGCGGCATTCCCCCACAGCACCTTCTCGAGCGACTCCGGACGCAGCCCGAGCGCACGCAACTCGCCGAGCGGCCCGGCGTAGTCCATTAACGGATATCCGGTGCCAAAGAGAACTTTCTCGCGCCCGTAAGAGTTGAGGAAGTGCGTAAGTGCGGGCGGAAAGTACTTGGGGCGATGTCCCGATGTATCAATGTACAGGTTCGCATGTTTCCAAGCGAGCGAAATCAGCTCGTCTGTCCACGGATAGCCAGCGTGTCCGGCAACGATCGTGAGCTCCGGAAAAAAGAGTGCGACATCATCCAGATGAGCGGGTCGCCCGACTTCCGAGCGCGCGAGGACCGCGGTATGTCCGGTCAGTACTAGCACCGGAATACCGAGTTCGATGCACTCGGCATAAAGCGGGTAGTAGCTGCGCGCGTTGGGCGCTTCGTCATAGAGGAACGGCAGCAGCTTGAGCGCGCGAAACCCATCCTCTCGCACCGCGCGGCGCAGCTCGCGTACGGCGCGCATGCCCTCGCGCGGATCGACGCTTGCACAGCCCGCGAGGAGCTCCGGTGCGCGGGCGACAAGACGCGCGACGGCTCGATTGTCCACGGGGCTACCGGGGAACGCTGTGGCCGAGATGAGAATACGCGCGAGTCCGCCGGCGCGTGCCTCGGACAAGAGATCATCGACGGCAAGGCCGGCCCGCGCGCTTAGGCCGAGGCGCGCATACAGAGCAGCGGTCGGCGGATGGACGGCGAAAAATGCGGCATCCCACCAGTTCGCCCAGACGTCGGCGACGCGCGAGCTTGGGCGCGTGCTCATCGAATCAGTCGGCCGTCGAGGCCATGCGAGCGCTTGCGCGTGCCTGGTCCGGCGCCGAGAGCGTGCGACAGCGCCTGCGCTTCCTTCCCCACACGCTGCGCGAGCTCTGCGATTTGATACCGCCGCACGCGCGGCGTTGGAATTGAGACGCTTATCGCGCCGACGACATTGTCGGTTCCGTCAAATACCGGCGCGGCCAACGTCATAATCCCATCGACCAGTTCCTCGTCGGCGCGGGCATAGCCCGCGTCGCGTGCGCTCTCGAGCGCTGAAACGAGGGCACGTCGTGTGCGCAGCGTGTGCACAGCGTACGGTGCGAACTCATAGCCCTTCAGCACCGCGTCACGACGCGACGGCGACAGGAACGCGAGGATCGCTTTGCCGCTTGCGGAGGCGTGCAACGGCGCGGTATCGCCGATGTGCACCGCGTACATCAGCGGCTGCACCCAGTTGTGCCGCGCGATCACCTGCACGCGGTTGCCAGCGAGTATCGCGAGCGCCGCGCTCTCGCATAGCTGCGTGGCGAGGGCCTGTACTGATGCCTGTCCGAGCCTAGCTAGGTCGAGCTCGCGCAGATAGCCGCCCGCGAGCGCGATCACTGCAGCGCCGAGTCCGTAGCCGTTGGTGTCGGGATGATACGTGAGGTAATCGCGCTCGACCATGTTACCCAGAAGCGCGGACACGCTGCTCTTCGGGATGCTGAGCGTCGCGGCGATCTCGGCGTGCGCGACCGGATGCCGTTGGCGCGCGCAAAACTCCAAGATCTCGAGGGTGCGGTCGGCGGACTTAACCAATCCGCTGGGGCGGGGAGTGTTCATGGAGGTGTACCATAATCATAACCATGAACACCCAGCCGAGCAACCGATAGTCTTATCCAACGATGTTTGAGCCTAAAGTGCCGGTTGTGTTTCTAACGAGGTTTGAGCCCGAACGAAGGGGTTGATCATCCGAGGATGGTGATCGACATGAACGAAGCCCAGTTGCAAACGCTGGCACAAATCCGGGGATTCATGGCCGGCACGGCCGACGTGCCTTTTACGCCCAAGACGGGCAGACAGGAGCGCTACGAGTTCGTTGCGCGCACCCTGCTGCGACTGGGCTGGGCCTGCCACCGGCGCCCGGAGAAGGGCCTGCTCAAGGCGTTCCTGGGCAAGATGACGGGTCTGTCTCGAGCGCAGGTCACCTGACTGATTGCTCAGTACTGCCAGGGTGGTACCTTCAGGCCTCGCTACCGACCGCCGGCTACGGCCTGGCGCGGCCGCTTCAATGCCGATGACTGTGTTGCGCTAGCCGAATTAGACAGCCTCCACGACACCCTCTCCGGGCCCGCCACACAGCACCTGTGTCACCGTGCCTGGTCCGTCAATGGCGACTCCCGCTATGAGCGTCTGGCCGGTATCTCGGTGGCCCATCTTTACAACCTGCGCAAGCACCGCGCCTACCGCGCACAGCGCCTGAACATCGAGAAGACCCATTCTCGCCCCAGCGCCATCGGCGTACGCAAAGCGCCCTCACCGGGTGGACGGGCTGGCTTCATCCGCATCGATACCGTCCACCAGGGCGATCAGGACGGTGTCAAAGGCGTTTACCACATCAACGCCGTCTACTGCGTGACCCAGTGGCAACTGGCGGCCTGCTGCGAGAGGATCAGCGAAGCGTTCCTGCTGCCGGTCATCGGCATGCTGCTCGAGCAGTTCCCCTTCCAGATCCTGGCCTTTCACTCCGACGGCGGCAGCGAATTCGTTAACTAAAAACCATCACGCGCAGCAGTTGCTCGGTCTCGACACTGCGGCGGCGGCTTCGAAACACCCGGCGCAGTTCATCAAAGCCGATCTGCTCCCACAGGGCTTGCAGAGCCCAGAGATCGCCGAAGTCACGCGACGAATCGAATTCAACCGAGGGAGGCTGAAGGCTGGCGCTGCTGCCGGTGGCACGCGTGAGGCCTGCGAGGACGGAGTTGATATTGGGGTCGTCTTTATCAACGCGGCCGAGGGTGGCGATGACGCGGTTACGGGGGTTACCGGCGTCGTCGCGGAAGGCTTCGGCGAGTTGGGCGTAGACGCGCCCACCGCTGCGATTGAGTTTGACAAACATGTCGCTACTGTAGCGGACGGACGTATTTTCCGTCAAGCAGTAACGAGTCCAACGTGGAACTACGAGATTTTCCAGAAATCAAACCGTAAGCTCTTGATTTCTAACTCAGGGGGTGGCCGAAATTGCTCAAAAATGCGGCAAAAGTGACGAACTCGGGGTAGAACGCTGCGTCACTGAAGCCGTGCTTCCTGCACAGCTCCTTCACCGCCACCCCGGCGTCGGCCTCGTTCAAAAACCCAATAATCTGCTCCTCGCTGAACCGCTTCTTCATGTCCGCTTCTCCTGTCGAAAGCGGACTCTACTAACATCAGCCTGGTACTACTATCGGGGGGCAGGTCAATCGTACTTGGCGGCCAACTCGGCCAGCGGCTGCTCGCCTCGAATAGCATCTAACGCGACCTTCGCCTTGAAGGCTGCGGAGTGGTTGCGACGGGGTCTTCTCACGGTCTGCTCTCCTCGTACAGGCGAAATCTTCGCCCAGTTGAGCAAGGCCGTCACCTTTTATCCCAGTGTCCGAATTTGCGGAGCCACTTCTACCAACTAAATCCTTTTCACATGAAACTCAAATTCACCAAATCTCTCACTCCTCTGCATTAGTAAATACAGAGCTCCTGATTTTGTTTTGTACACAGTTATATAGGCCCTAGCCGATGAAGTCGCACCAGAAATTCTTTCCGACAAATAGGGCGAAAACCTCCCTCCATCAAAACGCCACAAAGAAGTTGTAGATGCCACCGCAGCGTTGCCAATAAACAAATTCTTCAAACCATCAATCTCGATAATCCTATGATAATATCCAAATACATAGTCGTTGGTTTGGGTGGGAAAATAATCTTGAGTTTTATCTATAAAAATGAAGTCGCCTTGATTCACCAGTGCAACGAAACGCCCGACTGGTCTATACAGCCTAAAGTCCCCGTTATCCGTCAAAATAATATCCATCAACCCATCGCCATTCAAATCAAATCTAATCACGTTCACTAAATCATGGACTAGATCCCAGCCATTCACCTCTTCGCTTCCAGGTAGATATCGCGTTGCCAGATGACGTGCCTGTGAATTCAAAACCGTAACGACACCACTGTGCGTCAATCCACCAACCATATTGGTCGAGATTATCGCAACATTCCCCGTCGTCTCATCGCGAATAACAGAACAAGCACCAGCAGCCGTAACGGAGAGATTAGCAATATCAGCGACCAACTCAAAAACCCGCCCCCCTTTGTTTTTATATATCGTATAAGGTCTTCTTTCATTGCCCCCCATTACAATATCTTTTCTTCCCAAGCCAAACACATCACCTGTACATGCGGCATGCGCCCATACGTTTTCAGTAAAATCGAATCTAGAAAATGAATTTCCATCATTCCAAAAAATTACACTTGGCGCAGGAATTGCACTTCCCTGGTCTTGAAATCCCCCCAGAAAAATATCTGGCCTACCATCTCCGTCAAAATCTTCTACAATTATTCTTTGCGCTCCATAGATATAATTCTTACCATCTTCTATATATAAGGACGTTTTATCAACGAGCAATCCATCTTGCCCCTGGATTAGAATTTTCAAAGGAACAAATGAACTTCTACTTTGCCCAGATGCATCAATAGCCCACCCTGCCAGCACTACATCTTCAAGTCCATCACCATTTATATCTACAACCTTTGTATTGAAGACTTGGCCTACCTTTCGCTCATTGGAGTAATCCATCACTTTGGTAAGAGCAAGCACCTCAATACCAGAGGAATTTATATTATTTTGATTTCCGATTACGCCTGTTGTCAGCGCTCGCTGCAGGATTATTTTTGCGTCCTCCACGGTCACCGCTCCGTCTAGATTTGCATCGAGATAAGGAGGTATGGGGCCAACAAAACGTCCATGAGCGGCTTTTAACGCAGCCAATACATCCGCCGCACTGTACGTGGGTGAAGTCGTCGCGGAACCTGTTGACAGTTGCGCCGCGGTGACCGTGTTGAGTGAGGATAGTTGCGATGCGTCCTCCGCCAACGTAAAGATCGGATTGGGTTCACCAAACACTACCCCGGTCACAGCACCGTGGAGGGAGTCGCCCTGACCAACGTCTCCCGCCTGGCCACATGCACCAATGGCAACACCCAGTCCGAGCGAAAACAGCAAACGGGCCGCGCTTCGTAGCCGGAAGAATCGAGACCGTTGTTGATTGCCGGGAACCCGCGCTTGCGATTTCATTACGAAAATTTTGGTGGGCCTCCCCACAGGTAGCGGTGGGGGGAGGGGGGTAAGAGGACGCCCGTGAACATGCGTGCAAAGACTTTCATCTAAGGCTACGGCTAGAAGAACCTTGAGCATATCTACCTCACATAAACGCTGCATCGGCATTTCCTCTACCCAGCCACTAAGCGATAAACACTCGGTCGCCAGAGCCTCTGGCTGCTACCGCCACGTAATGATGAGTATCGCAGTTGTCGTGCACGGGTCAACCCCTGCCTCTTTTATAGCGTCGTCCTCGGTCTGCTCGGGCCGTCTGAACACCAGTATTGGCTTCCGTGTCGGCACCTGCCGCAGAGCCTCCAAACGTTCAATTCGACGTTCGAGCTTCATCGCTTCGCCTCGAGCGTGATGACTCGATCCTCAAGAACTGCCGTCTCGTAAGCCTTCCGCATCAAGTCCAACACATACGCGAGACGGGTACCGTCCTGGCTCGTGATCCTGCCCGCTCTCATATCGCGATAGACCGATCCGAGTTCCCTGCGAATCGCGTGTGCGTCCCTCAGATCGATTTTGGGGGTGGGGATCACCGAATTGGACGCCGTCTCAATGACTTCGATCTCGATTTTTCCGCCGGACAGGATCTGGCTCACCGCATCTTCTCCATCTGTTCCAGCACCCACCGATGACTCTCGCTATCCGACAACGCGAGTACGCCGTCAATCACGGCCTCGTTTGTTTCACCGATTAGTGTTAGCCACTCGCGGATAACTGCTTCCG
>Ga0194116_10004714_pt1 | contig 15427 bp, 3 predicted proteins | sample TA2MahsurfametaG_4_FD_148617 | JGI IMG/M metagenome (GOLD analysis project Ga0194116, IMG submission 148617) | Freshwater microbial communities from Lake Tanganyika, Tanzania - TA2015008 Mahale S9 surface | ecosystem: Environmental > Aquatic > Freshwater > Lake | place: Tanzania: Lake Tanganyika...
TGTTTCGTCTCCAAAAAGTCCAGAACCTGATTTAGATCTTACAAATCTTCAATTTTGGGATTGTATGAGTTATGGTGTGGTATGTGTAAGCAAAAAGCATATCGGAGAACTTCATTTTGAGGTTAGAACTAGAAATCATGGTTCAATTAAGGGAGAATATCTTTTTAGTTTAGATAATTATCACCCATATAATGATAAAATTGATTGCGGTACTAGTGAATTACCTGAAGAGCATAAATCACACAATTGTATTTTACTCGAAAATGGGCAATTTGCACTTTATCCTAACAACAGAATGAGACTTTATAGTCCATCAAGAACTCCAGATGAGGTTAAAACACCAGATTTTAAAATTTCAACAAAATTTTATAGAACTGAGATTGATATCAAGTGGGGTAGATTAGGTGATACGGACGAATATTTCTGGCAAACCTCCGAAGAACGGAAAAATAAATAACTTTTTACCAAAAATTGAGTCAAAAACAGTTATGAACGCCTTGCAATAGGTAATGAAGATGAATATTTTTGGAAAACAGCATAAGAACGGGATAGCAACCCCGTAAAAAGTTCTGATTTTAACGAATCAGGAGCACAAAATGACCAAACAAGTCGATAAAGATGAAAATTTTATGAAAAATGAGTGGGGAACTCATTATTTGTCAAGTGAATATGGTTGGGAAGAGAAAATTCAGAAGCAAAAAATGCTTCGTGAGATAGCAAACGATGATTTAACGCCCAAAAAGCACGATTTTTTTCATCAAAATGAAATTCATGAAAAAATTCGCAACGATGATGACTATGATGACTGGGATTATGGCACAGAACCACTCTATGAGGTCAAAAATCCTTAATAAATAAGGTAGAATTATAATATTCAATGCCTCTAGAAAGGGTTAGTCAAGGTTTTAAAGACGTAAGTATGTCATTTCAGATTAATCCTCTGACGAATGACTTGATTGCTTTGACTAATGCTACTGCCATTTCTCGTTCCGTGAGAAATATCGTATTTACTAGTCGTGGTGAGAAGTTTTTTAACCCAGAATTTGGTTCTGGGGTGAATAGATTACTCTTTGAAAACATGGATGAGTTGACTGCGGCAAGTTTGAGAGATGAAATAGCAAGCTCTATCGTTAATTTTGAACCAAGAGTTTCTCTTTTAGATGTTATAGTAGATCCACTATATGATGAGAACGCATTTAATGTCACAATTTCTTATAAGATAATCGGTGCAGATTTACCAGCACAACAAGTAGAATTTATTTTGCAATCAACTAGGTAAATGCCATTAACAAATTTTACAAATCTGGACTTTGACCAGATAAAAACAACTCTTAAAGATTATTTAAGAGCAAACTCAAACTTTACAGACTATGATTTTGAAGGGTCTAACCTTTCATCAATTTTGGATGTATTGGCATACAATACCTATATCACTTCATATAATGCAAATATGGTTGCAAATGAAGTGTTCATTGATAGTGCAACTCTTAGAGAAAACGTCGTATCACTTGCTAGAAACATTGGATACGTTCCACGTTCAAGAAAGGCATCAAGAGCAACTATTAGTTTTCTAGTTGATACAACCGCAGAAACTCAAAGAACGGGTGTTACACCAACTGCAATAACACTTCATAGAGGACCAGTTGCAGCAACGTCTTCTTCTTTTGGTAATCAATCGTTTATATTTTCAATCTTAGATGACATAACAGTTCCAGTAGTTAATAATATTGCGGAGTTTAATGATATATCAGTCTATGAAGGTTCTTTATTAAACAGCACTTTTACATATTCAACTAGTAATCCAAATCAACGATTCATTATTCCAAATATTGGAGTTGATACTTCTTTACTTTCTGTTAGTGTAAGAGGCAACAACCCATCAGCACCTTTTGTAAAATATGAACTAAAGGAAGATATATTTGATATAACATCAGATTCAAAAACATATTTCTTACAAGAAATTGATGGTGAGAGATATGAAATATTATTTGGAGATGGAATATTTGGAAAAGCTCTTGAAGAAGGTGACTTTATTGATGTAAGATACATCACTACAACAGGACCAAATGCAAACGGCGTTAATCAGTTTGCATTCTCAGGTAGACTAACTTACACAAGAAACGATGTTGAAAATATCATAACATCGGGTATATCTCTTGTAACAACTGGTCTAATCTCAAGTGGTGGCGATGTCATTGAACCAGTTGAATCTGTAAGAAAATATGCACCAAAAGTATATGGAACTCAAAATAGAGCAGTGACTGCACGCGACTATGAAGTACTGATTCCATCCAAGATATTCCCAGAAACAGAAGCAATAACAGTTTTTGGTGGAGAGGAACTAATCCCCCCACAATATGGAAAAGTTTTTATTAGCATCAAACCAAGAACTGGTGATTTCCTTCCAAATATTATTAAAGATGAAATCAAACTAAAACTGAAGAAGTATGCAGTTGCTGGTATTCTTCCAGAGATATTAGATCTAAAATATCTTTATATTGAAGCAAACTCAAAGGTTTACTACAACACAAACTTTGCATTATCCACTGAACAAATTTCTAGCATTGTTCAATCAAACGCAAGAAAATATTCCGAATCTACGGAACTTAATAGATACGGGGCAAGATTTAAATATAGTAAGTTTCTAAAGATAATTGATGATAGTCACGAAGCAGTAACTTCTAATATCACGACTATTAGTATGAGAAGAGATGTAAGAGTTTCTTTAAACTCTATTGCAGAGTATTCTATTGGGTTTGGCAATAGATTTCATATTAGAAGTTTTAATGGATACAATATTAAATCATCAGGATTTAGAATACCAAATGTAGATTCTGTCGTATATTTGTCGGATATTCCCAATGCTAATGGAGAAACTGGATCTATATTTTTCTTCACCGTTCCAACAGTTACTTCAAATGTTCCAACAATAGTTTCTCAAAATGTTGGAAAAATTGACTATGTGAACGGAATTGTTACTTTAAACCCAGTAAACATATTGGATACATTAAAAACTAGAAATGGTAGTCCTACGATTGAAATATCAGCAACTCCCCAATCAAATGATGTTATCGGATTACAGGATTTATATTTGCAACTAGATATTAATAGCAGTGTTTTTGATATGGTTGTTGATAGCATATCATCCGGTTTAAATCCATCAGGATCACAGTATGTACAGTCTTCAAGTTACAGTAATGGGAACCTAGTAAGAATATAATAAAAATGACAGAAACAAGAATTCAGTTTAATCAAATCGTTGACAATCAAGTTCCTTCTTATGTCAAAGAGGAGTTTCCTTTAATTGTTGAGTTTTTATCACAGTATTACTTAGCACAAGAATTTAAAGGAGCACCTATTGATTTAATTCAAAACATTGATAGGTACGTAAAACTAGATGAGAATGCAAGAACATTAGATAATCCCAAACTTGGTTTAAGTATAGATGAGTTTGAAGAAACTATTACTGTTTTATTCGATTCTGAAGATCCAAAATCTTACTCAGGAACTCAAGGATTTCCAGAGTCGTATGGTCTTTTAAAAATTGGTAATGAGATAATAACATATACAGGGAAAACGCAAAACTCATTCACTGGATGCATTAGAGGATTCAGTGGAATAGAATCATACTCAAAAGAAGCTACTGCTGATGAGTTAGTTTTTTCATCCTCTCTAGCTGAGAGTCATTTTGTTGGTGATGAAATTATTAATGTTAGCGATTTATTCTTAAAAGAATTTTTAAAGAAAACAAAATATCAACTACTTCCTGGATTTGAAGACAGAAATTTCTATTCAGATTTAAACGAAGCTCTTTTTATTAAGCAGTCTAAAGATTTTTACGCTGTTAGAGGAACGGACGAATCTTTTAAGATATTATTTAAAGCTTTATACGGAGAGGATGCAAGCATCATCCGACCAAAAGACCATTTGTTTAGACCTTCAGATTCTGAATATAGGGTAACAAATGATTTGGTTGTTGAACCAGTTGAAGGAGACCCATTAAACCTAAAGTATTCTTACTTAGTTCAAGAAACATACGGAGATATAATTCCAGAAGGTAGGGGTCCTATTGCCGATGTTAAAAAAATAAGTTCAGATTATTATCAAATATCAGTAGACTCTGGATATAACAGAGACATTTTAGATGATGGATCCGTTTATGGAAGATTTTCAGTTCATCCAAAAACCAAATGCATTGGAAACGTTAGTATAGGTGCTACAACAATAGACGTTGATTCTACAGTAGGATTTCCAAATTCTGGAGAACTGTATACAACTTTTGATGATAATACAGTTGGTGTAGTTTCATACACTTCAAAATCGATAAATCAATTCTTTGGATGCTCCAATGTATCAAAACCAATTCTAGATACAACATATGTTGGAGTTAATACTTATGCATATGGAATCACTTTTGATGATGAGATTATTAAAGTACGTATAACTTCCATATTAGATACATTAAATATCGTTGATGATACTTACGGATTATCAGAAAACGCAGAAATTAATATCAAAACTCTTGGCGTCAATCCAAAGGATTTGAAATCAAATAATTGGATTTTTAATAATGCAACTTCATATGAAACTCTACCACCAAGAATATTAAACGTACAAAACTTCACCTACGAAATAACTACCAAAAAAGAACACTTGTTCAGAGTAGGTGATAGTGTATTATTTGTATCATCTTCAGGATCTCAAAGTGTTGGGACAATAGAAAATGTAAATTCTGCAACTTCTTTTGAGTCTTCTGGGCAGGGACAACTTAATACGTCTCAAGAATACACCATTAAGAGACTTATTAAAAAGGGAAATTCCACAATACATCCATCAATAACAAAATACAATACAGATATTCAAAATATTTACAAGATAGAAGATGATACTCTAGTTGCATCTTCTTCTATTCCATCTTATTATGGACAAACTCTAGATCCAGAAAATAATTCTATTACATTTGGTGGAGATTTTATTGGAGATACTTTTAGAATAACAACAAATACTGATCATGGATTTTACACTGGAGATCTAATTTACTACACTCCAAAAAAACAAGTAACAACTACATTAAATCCAGATACTGGAGAAACTATAAGTACAGAAACAGTTACTTCATCTTTATTTGGAGATAACTCAGAAGGTCTTTATTATGTAAAAAGAGTAGATTCAAATAATATTAAACTATCGAAAAGTAAATCAAACATATACAATAACGTTGTAAGTTCTGATCCTACAGAATCTTCATATATGGTGATAGAAACACTAACCACAGTTAGTGCGAATAAAATTGAAAGATATAATTTTATAGGAAAAACTTTAGATCATCAAAAACTGTTTAGAGAAATTAAAAAACCACAAAATGATGGATATTATTATGAGACCGAACCAGGAAGAACTGGAATCTTGATTAATGGTGTAGAAATACTAAACTATAAATCAAAGGATTATATAAGTTATGGTTCTGTTAAAGAAATTGAGGTTTTATCTGGTGGTGCTAACTATGATGTTATAAATCCACCAAGAGTAGAAATAACTGATACAAATGGGACAGGTGCTGTTGCTCACTGCACTGTAAGTGGAGTTTTGGATGAGATTAGAATAATTGATCCAGGATTTGATTATACGGAACAACCAACTATCAGCATAACAGGTGGAAATGGATCGGGTGCTGTTGCTCAAGCATCTTTGTCGTTAGTTGATCATCAGTCATTTTTCTACGCAGATCAAAATAGTGGTCAAGTAAGTTTAGCTTCATCCACTATAGGTTTCTCAACTTATCACAAGTTTAGAAATGGTGAAAGTGTAATTTACAAAACTGATGGACAGCAGGCAATAGGTGGATTAAGCACTGATGCAACTTACTATGTTTCTGTACAAGATTTTTACACTATAAAATTACACAAAACTCAAGAAGATGCCATTGCAGGAGTTAACACTGTAGCGTTGTCTTCTTATGGAAGTAACAAACAAAACTTTAAATCCACATCCAAAAAATCTGTAATACCAAGTATTAATATTTTAAATCCTGGTTTTGGATACCAAAACAAACAAAGAACGGTATCTTCATCTGGAATTAATACATACACCAATACTATAGAAATTGCAAACCATGGATATGAATCCGGAGAGCTTGTTAGATATATTGGAATACAAACAAATACAGATACTCTAATTGGTGGAATATCTACCAATACAAACTATTATGTTACAAAGATTGATAATGATTCCTTTAAACTATCTCAAGTAGGATCTGGAGACTATACTCCAACTTTCTATTACGAAACCAAACAATACTTAGAACTAACTTCATCGGGCGTAGGAACTCAATCTTTCAATTATCCACCAATAACAGTTGAAGTTAATGGAACTATAGGAATAGCATCAACTTCAACATCAACATTTAAAGCTGTAGTTCAACCACTCTTTAGAGGAGAAGTAACCTCCATTCAAGTTTCTTCTGGTGGAACAAACTATGGTTCCGATATTATAAATTTTGAAAGACTCCCAGACGTAACTCTTACTGATGGAAGAAATGCCCAGTTTACTCCAATAATCAATAATGGAACAATAGTTGAAGTTCTAGTTGATAACGTTGGATTAGATTATTTGGCACCGCCAACACTTACTATAACTTCAGAGACGGGAACTGGCGCTATATTAACCCCCATTTTGAAAAATGGATCCATAACAGAGGTAAAAGTTATTAGTGGGGGAACTGGATATATTCAAGGTGAAACCATAATAAATTGCACTACTCCTGGAGAAGGAATTGAAGTTAGACCAATTTTGGACAAATGGAATGTAAATCTTTTCTATAAGAAAATTCAAAACATCACTCCAGACGATGGAGTTATTGAAGAAAGTTCCAAATATGGTTTACAATACACGCATCTCTATGCTCCAAGGAAACTTAGAGAAACTATTAACCAGATTGATACCAAAGGAAATAAAATTTATGGTAGAACTGATTTAACAAAAGTTTCTAATATTGAAACAGATTCAACAAATCACTCACCTATAATAGGGTGGGCATATGATGGAAACCCAATATACGGTCCTTATGGATACGCAAAAAGAAGTGGTGGCACTCAGATAACAAGAATGAAATCTGGGTATATTGCAGAATCTTCTTTAAAAGTAAATAGACCTTCGTTGGCATCTTTCCCAGAAGGATTTTTCGTAGAAGATTACACATTCTATCAAAATTCTGATGAATCATTCCTAGATGAAAACAATGGAAGATTTTGCGTAACTCCAGATTTTCCAAATGGAACTTATGCATATTTTGCAACTATAAATCAAGCAGCAGAAAGCAGTGGAAACTTCTTTAACTACAGAAAACCAGTTTTCCCATACTTGATCGGCAAATCTTTCAGATCAAAACCAAATACTTTTAATTTCTTATCATCTTCAAACCAAGATGATTGTGATCTAACAAAAACAAATTGGAAAAGAAACACATATTATTACAATCTAATCAATGGTAGTTCTTCATATGAATATGTAAATATTCCAAATCATCTTAAGCAAAAGAGTGTAATAACATCAGTAGATGGTGGTAAAGTAGAAAATATTGATGTTATATTTGCTGGTGATGGATATAAAGTTAATGATAGGTTAGTTTTTGATGAAGAAAATACTTCCGGACAAAACGCAAATGCTATTGTCTCTAGAGTAAAAGGGAAAACAGTACAATCTGTCAGTTTTGCATCTAGTATTATTAATAATGTTGAGATTTATCCAGGGAAAGTTTTAGGAGAATATCAACTCATATGTGAAAATCCACATCAATTTAACAATTTAGATAGTGTTTATCTATCTGGATTCAATACAACATCTTTATATTTGAATGGATATTACAATATTGGAATATCTACTATAAAATATTCTCTACAGTCTGGAATTTCTACTGCTTCTACAACAGGTATTATTACCAGTTTCTATATTTCTGGAGATATTTCATCACTAAGAGATAATGATATTGTATCAATTGCAAGTTCTGAAGGAACTGAGCAAATAAAAGTATTGAACGTATATCCACAGGAATCAAGAATCAGAGCTATAAGGTCAATAAATGGAATTGGAGTCTCTCATTTTGCAACGGATATTATTACTAAAAACAATAGAGACTTTACAATCAATTCTGGATTTAAGACATCTTACGATTATAAACTTAATAAACAATTATACTTTAATCCAGTAGAGTCAGTTGGACTTGGCACAACTTCTGGTGTTGGTATAACTAGTTCCCTTTTCTTTGATTCCATAGAAGATTTATCTCCTATTGGAATAGGAACGAGCACAAAGTCTATTATCTACTTTAAAAACTCTAAAGATTACTTTAAGTACAACTCTGGTGGATATGTAGATATCGTTAATGCAACATCTGGTTCGTTTAATACGACAAAAAGAAAGATAGTTGCAATAGGAGAAACCACAGTAACATTAGATTTTGACACCAGTTCTTTATCTGGAGTTGGAGTAACCGCTTATTTAAATAGAAGAAAATTTGTAGAGATCCCAACAAAAACCATTTATATTCCAAATCATGGATTGGAAACTGGTGATAGAGTAATATATTCTTCCAATGGCGGAACCTCACTTGGAGTTTCTACAACTGGAGTTGGTAGCACCAACTTAGTGAATGGTCAAAGTCTATACATTGCAAAAATTACAGATTCTTTAGTTGGAATAGCAACAGTTCAAGTTGGTATAGGATCTACTGGAGTTATTTCTGGAATAACAAGTGCAACCAGTTCTTTAAGCACCCTATATCTTGTTGGATTGGGGACGAATGTTTATCATAGCTTTACAACAACTTACCCCATTTTAAAGGGAACAGTTTCAAAAAGTAAAGCAATAGTTTCAACAGCACAGACTCATGGTTTAAAATATAATGATAATGTTTATGTCTCAGTAAATCCATCAATATCAACTTCTTTTTACGTTAAGTATGATGACGCAAATAGAAGATTAGTAATCAATCCACGTAGTTTTACTTCTGCTGAAGTTAATACATCAACTAATAGAATAACCATTAACGGACATGGTTGGATAAACGGACAAAAAGTTATTCATACAGCAACCTCTCCTTCTGGTGGACTTCAGAATAATAAAATTTATTATGTAAGAGTTGTAGATGAGAACACTGTAGGATTAACAACCAGTTTCTATCAATCTCAACAAAATTTCCCAGAACTTATTGATATTACAAGTTCTGGCGATGGAGTAATATCTCCAATAAATCCACCAATATCTTTATATAAGAATTCAACTATTACCTTTGACTTGTCAGACTCTTCTTTATCATATATTTCCTTGGGTGAAAAGTATTCTGCCTTTGATCTCAAGATCTTTGTTGATAAAAATGAAACTAACGTATTTGATTCCTCTGAGGAAAGTAGACTATTTAATATTTCAAGAGTTGATAGAGTTGGAATAGATACAACAGCAAAACTTATTCTCCAAGTTGACGAAAATCTACCAGAAAATCTATATTACAATTTAGAACCAGTTTATACAAACGGTATTTCTTTACCAGAAACTAAAGAACAAATTATAAGAGATATTGAAGTATTTGCAAATAATAATTTGCAAATAAAAGAAAGTGCATATAACGGAAAACAAAAGATTATCAAAGTAACTGATAATACTTTTGAATATCAGTTAAATGTCACTCCAGAAAAATCTTCTTATATCTCCAGTGAATCTACAATTTCTTACGAAACAGACTCCATTTCTGCTTCTAGCAGTGGAATCGCTAAGATAAAAATAATAAATGGAGGTGTTGGATACAAACAATATCCAGCAGCAAGTGTTGGAGTAAGCACTGGAAAGGGATCCGAATTTGATGTATTGAGTAAATCTATTGGAAAGGCATCCAAGATTGAAATTCAAGATATTGGTTATGACTTTCCATCAGATAACACTCTGAGTCCCAGTGCCCTAGTTCCACAATTAGTTAAAATAGAAACATTATCTTCTTTAGATACTATTGGAATAACTTCTGTAGGAAAGGGATATTCAACTTCGCCTAGCCTGTTACTATTTGATGGTAGAACTAATGAGATAGTTCCCGATGTTGACTTACAGTACAACTTGGGAGATAGTCAAGTAACTATCCTAAAAAATACGGTTTCTCTTTACAACGAAACTCCAACAATATTACCAATACACAATTCAAATGGCGTTGGCATTTCGTCGGTTGGATTTAATACAACAACTAAAGATGTAACTGTTACCCTATCTGTCGGTTTTAGCACACAAAATAGTTTCCCATTCAGTGTTAATGACAAAGTACTAGTTGAAAATATAGGTATTGTTGGTTTAAGTACTAATGGTATTGGTATAGGATCAACAGGAAAAAATTATAATTCCGAAAACTATAACTATCAACTATTCACATTAACCTCAGTAACTGAAAACTTAGGTGGAATAGGTAGTGTAACTTATAACTTGAGTGAATTTTTAAAAGATGGCGAGTCTCCTGGCGTTTTCAACCCAAATACTTCTTCCGGAAGAATTATACCAGAAAAACATTTCCCACAGTTCAATATTACCTTAACTAAAGGAAACTATATTAAAGGAGAAACAGTACAATCACCATCTTCAACAGGAACTGTTCACGATTGGGAGTCAAGAACAAATACTCTCACAATTTCTTCAAATGAATACTTTAGTGAAAATGAAAATATAACAGGACAAACTTCAAAGGTTGTTGGTGTTTCTTCGCAAGTAACTGCTTTTGACTCCTTCTACACAACTTCAGCAAAGAGTCAAATTGTTTCTGGTTCAAGACTTGAATCTGGATATTTGAATAATAATGAACAGGTTTTACAAGATGGAAATTATTATCAGAATTTCTCATATTCTATCAAATCCAAAGTAGATTTGGAAACCTGGGATGATGTTGTTGGTATTCTAAATCATACTTCTGGATACAAGAGATTTTCAGATTACACCATTGAATCATCTTTCAATGATGATAAAAATCTAACCACAAAAACACCAGAAGAAGGATCTGATATTCAAATCGTAACGGATTTAGTTTCTGTAGTTGATTTAAATTGCTATCCAGACTTTGATCTTGTTGGAGAAAACTCCATAAAATTATCATCTGGTCTTTTATCTGACAAAATCACTTTTGGTGGAAGAATTTTAAGGGATTACTTAGAATCTATTGGAAATAGAGTTCTATTAATAGACGATATAAGTGGAGATTTCAACAGTAACCCAAGACCAACAAACTACTCGGCTGTAGATAGATTCTTATTGAGTGATGGAAGAGTCCAAAAGTATGTCACTTTTGTAAGAGATAGACGGTATACGTCAGAAAGACAACTGATGCTTGTTACTTTATTACAAGCAAATTCTACAGGATATTTGAATCAGTATGCAAGAGTAGAGACAACTTATGACTTAGGATCTTTTGATTTTTCAATAGAAGGGTCTGAAGGACTTTTACTCTATTATCCAACAAGATATACTGTCAACGATTATGATGTAACAACTTTAACATATAGATTAAATGATGGAATAAGTGGAACTGGATCTACAACATTAGGTTCTTGTGCTCTCATAGAAACAGATAGTACCTCAATATCTGGTCAAACAACAATTGTCGGTATCTCAACAGCATACAGATCTGCAAAAGTATTAGTAGAGATTGATTCTGATAATTCAAACTATGAATTTGACGAGTTAAATATTCTTCATGATGGAACTAATGTAGATTTACTGGAATACGGACAACTAACATCACATTCATTGACTGGACAGGCATCTAGTTCTGGTCTTGGAACTTACTATCCTTACATATCAGGTTCTACACTAAAAGTAGACTTTATTCCAAATACAGGAATTGGCACAACAGTCAATGTAAATTGTTTATACATTGCACTCGCTGATAGTAATTCTACTGGAGTTGGAACCACTACCTTAAATCATTCTCTTATTGAATGTCGTTCTACTACAATAAGTTCTTCTGGATCACCAACCGCTGTTGGAATTGCTTCTTACAAGTCGGTAAAAACTGTTCCTGCAGTTTCTACTACTGATGTGGTTTATCAGGGTGTTTATGGAATTGTACAAGTTACGGATAAAACTAATAACAGATATCAACTATCAGAAATAGCTATAGCAGACTTTGATTCCTCAACTACAACAATTACTGAGTTTGCTAATTTGGATACTGGAGGAAATCTAGGCACCATTGATGCAACAGTTAGTGGAGAGTACACCACAATAACATTTACTCCACTTGCATCAATTGATGTTGAAGTAAAAATATATCTCAATGCTATGAGATATGAAGAATCTGAAGAAGATCTAATCAACTTTAATAATGGTTCAATAGAAACTGCATATGGTTATTATACTGGTACAGAAAGTGATATTAAGAGACAATTTAATCTAACTCACAAGAATAATGACATTTTTGAAAGAATTATAGATCCATCAGATTTTTCAATATTAAATCTCTTTGAAAATACTATAAAACTTCCAAATCACTTCTTCGTAACAGGTGAAAAACTAGTTTATGATAATGGTGGAATAGATACTTCATATTCTATTGGAATCGGAACTACTAATATAACTGGATATGGATCTACTGATAGATTACCAGATTCTGTTTATGCTGTAAAAGTTGATTCAAATACAATAAAACTCGCCGGAAGTGCAGAAAATGCTCTAAAATCTATTCCAGAGACTTTAAACTTTGAATCTGTTGGAATAGGAACATCTCATACATTTACTTCAACAAACCAAAACGCCAAAGTTTTGGTTTCAATTGATAATATTATTCAATCTCCAATAGTTTCTACTGCACTAACTTCTAGATTAGCATTACCTCTGGCAGTATCTGATGATATTGCATATTTCACTGGAATAACATCTTTCTTTGGTGGAGACCTGATCAGAATTGATTCCGAAATAATGAAAGTTGAGGGTATTGGTATTGGTTCAACTAATGCAATCAGAGTACGTAGACCTTGGTTAGGCACAACAGTGGTTGGACATTCTAGTGATGCTTTAGTAACAAAAGTGGTTGGAAACTATAATATTGTTGACAACTATCTCAATTTCTCAGAAGCACCTTATGGAAACGTACCAGAAACATTACCAACGAATCCTCCAGACGAAAGAGATTGGGTTGGAATTTCTACTGGATCAAGTTTTAGTGGCAGAGTATTCTTAAGATCAGGAGTAACAAACACAACTAATGAAACTTACAGCAAAAATTATGTTTTCACTAACATATCAAACCAATTTACTGGAATAAACTCATCATTTATTCTAAGATCAAATGGTTCAAATGTTTCGGGAATTTTAAGTGAATCCATTATTCTCGTAAATGATATATTCCAGAGAAATGGACAAAAATATGATTATGTTCTATCTGAAGCAGCAGGAATTACAACTCTCAATTTTGTAGGTACTGCAAGAACAATAACATCCGATGTTGGTATTTCTTCATTCCCCAAAGGTGGAATAATAGTTTCTGTAGGTTCAACAGAAGGATTTGGTTATCAACCACTAGTTGCAGCAGGAGGAACTGCAATAGTTTCTCTTGCAGGAACTATTCAGTCTATTAGTATTGGAAATAGTGGATCTGGATATAGATCTGGAATTCAAACTAATGTCAGAGTTGGCGTTCAAACTCAGCCATCATCCATACAATTTGTCGGTGTGGCTTCTATAAGCAATGGTCACGTAGTTAGTGTTGCTATTACGAATCCAGGAACAGGATACACATCAACAAATCCACCAACTGTTGTCTTTGATTCTCCACTTTCTTATTCAAATATTCCTTTAGTTTATTCTTCGTCTTCTTCTTCTGGTATTGGAACAAATGCAATCATTGATATAGTTGTAGGTCAAGGTTCAAGTGTTATTGATTTTGAAATCGTAAACACTGGATTTGGATATGGAAATAATCAGATACTAACAGTTTCTATTGGAGGAACAGTTGGTATTCCAACAACTTCAGGATTTAAAGAATTCAAAATTACAATAGATGAGGTTTCAAATGATAAATTTAGTGGATGGTCTATTGGCGAATTACTAACTTTAGATTCTATTGAAGATCAGTTTGATAGAGAAAAGAAAGACTTTTTATTAAAAGTAAACACTGATATTATTTCTATACTTTCTTCGCCAGGATCTGGAATCAATGTTCAAGATAACTTGCTTGTTTTTGTCAATAGCATTTTACAAGTTCCAGGTGAGGGTTATTTATTCCCCGGTGGTAGTGTAATAACATTTGCAGAAGCACCAAAACCAGGAGATACTGCAAGCATTGTTTTCTATAGGGGTAATGGTGACAGTGATGTTATCTTTAGAGACGTTCTAGAAACAGTTAAAGTTGGGGATGAGCTGACTATTGGATATGATTCTTCTATTGGACAATCACCATTCTTACAAGAAAATCCAAGAACTGTTACAAGAATAAACTCAGTAAACTTGGTTGATACTGATCCATATTTTGGACCAGGAAATGCAGATGATGTTACTCTGAAGAGACCAGTTACTTGGTGCAAACAGACTGAAGATAAAATAATAGATGGACAAATAATCGGTAAAGATAGAGATTTGTATGAAGCGTCTATTACACCATCAGCATACATTATTAAAACAGTCGGTGTTGGATCTACTGCAATCTATGTTGATAATGTTAGACCATTCTTTAATGCCCAAAATGAAAATGATACGTCTTTAACTTTCCAAAATAGTATTACAATTATATCACAGGAAAATATATCTGGCGCTATAGCCACAGCAGTTGTTTCTGGTTTAGGGACAATTTCTTCTGTTGTTATCTCTGACGGTGGTGTTGGATATACAACAGCAATCGTAAGTTTTGGATCAACTGTTGGAGTTGATACCTCTACGAGAGCATTTGGATCTGTGACAATTGGAGCTGGCGGAACTATCACTGGCGTGGCAATCACAAGTCCAGGAGTTGGGTACACCTCATCCAATCCACCTCAAGTCCTTATTTCTTCACCTGCTCCTGTAGTTGAAACAAATAGTGTATCCTCATTCTCTGGTGATTCTGGTGTGATTGTAGGATTTGGAACAACAACACAGTCGTCTATCGATAAACTTATATTTGATTTTTATATTCCACAAGATTCTTTCCTAAGAAATACCACTTATGTTGGAACTGCAGTCACGTTGAGTACAATAAACGTCAATGATTATTTCGTTGTTTATAATTCTAACGCTGGCATTGGAAGCACAACAATAACATCAAGAGATGTTTCAGATAATACCATTGGTATAGGAACAAGTTTTGTTGATAATGTTTATCAAGTTGATACTGCATTTACGACACAATCAACAGTAACTGGAATTGGACTTACTCACGTAAGAAGAGTTTATGCTCGAATAACTGGTGTTGGAACAATCAACTTTAGTTCCA
>Ga0194116_10004716_pt1 | contig 15416 bp, 17 predicted proteins | sample TA2MahsurfametaG_4_FD_148617 | JGI IMG/M metagenome (GOLD analysis project Ga0194116, IMG submission 148617) | Freshwater microbial communities from Lake Tanganyika, Tanzania - TA2015008 Mahale S9 surface | ecosystem: Environmental > Aquatic > Freshwater > Lake | place: Tanzania: Lake...
TTGACTACTTACTAATATGTCGTAGTAATCTTTTTGGTTGTCGGATAAAAATTTACTTTTTTGTTTTCTTTTGATTACCGAGTTAATAAAATCTTTTTTTGTAAAAGACTGAGGAATGACCGACTCATCTGTAGTTAGTTTTTTTCTAGGCATTGTTTGATTGTTTTAATTTTTCTTCTTTATATATTTTGTCTCTCAGACTAGATGTAGAAAACTTATGGTCCCTTTTATTATAAATCAACTTTATATTTCTTTTATTACATATTTCTTTACCAGTAAAAGATTGATTCCTATAATCTTCACCTATAATTCTAACATCTAAATCTAAAGATTCAAATATTTCTTCTAAATCTTGTTCTGTAACATAAGGAATTATTTTATCAACATAACTTACAGCATCCAATTGGATATACCTTTCAACTAAAGATTGTATTGGTTTATTTTTATTTGGTCTATCAATTGTGGGGTCCACTTGTAAGGCACAAATTAAATAATCACAATATTTTTTACACTCTTCTAACATTATTATATGACCAGTATGTAGTAGGTCAAAAGTTGAACAAGTTATGCCTATAATTTTTTTATTTTTTTCCATAGTAATCTAACCAGTGTTCAATCATTTCATCTAACATAGTCTCAAAAGTATATTCGGTATCCCACCCTAATTGATTTCTGACTTTAGTGGAATCCCCCTTCAAGTAATTCAATTCTTCGGGTCTCATAAAAGTTTTATTTTGGGTCACATAATCCTTATAATCCAAATTCAATTTTGAAAAAACATACTTAACCATATCTCTGACTGAGTGTGTTTTCATAGTTGATACTACGAAGTCGTCCGCGATTGTATGATTTAAAATTTTATGCATCGCTTTTACATAATCTTTTGAATGTCCCCAATCACGGTAGGAATCTAAATTACCAAGTTCTAATTTATCGGTCATTCCCAATTTTATTTGTACCGCGGTTTTTACTACTTTATTTGTAACAAAGTTAGATCCTCGTCTAGGTGATTCGTGGTTAAATAATATCCCATTACAGGCGTGAAGATTATAAGAGTTTCTGTAATTTTTCACGATGGAATACGCAAAAAGTTTAGAACACCCGTAAGGGCTGACCGGATGCATTGGTGTAGTTTCCCTCTGAAATCCGTCATCGTCTATTGAGTTACCAAACATTTCTGAAGAACTTGCCTGATAAAATTTAGAGTTAGGACAAATTTTTCTATACGCTTCTAGAATATTCAAGACACCTAATGCATTTGTTTGTACTGTGTATTGTGGAATATCAAAACTTATTCTAACATGACTCTGAGCTGCAATATTGTATATTTCGTCAGGTTGACATTCTTCTAGCGCTCTCTCTAAAGAACTTTGATCCATAAGATCTGAATAGTATGTAGTTATTCTATTCTCCAAATGGGATATTCTAGAATCTTGGTTTTCCGGTGTTGAGTTTCTTCTTACAGTTCCGAATACCTCATAACCAAGATCGAGTAAGTATTCCGCTAAATAACTACCGTCTTGACCCGCAATACCAGTTATAAATGCTCTTTTTTTCTTCATAAAGTATTTTTAAAAATTTTCATTTGTGTTAAATCTGGCCAATCAGTTACCGACCATTTTTTTGGTTTTTTATTGATTGCATCTGAAAGTTTTTCTAACCCCAACTTTGCAATTTCAGGTGTCATATAATAGTGGTAACCAATATAATCAATGTCTTGATCTCTCCAAGGGGTATTAGGGACTCTCCCATCATATGACATTTTTTTTAAATTATTATAATCATTCTCATCATCCAAAAGTATTACCCCTCCTCGACCTAAACTAAGATGTTTTTGGTATTGGAAGCTTATACACATAAATGTGTTTGGTATGTAACTATTTTTTTCCCAAAGAACTGCGGCGTCGATAATTCTCTTATCACCATAATTTAATGTATAATAATCTTCCCATTCTTCATCTCTCCATTCCCTTTGTAAGTTCATTTTTTCGGCTAAAAATGGGATAGAAAGATAAGTTCTTTTTGGGACGCTAATTTTTGTTTCATTGGTGTACCTTAAACATAATTCAATTCCATGGGTACATGAATCAACCGCTACCGCAAATTTAGACCCAAAAAAATTAGATATTTCGGACTCAAATTTATTTACGTATTCCCAACTCATAAATCACCTTTTAGTTTGAAATGAAGGTCTCTATTAACCCAATAATTTTTCAAATTGGGATTATATTGACCTTCTTGTTTATCGTATAAGTCATAGTTAGTTTTTAATAAATCAATAAAGTCGCTTTCTTTGTTCGAAGGTTGTCCAGATCTAATATCAAAATTGACATAATCACAAACACTCTCAACTTTTATTTTTTCAATCTTCCTATCGTCAATAAATTTTTTTATTGTTTTCAAAATGACAAAATCATTTCCCTCGGCATCTGAAACATACTGATAGATTTGATGAACATTTCTTTCCGATAAGAATTTCATAAGATTAATCCCCTTAACTATAATTGTATCTTTTGTATATATAGGGTTACCTGTTGTGTTTCTATAATCTTCAGTAATCTCGTACAAAGATGAAGAATCTTTATTTTCAACACTCCCCACAAAATTGGTTCTAAAAAATTTATATTCACCTTCATTTTCAACAACGGCAGCATTTATAATCTCAACATCACTACGATCTTTATATTTTTCTTTAACTTTTTCGTAAAGCTCTGGTAGAGGCTCAAAACCAAAACACCTATCAAATGTTTCATTTTGTAAAAATTCCTCAAATCCTTTCCCATTATTTAACCCTATGTAAACTAAAATTTTTTCCATTATATGAATGTCTTATCAAATTATTGACCGTAATACGGACCAGTTTTATATTCATAAACTAAAGTATTATCTTCCAAAATAAAGTAATTATGACCCCCTTCTAATCCAAATGTGGATAATCACCACCATCAATGTGAATCCAATCAGAACCAAAGTCCCTCCATCCACAACCTAAATGTAATTTTATCATTTTTTTTTATTTAATTTTAAACGTCCAAATGCCATCTGAATCTATTTTCATATCAGGTAAAAGCTCATCCACGGCCTTTTTTACTCCACAAGGATTATAGTAATCATGACCAGCAATCATACCACCAATTTTAATTTTTGGTAACCATGACTCAATATCTTTTTTTACGGATTCGTAACTATGGTCGGCGTCTAAAAAAACAAAATCAACAGTTTTATCTTCAAATTTTTCGGATGACTTCCAAGAGTAATCTTTTATGTCTTTTATTAAATTTCTAACACCATTAATTTCTAAATTATAATTTTAAATCTCCCAAATAATAGGGATTTGTTCAGACAAGTATTCATTTCCATTATTTTTATAAATTTCACTTTGTTCAAACAAATCTACCCCATATAAATCAAAATTATAATCTTGTTCTTTTAATTTTTTAGCTAAAAAAGAAATCGAATGTCCCTTCCATACACCTATTTCTACTAAAATTTTATATTTATTTTTAGCAACCTTAGAGTAAAAACCCTGATAGTCAAACCAATTGTCCGTATTTATGTAATTTTTTATTTCCATCTCAAATAAATTGTTTATCTAAATGTTGTCCTTCATATGGTCCTGTTTTATACTCATATACTAATGTATCGTTTTCCATTATGAGATAATTATGACCACCATCCAAAGTAAAACTAGAATCTCCAGGATTTAAAATTTTTTCACATATAAGAGTATCATCAATATCATAAAAAAAACATTTCACCTTACCTGAAATTACCACCCAACTTTCTTGTGCAATTGTTTCTGACTTCCCTTCTTTCCATATATGTTTGTGTGGTTTGAATGTTTTACCCTCATGTAATTTTAATGCTGAGCATTGAATAAAATTTTCCTCTTTAATCAAGTCTACTCTACCTTCCACAAAATCTTGTTTTCTATAAATTAAATGAAGTAACTTAGTACCGTCTGTTTTTGAGAATATTTTTTCCATAATTAATAATTAAGTATTTTTTTCATGAAGTCAATAAAAAGACCTTCGTCAAAAATTGATTTGTTTTTTATTGGGTTCGAAAGAATCATATCTTTATATCTTTTATCATCAGAATCAATTTTCAAAATTTCATCGATAAACAAATCGTCGTTTTCAAAATCATGGTAATTCAAAAAACTGTTTGGGTCGAAGTCGTTTGCAACATCAACATCCCCCCAATATAGTGGTAGTGACATAGACAAAAATCCGTCAACTAATTTTTCAGTATTATATCCAGAGTTAGAAGAGTTCTCAAAAGAAATTACAAATTTATATTTTTTCAGAAAGTCAATTTTGTTATCAACATTAATGTTCAGATTTCTATTACATCTTCCAGGACAATCAACATCATAATATTTTTGTAACTTTTTTACGAAATTGTCACGAAAAGGGACACAATTTTGTTGTAAATAAATAATTTTTTTTTCCTTATCAATCAGATTCCTATTTTGAATATCCTCAATCACGTTGAATCCGTATCTTCTTACATAACAGGGCAACCTATAATTTCTTTCGTCATTGATATTAAATGACGTAATTGAATAGTCGGCATAGTTATACAAGTTTTTTTCTCCTAAATTAAAATCGAAAGGTTGATACTTGTGTGAATAAAAATTTTCAGGAGTAAATAATATTTTTTTGTTGTTATGTTTTTTATGTTCATTTCCGTAAATACTAAAAATGTGTAAATCTGCACCGTAATTTACATAATCAACATCAAAAAACTTATTTAAGCTTTTACCAAAAATTGGGTCATTAATTGGGTTAAACCCATGCCAAAAGTCACTGAAGGATAATTTAATTTTTGTTTTCATATATGGATTGTATCAAATTAATATCAATATAATCTTTATGTTCACCTCTATTTTTTTTCATTTCCAATACGACATCTATAGTTGAGAATTTGATACCTTGCCAATACAAATGATTGATAGGATTCAAAATAATATCTTTTATCTTCTTTTTATAATACATTAATTGATTATCATGACTATTTATATTTCCGTCTTTATAATTAATGTTTTCATCGTCTAAAGTTAAAAAATCAATATCTTCACAATCTCTTAGATTCAATAATGATAATAGTGAACTTGCGGTGATGCAATATAAATTTATATTTTTTTGATACATAAAAATTTTATAAAGTTCAAACAGATTATTAAACTTGTCAAACTTAGGTTGATTAAAATTGTTTAAATAATGTAGTGAATTTTTATTTAGTATCGTTGTTGATATTCTCCACGTTTCATCATGTGTATCATTGATATGGACTGAATGGTTTTCTTGCTTGTAGTATTCTCTGAGTGTCTTTTTTATTTTTAACATTTCATCTAACGACCCTGATTCCACAAAAAACACTGTTATTTCGTTAGAACCATTAAAACAATTTTGAGCTTTGTGGTGTACCCCACTGTAGTTGTTTTTATAATTACCCAACCACGGCTCACCACGATATAGTTCGATAACATAGTTTACTTTACCAATATCAGATAACTCAATTTTTTTCTTATAAAATATTTGTGACATTTTTTGAATTGTTTTTTCGGCAAAAGACATATCTTTTTGATTTGATGAAAAAACAGTTATAGTGTAAGTATTTTTTTTGTTTCGAATATATTCTAATGCGATTTCATCCAAGTAAATTTCATTTAGTCCCCGATTTATAAAAAAATTATAATCACATTCATATTGACCGTTTCTATCGTCTTCTTTATAAAACAATTTATTACCGTTTACGATTGAAGATGCAACTCTATGTGCACCATTATAGGGGGATTTATTCTTTGTGGGGATATAGTTTTCTTTTTCATTTTCAAACCCATTTTTTTCGATACTATCCAATAAATTATTAAATGACGATATAAAATCTTCTTTACTAGTTTTTCTTGGTTCCTGTTCAAAAAAATTGTTCCAAACACGTATGTGTTCACTATATAAATCGTCTACAAACTTACACTGAAATTTTCTATTTTTTCCGTAAAAAACTTTTGCCGATATGTCAAACCTATGTGGAGTCAATAATTCTATGGCATCAACTGATTTTATATCACTGTCTTCTTTTTTAAGATAGTTATTTAATAATGTTGGTCTAATGTTTGTTTTATCATTTTTTAAAATCTGTAACTGATACTGATATTTTTCATTTTTTTCAATACCGATAGATAATGCTTCGTGATATAAGTGATAAAAATTAAAATGACATAAAAACCTTTGACACCCTCGTCTTAACAATCTATCAGCCAAATCATCATCTTCTCCTCCCCATACCTCAAATCTTTCATCAAAACCACCGACATCTAATAAATTATTTAGGTGAACCATAAAAAAAGCACCTAATCCAGTAATGGTTCTATTTCTAACACTAACCTTGTTTACTTCTACAAGATTTTTTTCAAAATTAACATAATTCATAGAATCCTTTTGTATGTCTAAAACATTTGCAATAAAAAATTGATTATTTTTTATATTTTTAATTAAATCTAAAAAATTAAAAAAATTATCATTAGTGATAAAGACATCACTATCAAATTGACAAATGATATCAGGGTTATGGTTATCTTTTATATAATTCAATGCTACGTTCATTTTTTTTGACCTATCGTATTTTGTGATGTCGTAGGGTATGTGTACTGAATCGTTAATTTTTTGATGTTCTGAAAAATCAAAAATAGTTAATTCACAATCTATTTTATTTTTTTGTATAAAACTTCTGAGTGTTTTTAATTTTTTTTGTGTAAAAATAGCATTACGTAATCGTTCTTCATTCTCGTTTGACCAAAAAATGGTAAATATTGAAACTTTCATATTAAATAAAATATTTTTTTATTGTTTGTAAATTATTTTCTGTTTGATTTTTTAAAAAATCAATTAGTCCTTGACCGTCATGTGTTTCAAACCATTCCTCCAAAGACGCCCCGTAATCTTTAGATGTAATAACCTTCAATCCTAAACATTTTGACTCAACAACTAATCTACAGAACGTTTCTCTGGCTAAAGGGTAAAAAACGATGCCTTCACATTTAGAAAGATTTGTTAAAAATTCTTCACGTAATTTTGATTCTTTTAGTATGAAAAAGGGTAACTTGTTTTCATTACAATATTTTAAATTACCCTGAGTGTTTTTTATCCAGTTATTTGTGTAGTACACAGCGTACTTACCATTTTTATTTTGACTATTATTCAATAAGTTTTCTAATAAATGTAAATCATTATCTGACCATATAGAACATTTTAAATTAATGAAATTGGCTTCTACTTCATTTTTTAAATAAACATTTAAATGATCGGTTGTTTGAACAAAAACCGCTTTTGCATTTTTGTACAGGTTGTAGTTTCTTCTTTCGTTTTTTGGTATAATATTATCTTTATATCGCCATGGATGCCTACTATCACATATTTTGTAGTCGTTTTCTATAATTATGTAATTTAAATTTTGTATATCATTAATTAATACAGGATTCATTAATGATATGTTTGATATTACATAAAAATAATCTGGATTGAATTTTTTAACTTGGTTTGAATACCAAAATTCTAAATTAAATTTTTCTATTAATACCTGATTGACCCATTCAGAGCCACCGTGTGGTATTTCTTTTATCGTGAAGTCAGATATTAATACTTTTTTCATATAACTTTGTATTTTTTTAGTATTAACTCATCCATATATTTAAAAGGTAAATTAAAATAATGTTCTCCAAACTTATTTTTTTTATTATAATCTGACAATCTTTTTGCTCGTTCTATATACATTTTTTTTACATATGGTTTGCTAAGAAATTTATAATGTAGTAATTTTAAATCTTCATTTTCTGAATAATTTTGTGTGTCACAAGAAAAACTATGTGCACCAATACCATAGGTTACGTTTACTTCTGGATTGAAAATAATGTTTTTACACATGGGTTGATATCTTTCCGAGCCAATTTTAATTTTTTCAGTAATGAGTTGTCCATCGTAGGTTGGAAAGTTTTCCGAAACCATGTCGTGTCCAGAAACTTTAGGAACTTTAACATCGTCTTTTTTATACTGAGATAAAATTTCGATTAAATTAGGGTGATAAATGAATTCGTCACAATCACATACAATTACCCAATCAACATTTTGATTCCTACTTCTTGTTTTATACTCTTCTTGTTTTATTTTTATATAATTTAACTCATTTATTTCATTATTACTCCCCCATTTAATAACTTCTACTTTTGAGTATTTTTTGTAAATATCATCTGAAGAGTCGGTAGACATATTGTCGTAAATGAATATTTTTTCACAGATTTCACTGTAATAGTCTAATGTGAACGGAAGTATTTTTTCTTCATTCCATGCTAATATATGTGCGTGTATTTTCATAAATCAATTTTTGTGTAAACAATTTGACTGAAAGTTAGACCATAAGATGAAAATAATTCTCTCAGCTCTTGCATTGGTTCTTTTTTAAACCTATTTTTGTAATTACCAGCAATTGGTTTAGTGTGATTCACGGTTACTTTGTCAATGATTGCGATTTTATCTTTAGGGTAGTTTAATAATTTAGGCCATAAATAATCAGTCCCCCAACCAGACTCATTAATAGTAAAATAAAATAATAATTTTTTCAAGGTTTCAACACTCATAATTGGACATATAATTTCAACAAAATTTGTAAACCTAAGTAAACTACCTTCTACCTTTTTTTCTATTTCGTATGAAACATAACCCGTTAAAGATGGCTGGGATAACCACAAATTATACGTTTTATTTATATCAAAAAGTTCATTTATTTCGTTTGTTGTTGTTAATAGGTCATCATCTGGAAACCATATATAATCATATGTTTCAACGAAATTTAAATTTTTAAGTAAAAAATCACTCAAAAGAAACCATTTTTGCCCTTTGGATTTAATACATTTGATTGATGTCTCACAAAACTTTTCAAATTGACTAATATCATCACCATAATATATGGTAACTACATCAAAATTACTATCATAACTCTTCCACTCTTTGTGTAAAGAATTATCACCTGCTGGTATTATAACTAAATTTTTATGCATTTTTAGAATAAATTTTTCCACAAATTCAATACTTCTTCATTTGTTAACTTTGAAACTTCATTTTGGGTTTCATCATTTCCATAAAATTCAGTATTCGTTAAATAGCACTCGTCTTTTACTAAACAAGCAACTTCACCTTTAGATGAATGATAAACCTTACCAATCATATCGTACATTTCTTGTTTATTAGTTGTATGTCCGTAATGTATCACTTTTGGTATTAGTAATGGTTTTACGTAGTTGTTAAAATACGTTTGGTCTCCGATGTGACCAAATAAATAAATCTTTTCACATTTATCTTTTATAGCTCTTTGAATAGAAACGTGGGTTTGTTTTCTTTCCTCAATAGTTCCAATAATTCCTGCAACATTTTTTACGTCTGATTTATTTTTAGAAACTAAATTTTCTTTTAAGTTTGGTATGATTACAAAATTTCCATTATAATCCCCGTGATATTTTCTGTGTTCATCATGTAAGAATACCGCAACGTCCCAAAATTGTTTAACTTTACCTACAGGAAACCACCACTTTTCATGACAAGAAAGAATTGATAATTTAATGTTAGGTCTTTCATTTAGTTTCATAAAATGAAAAATAACAATATCATCTTCTTGATATATTAATTCGTCTATTTTTTTCGCATTACACTTATTTAAGTGCCAATCATGAGGACCGTAAAATGTGCACTCAATTCCATTATCATTAAAATAATTTGTCAAATTAATAAATGCGGTTGTTGACCCTCCTTTTTCTGAATACCCTGAAACTATCTTAATCATTAATTAGTTGTATTAGTGGTTGATATTTTTGATTTGACATAATTGTCTGAATCAATTTATTCATATCTTGATTTAATTTTTCTCCGTCAACAAAAGATTTTTGATATGATATTGAGTCGGTATCTACGAATGATTTCTGATTATTAAAAGTACATTTAATGGCAAAATCATTAAATGACATATTAGTGTCGTATTGAATATCAAACCAATCATATTTAATTAAATTTTGATAAGTTGTTGCAAATACATCTGATAAGTTACCTAATCTAGAAACTTTTTGACCATTAAGTAAATTATAGTATGAGCCATTATCTTTCATAAAAACACTTATTTGATTATTTTTATTTCTTAATAATCCAAACTCATTACAAAAAATAGTATCATCATCATTTAATGTTGAAGTAAATGCACATCCAAAAACACTTTTTTCTTTATGGTGTAATTTTGTGATAGACGAAAAAATGTTATTTTTAATGACAACATCTTTATCTATGAAAAATATTAAATCATCTTTTTCAGAAACAAAATTATCTTCCCATTTTAAAACCGAAAGGTTTTTAGACATCTCATCAAAAAACCCATCAAAGAAAGTTATGTTTTTATTTTTTAATTGTTTTAATTCTTCGACTATTTCCTCGTTACATATTAGATTTATTGTGTAATTTGGTATATCGAATGATTCTATCTTATTTAAAGTACTTTCAACCCAATCTAAATTTTTTCCACTATTTAAAATAATTTTCAAATTGTATTTTTTAAGAAACTTAAAATTTTTTTGTGATTTTAAATTTAAATTTCTTTCAGAGCTTATCGGTAAACTTTCTTTGTAATTTTCTGAAAATATTATTCTATTTTTTTCCCATTGTTCGTTGGTTTGACCAATAGATAAATGGGTTAATCTTATATTATACAAAACCCCCACTTTTACTCCTTTCAAAAAATTATTTACACTAAAGTAAACATCATAAAAATGAAACCCGTCTACCGACTCATCAAAGTTTACCTTGATTTCTTTTTTGTTTAACGCAATAAAAAGACCATCAACAAAACATCCTTGTGTAATTTCATCCCCCCAGCTTTTAGAGTACTTAGATTCCCATTTTTTGCCTTGGTGTTTATGATTAACTATACCCATCATTTTTCGTTTATCTTCCCACCACATTCCACTTTCTGGAATATCAGTAGTACCAGCAACACCTAATATTCCAAAATCAGTATTATTAAAATGATTTATAATTTTTTTTCCCCAATTTATTGTATCAAATTCAATATCATCATGACACAACACAACGTAGTCGTATTCAGACTCTTTTAGTATTTCGTTATATGTTTGAGATAAGTTTTTTTCACCATTATTAATTTTTTGAATAACTTGTATATTTTTTAAACCACAAGTTTTTTTTAAATACTCAATATATTTTTGATTATCGTTTCTTGTTGAAAATCCAATAGTAATCATTTATTTATTTTTTTTATAAAATTTAAAGCCGATTTAATGACTTGATGCATATCATAATATTTGTATTCAGCAAGTCTTCCACCAAAATACACATTATTTTCCTCTAATAATAAATCTTTGTATAAAGAATATTTTTTATTGTTTTCTTCATCATTCACAGGATAATAAGGTTCTGATTTTTCTGACAAGTAATCTACGGGGTATTCTTCTGAAATCCAAGTGTGATTGGTGTTAGTGTCTTCAAAATGTTTATGCTCAATTATTCTCGTATAAGGTATTTTCTTTTGCGTATAATTCATTACTGAAACCCCCTGATAGTTGTCGTTATCTTTTAAAAAGATATGTTTGAAGTCTGTTGTTTTATATTCTAACTGACCAAATTTATAATCAAAATACCTATCAATTGGTCCTGTATATATTATGTTTTTTGTTTTACTGTTCCAAAATTCTTTGTCTTTTAAATAATCAACATTCAGTTTTACTTCAACACCATCAAGTAGTCTTTCAAATATTTGAGTGTAACCCCCTATTGGAATTCCTTGATACTTGTCGTTAAAGTAATTGTTATCGTATGTAAACCTTACAGGAAGTCTTTTGATTATTTCTTTTGGTAGTTTTTTTGCCGACTTTTTCCACTGTTTTTCTGTGTAACCTTTTATTAGTTTTTTGTATATATCTTTACCTACCAGTTTAATTGCCTGTTCTTCTAAGTTTTTTGGTTCTGAAATCTTTTTACTTTGTTTTTCAATAATTTTTTTTGCTTCGTGAGGGTGAGTTATATTCCACATTTTTGAAAATGTCCACATACTGAAAGGTAGTGAATAGATTTCACCTTTATAATTTGCAACAGGACTTAATTTAAAATCATTAAATTCTACAAACTGATTAATCCATTTCCATACCTCATCATTTGATGTATGGAATATGTGTGGTCCATAATCGTGAACATTGATTCCGTCCCTATTTGATGTGTAGCAATTTCCACCTATATGGTTTCTTTTTTCTAAAACCAATACTTTCTTTCCTGTTTTATTTAGTTCATAAGCACATATTGAACCAAAAAAACCTGAACCAACAATTATATAATCATAAACCGGTACTTCCAAATCCTTTGTCATTACGGTCTTTTTCTTGTAATTCATTAACTTTAATTAAGTTTACCCATTTTCCATTTACAACAGGACACAACACTGCTTGTGCTATTTTTTGACCTTTTTCAATTTTAATACGGTCTTTAGTTGTATTAAATAAAATAACTTTTACCTCTCCCTGATAACCCGAATCAACAGTACCAGGCGAGTTCAACACCATAAGTCCTTGATTAAGTGCCAAACCACTTTTGGACCTTACTTGTATTTCATAACCATCAGGAATATTGAATTTCAAACCAGTGGGTATTAATGCTCTTGAGTTTGGAAAAACCCAAACGTCTTCTGACGCTCTTAAATCAAATCCTGAATCACTTTTGTATGCGTATTCAGGATTAACATTATCACTATCGTTAATAAATTTTAACTCGACTGAACTTGTAAATTGACTTTCAAAATGTTGATTTAAATCGTTCATATCAACACCCATAGACTTTAACATCGCTTCAGGATTTGTCATGTCTACATCGCCAAACTGTGTTTTAAGGTCTTTAATAGCCTTCATGCTATTTTTAATATCTTTTATTTTATCAAACATTATTTTAATGATTTTAATTTTTTTATTGTTGAAATTAATACATCTACATCTTTTTCACAATATTTTGCAATTTCATTTAGTTTGTTACCATTCCAATAAGCTTCGTGAACCATTGACCCATTAATTTCACCGTCTTTCGGTGTTGGGATATCTAAACAACTACACATCAAATCTAAAGAACCAATTGATGTATACGCCCCGTACTGCCATATTTCTTTTGTGTCGATAGCTTTTACTTCCCAAGGTTTAGTATCGTAAGACGGAAGTATTTTAGATGGCATAATTCCATTTACAATCATACGTTTAGCTAGCATCGGAATGTCAAAGTTTTTAAGATTATGACCACAAAGATAAAAATCCAATTTATGACAACGGTCCAAAAGGTTTCTTACTTCCAAAAGAAGTATTCCTTCATTGTCATTTTTAAACGTTTGTTTTTTAACTTCACCATTTTCTAAAACAAATGCCATAGAAACACAAACAATTTTTGCAAACTCAGGAACAAGTGCTGACCTTTTTGTAAAAATTGCATCCAATGAAAGTTCCGAGTCTTCGGGAAATCTTTTTTGAAACCAATCTATATACTTTATAAATTGTTCTGCAACTTTCGGGTTGCTTGTTTTACACGTTTCGTAGTCTTTACACCCACCAACCGTTTCAATATCTAAAAATAAAATTTTTGTTATTGGTATATTAATCATTTTTTATTTAATTAAGGATTTGTATAATTCTGCTCTATTTTTGGTAACAATATTAAGGTCGTATGTGTCTTTAACCGTTTCATATAACCTTTGACCTAAGTCATATGCAAAGTTAGGATTATCAATTAACTTTTTCATATATTTTGCCCAATCACTATGATTTCGTGATTCATCAACTAAAAGTGCATTTCCATTAGTAAATTGACCATTTTTTAATGAATGTTTTAAATCAATTGTATAAGGACCTATATTTGACGCAATAATTGCTTTTTTATAGAATCCTGCTTCAATTACTTTTAATTGTGATTTAACTCTGTTAAAAATATGATTTTTAATCGGAGATAGTGATACGTCAAAAAGTCTATAATTTGATGCATAAGATGTTACAGGTTTTGTCCATACACGATTGTAAAATGGTTCTTGCTCCAACGTGTAATTAACATCTTCAAACTTTTTTAAATACTCCAAATGTTGTGGTGAAACCATTTTATAATTGTCTGTGAATATTTCTTCATAACGAGCCCAAACGGTTTCTTCAGGTTTGATTGGTCTTTGTTTTTGTTCTCCTGTTTGTTTGTTAATTTCAGTAACAGTTCCTCTAGTGTCAAATCCACATAAATATAAAGAATATTTATCTTTTGAGTGTTTAAGTTTATTTACAACACCATATAATAACTTTAAATCATGTAAGTGTGAAGAACCACCTAACCAACCAAAACGAAGTTTTTCTGATGGTTGTGTTTCGTAATTAAACTGAGGTTCTTTTGGGTTAATTGCATTTGGTAAAACGTGAACATTTTTATTTATTTTAGAAATTTCATCAGCAAATAAAGAAGTTGTTGTTGTAATATGTGATGCAACTTTCAGGTTTGCAACTATTTTTTGATTCAATTTATTTTGAACAACCAACTCATGAACGGGGTGTTCTTTAGTTGGTAACCAATAATCATCTAAGTCCATTATTGTAATAATACCAATTGAATTTAATTTTTGAATTAAATCAACCGCCATATCAAAATCTTGACCTATAGACCTATGAAAATGAACAATATCGTATTGTTTCCAATAGTTATAGTCATTAATTTTGGGGTCGTAATCAATATCTACGTGAAACTCATCTGCGTGATTATTTTGAAGGCAAACGTGGGGGTCTACTGAGCGGAACTTTCCTTAACCAACCCCTGTACGGTCAGACGGGAGTACTAGTACTCGTATCTTTTTACGACCGTTCAGGGGCGAAATATTGTTTTGTGTCATGTTTATTTAAAATAGTTATAATTTTATCGTTGTTGTGTTTGAGTTCACTTTCCCAAATCACTTCTAAATTATAACCATTATTTTTAATTAAATCAATCTTCAATTTATCATAGTCCCAAATTTCTTTTGCTGTCATATTTTTTTTCTTATTAAAATAATTTTCATCATATTTTAATGGATTACAATGCCAATAATCGCCAAAATATTCAATTATTAAATTTAAATTGGGTAAAAATATATCACATATTTTACTATCTACCCTGTAAGCCGTAATAACTTTTAGTCCCATTTTTTTTAAAAAAAAAGATATTTCTTTTTCTTTTTTTGAGGTGATGTTTGACTTTATTTTTCCAAGTCTTCTTGTTTCTTTTAATTTATCAGACATAATTTTTCTAGCATGTTCCATGTCTCCACTCAACCATTTTTTTTTCAAATTTTCACTAGCTTTTTTTCTATTTTTTGTGTTTTCTATAGAT
>Ga0194116_10004719_pt1 | contig 15414 bp, 11 predicted proteins | sample TA2MahsurfametaG_4_FD_148617 | JGI IMG/M metagenome (GOLD analysis project Ga0194116, IMG submission 148617) | Freshwater microbial communities from Lake Tanganyika, Tanzania - TA2015008 Mahale S9 surface | ecosystem: Environmental > Aquatic > Freshwater > Lake | place: Tanzania: Lake...
AGGGACGCATCACCGGCGAATTGGCCCGCCACGAACTCAGCGAGGAGGCCATCATGCACCTCGCCACCGGAACGGCCTCCCCCGCCACCAACGCCTCCGCCGTCCCTCCCGCCTCTCCCGACCTCCATCCATGAAAAAGCTGCTCGGCATCTTCGGTCTTCTGCTTGCGGTCTGCCTCTTCGCCACGTGGGCCAGCGAAAGTTTCCGCTCGGGCTACAACGTCGAGAACCTCATCCGCCGCACGGCCCTCTTCGGCGTCATCGGCATCGGTGTGACCTTCGTCATCGTCACCGGCGGCATCGACCTGTCGATCGGCTCGGTCATCTGCCTGGTGGGCTGCGGCCTGCCGTGGCTCTTGACCGTGCAGCATTGGTCGCTGCCTGCGGCCCTCGCGGCGGTCGTCGCCGTGTCGGTGGGCATCGGGTTGGCCCACGGTCTCCTCATCACCCGGCTTCGCCTGCAGCCCTTCATCGTCACCCTCTGCGGCCTGATGCTCTACCGGGGCGTCACCCGGGGGTTCACGGCCGACCAGACCGTGGGTTTCGCCGACGGCTACAAGGGGCTGCGCCTTTTGGCCACGGGCAAGATCCCCGTGCCGGGCATCCAGGGCTTCGAGATCCCGGCCCCGTGGGCGGTGCTGGTGGTGGTGGCCATCGCTGCGGCGGTGTTCCTGAACCGCACGATCTACGGCCGTTACCTGCTGGCCCTGGGCAACAACGAGAATGCCGCCCGCTACAGCGGCATCGACACCTCGCGCATGATCGTCCTTGCCTATGTGCTTTGCTCCACGCTGGCGGGTCTCGGGGGCGTGCTCTTCGTGCTCGACGTGAACTCGGCCCAACCGGTCGATTTCGGCAATTTCTATGAATTGTACGCCATCGCCGCGGCCGTGCTGGGCGGCTGCAGCCTGCGGGGTGGCGAGGGTTCCATCCTCGGGGTGATCATCGGCACCGCCCTCATCCTGGTCCTGCGCAACGTCGTCACCCTGGTCACCAACCACAGCAACATCGAGTTCGCCATCATCGGCGCGGTGATCCTGGCCGGCGTCATCACCGACGAGCTGGTCAAGCGCTACGCAACCCGCCGCCGCGCCGCCCGCGAGCTGGCGCGGTGAAGAACCTCGCGACGGGCGACGAAACGCCCGCTACAGGATCGCGCGGATGGGTTGGACCTCTTCGACGCCCACGAGCTTCTGGTCGAGGCCGCCGTGGAAGAAGCTCAAGTGGTTGGGGTCGAGGCCCATGAGGTGCAGGATGGTGGCGTGGAGGTCCTTCACGTGCAGGGGATGCTCGACGGCGTTGGCCCCGATGTCGTCGGTCTGGCCATGGCTCACCCCGCCCTTCACCCCGCCCCCGGCCATCCACATGGTGAAGCCATAGGCGTTGTGGTCGCGCCCGGTGCCCTTCTCGTATTCCGCCGTGGGCTGCCGGCCGAACTCACCACCCCAGACGATGAGGGTCTCTTCCAGCAGGCCCCGTTGCTTGAGGTCCTGGATGAGGCCGGCAATGGGCTTGTCGGTGCGGCCCGCGTGGAAGTTGTGGTTCTTCTCGATGTCGGTGTGGGCGTCCCAGTTGTCGTCGTTGTGGGCCCCGCCGGCATAGAGCTGGATGAAGCGCACGCCCCGCTCGACCAGTCGCCGCGCCAGGAGGCAGCGACGGCCGAACTCCTCGGTGCGCGGATCGTCGAGGCCGTAGAGGCGTCGAGTGGCCTCGCTCTCGCGGGCCAGGTCCACGGCCTCGGGGGCATGCCGCTGCATGTTGAAAGCCAACTCGTAGCTCGCGATGCGGGCGGCGAGGTTGGAGTTCTCGGGATGCAGGGCCGCGTGATCGGCATTGAACTCGCGCAAGGCATCCAACACCCGCCGCTGGGTTCCCGCCCCCATCCCGGCCGGCCGTTGCAGGTCGAGGATGGGATCGCCCGCCGAACGCAGCACCGTGCCCTGATAGGTCGCCGGCATGTAGCCGCTGGCCCAGTTCTTGGCCCCGGAGATCGGCCCACCGATGGGGTCGAGCATCACCGCGAAGCCCGGCAGGTTCTCGCTCACGGTGCCGAGGCCGTAGTTCACCCACGAACCCAGGCACGGGCTGCCCGAGAGGATCTTGCCCGTGTTCATCTGCAGCATCGCCGAGCCGTGGATCGGCGAGTCGGCCGTCAGCGAATGCAGGAAGGCGATGTCGTCGACGCAGCCGCCGATGTGGGGAAAGAGATCGCTCACCCATTTCCCACACTGGCCGTAGGGCTTGAATCCCCACTTCGTGCCCACCACGCGTCCCTCGTTGCGCTTGCCCCCGCGGCCGAAGGTCTTCACCGCGATGGTCTTGCCATCCAGGGCGTTGAGCTTCGGCTTGTGGTCGAAGGTGTCGATGTGGCTCGGGCCACCGTACATGAAGAGGAAGATGACGCTCTTGGCCTTGGCCCGGTGATGCGGCCGCTTCGGTTTCAGCGGATTGGCATCGGGCGAAGCCTTCGAGACCGAGGCCGCCTGGGCCCGACCGGCGTCCAGCGCCATCAGGCCCGCAAGCGCGGTGCCGGTGAAACCCGCCCCCGCCTGCCAGAGGAATTCCCGCCGGGTGCGCCGGCAGAAGGGCCCGTGCTGGGCAGACTGGGCCGCCGATCCATGGGGTGTCATTCGAGGTAGAGGAATTCGTTGAGGTTGAAGGCCATCAGGCAGAAGGCATCGAGTGCGGCCCGTGCACCCAGGCCCTCTTCCGCCGTCAGCGAACGCATGAGCGCCACGCCCCGGGCCACCTCGGCCTCGGAAGGCGGACGAGCCGTGACCCGGTGGAGCACCCGCCGGACCTGGGCCTCGGGACGCTCGCCCACCTCGATCCGGATGCGGTCGGCCAGCACGCGGGCCTGCTCGTTGAAGAAGAGCCCGTTGAGCATGCCCAGCGCCTGGGTCGGTTGGGTCGTCGCGAACCGCACGGGCGTGGATCGGTCGGTCTCGGCCAGGTCGAAGGAGAGCAGCACCGGGGTGAGCAGCGAGCGCTTCACATGGATGTAGATGCTCCGGCGATGCTGCTCCTCGGTCGGAGAATTTCCCCAGCCCTTGCCTGGGACCGACTGGCTGGCCAGCACCTCCTTGGGCAGGGCGACATACACGCCGGGGCCACCCATCCGCGGATTGCCCGCCCCGCTGACCCAGAGCACCGAGTCGCGGATCTCCTCGGCGGTCAGGCGTCGCGCGTCGAACCGCGAGAAGAGGTCGTTGGCCGGATCGGCCTTCGCGGCCTCGGGCGTGGGCGTGGCCGAGGCCTGGTAGGTCCGCGAGGTGAGGATCCGCCGATGCAGGCGCTTGAAACTCCAGCCATCGCGCACGAATTCCGCGGCCAGCCAATCGAGGAGTTCGGGATGCGTCGGGGCGCTGCCCTGAAGGCCGAAGTCGCTGGGCGTACGCACCAGGCCCCGACCGAAATGATGCTGGAAGACCCGGTTGACGATCACCCGGGCGGTGAGCGGGTTCGCGGGCGAGGCGATCCAGTCGGCCAACGCCCGACGGCGGCCGGAAGATCGCCCCGACGCCGGCGGTGTGATGACCGGAGGCGGCGTGCCCAGCACCGAAAGGAACCCCGGTTCCACCGCCTCGCCCGGGCTCGAGGGATTGCCCCGCCGCAGCAGATGCGTGGCCGGCGCGACGGTCCCGGGCTCGGTCACGGCCAGCGCCTTGGACCCGGCCTCCCCCGGTAGCGGCACCTCGTCGGTCGCGCCCCCGTTGCGGTAGGGATGGATGTTCCGGAAGAAGGCCAGCAGGGCGTAGTAATCGCGCTGGGAGATGGGGTCGATCTTGTGGTCGTGACACCGGGCGCAATCGACCGTGAGCCCCAATAAGACCTGTCCGGTGGTGGCCACCAGGTCGTCGAACTGGTCGAAGAGCGCGAGTTCCTTGTCGGCGGGGTCGTTGTCCCAGATGCCCAGGCGATGGAACCCCGTGGCGATCACTCCGTCGGCCCCAACGTCCGGAAGTTCGTCGCCCGCGAGTTGTTCGCGCAGGAACCGGTCGTAGGGCTTGTCGGTGTTGAAGGCGCGGATGACGTAGTCGCGGTAACGCCAGGCGTGAGGCTTGGGCTCGTCGGTCTCGTAGCTGTTGGTCTCGGCGAAGCGCACCAGGTCGAGCCAGTGGCGGGCCCACTTCTCCCCGTAATGGGGCGATTCCAGCAGCCGGTCCACCAGATGTTCCCAGGCCTGCGGCGACGGGTCGCGGACAAAGGCCTCCACGGCCTCGGGCGTGGGCGGCAACCCGGTGAGGTCATAGGTCACCCGCCGGATCAGGGCCCGGCGCGAGGCCGCCTGGGGGAACGGCAGACCCCGGGCCCGAAGACGCTCGACGATGAAGGCATCAAGGACGTTGGCCGGACCAGCGCCCGGGGCCTCCGGTGCAACAGCCGGCGGCACCACGGCCCGCAGCGGTTGGAAGGCCCAGTGCGAACGACGCCGGTCCACCGACGCCGGCGAGACCGAGCCAACCCGAGGTTCAGCCGCCTGCACGACCTCGGCCGCCGAAACGACGCCCCACCGCCCACCGAGCCCAATACCGAGCCCAACGCCGAGCCCGGCACCAAGATCCACGCCCAGGCCCACGGCCAGCCCGACTCCCCACCGGACGATCCGACCGCCGACGGAAGCCATCCGGAAGCTCATGGGAACCCGGATCACTGGCGCGGAGGCAGCACGGCCACCACCGGGGTGGAATTGCCGAAACGGGTGAAATCCTTCCAGCTCCAGACGACCTTCTTGTCGCGGGTCACCTCGATGAACTGCGGATTCTCAGGACCGGCGTGGCAGTTGCCGATCAACGTGTTGCCGTTGGGCAGACGGTCCACGCAGGTGATCCACGCCAGCGTGATGCCCGGCAGGTCGTTCTGGGTGATTTGCCAGACGATCTTCCCGGCGCGATCGACCTCGAGCACGCTGTGGCCGTTGCCCCCACCGATGAGGGTGTTGCCATTGGCCAGGCGGATGGCGCTGTAGGCCTGGTTGCCCCAGGCCTCGGGACCGTGGCCACCCTTGCGTTCCTTGCCGAAGAGGGGGATGTCGTACTGCCAGACCACCTTGCCCTTCGCATCGTACTCGCGGATGCGACCGTCGGCCTCATGGGCCACCAGGTAGTTGCCGTTGGCGATCTTGCGGACCCGGCGCGTGTCGGAATGCGCATTGGGATGATCGACCTGCAGCTTCACCTCGGTGCGCACCTTGCCCTCGCGATCCACCTCGATGATCCGAGCCGGGCCCGACTCCGCGATCATGGTCAGTCCGCCCTCGAGGCGCTGGAAGGCGTGCACCTCGACCGGCTTGCCCGGGTTGGCCTTCGCCGCGTCGTACTCCCAGACCACCTTCTTGTCGCGGTCCACCTCCTGGACCTTCGTCCATCCCTGCTGGAGCAGCACATGGCCATTCGGCAACACGTGCGCATCGTGGATGGCTGTGACGGGGATCTCCCATTCGAAGGAACCATCGGGAGCGATGATCGCCAGGCGGCGGGTGGAATCATCCGCAGCAAGGATCCGGCGACCGGGCTTGGACAGGTCGGCGGCCTGGAGCGCGAGGGTGGCGAGAAGTGGAACGATGGCGACCCAACAGGCTGTGCGCTTGGCGGGGAACAGGGACATGGTCATGGTCGAAAGGCTTGTTCTTGGACTTTACTTGCGTTCCAAAGAGCTTGTCCAGACGATCTCCCCGGAGTCAGGGTTCACGGCGCAAAAGGGGTTGCTGTTGGGGGATCGACCGGAGACCTCACCCTACAAAAACATCCTGCAATACATCGTTCCCAGCGTAGGAGCCGGCCATAGGTCCAACCCAGCTGCCCAACGGGCGATCACCCCCACGCCATTTACCCCATACGATGAAAACACGACTCCTTCAGGTTGACTGGGCAATTCGGTTGCTGGCGCTGCTTCTGGTGTGGCAGACACCCGTTTTCGGCCAGCTTCTTTCCTACACGCCGGTGGACCCCGCCCCACAGCAGTTGGCCTATCTCCAGCGGAGCCTGTCGCTATTGAAGTCCGCGACACCCAACCATCGAGTCACGTTCCGCATCATGATTTACGGCCAGTCAATCTCCGTTGGTCCGTGGTCTGATATGCTGTTTGAGAAGCTCCGTTCGAGCTATCCGAATGTCGATTTCATCACCACCAACAAGGCCATCGGGGGCTTCACGGCGGCCCCCCTCTCCAGAGCTTCGATCGCCGATGTGGCCCCTTGGTTGCCAGATTTGGTGATTCTCCATTGCCTCGGAAACGACATCAAGGACTACGAACGGCTTTATGAAAACATTCGGTCTCGCAGCTCTGCGGATGTATTGGTTCATGCAGACCATATTCAAAGCACCGCCCAAGCGACTGAATCTTTGGATGTATCAGATTTGGGACCAGATTCAATCTGGGTTCTAAGAAATTATTATTGGCTTCCAGAATTGGCAAATCGCTTCCGGTTCTGTTGGGCAGACATCCGAACCCCTTGGAAACAATACCTGAAAGACAACAACCTTCAATTCGCAGAACTTCTCGAAGTGGACAGGATACACTGCAATGAACACGGGTTTGCGCTGACCGCCGAATTGATCTTTGAGCATTTGAAACCGAGATCGACTCTGCAAGTGGTGGACCCTTTCAATGGTCCATTGGTGAAAACCCAACCCATTGGGCGGGAGTTCACCTGGAACGGCAGCGAGTTGTGGGCGACCGTTTTTGGGAATCGGGTTGATGTCGTGTATGAAGATGGGCCGATGGCTTCCCCGCCGACATATACCTACGCGCTCGACAACAAATCACCGTCCGAGGTGGCCGAACTGTTTGGCTTCGATCGAGCGAGCCCTGCGTGGGCCATTTCATGGCCGGGGGTCCTTCAGGTCGAAAGTCTTGAGCTGCCCCTTGAAGAACGTTGGACCTTGAGCATGGATTCGCTGAACTATCAGACGGGGGAATTGTTGTACCATTTGGAGGGATCAAAAACCGGGTTTGATGGGAACGGCTCCAATTTCACATGGTTGTTTAAATCAAACTCTGGGAGGGTAACATTTGCGGGGGACTCATTGATGATCAACCTCGCTTTTCTGGCCACCCAGCAGAAACCTCCCGCCGATTGGAAGATTTACTTCAATTGCGTCAAGCGGGCGATCGACGAATTCACACCCAAACCCGCCAAGATCGCGGGGAAAACGTCGTCTGAAACCCTGTTTCTCAGCAGCAAGGAACGCAGTTTTCAGATCCGCATCAAGACCAAGTCAGGAACACCAAAAGGAATCCAGGCTATCCGGGTGTACAGCCCGGGGGGCAAAGCGGATATCGTGCCCGGCAAATCCCCTCTCGAATCGAGACGGGTCCAATGGAAACAGGTCGACGGTTTCCTGGAGATCATCTGGCCGGAACGGTGGAAAGGTACCCTGCAGACTGCGACCCATCTGAATGGATCCATCGACTGGCAGCCGGTCCTCGAGCCGATCCAAACCGAGGACTCGACCAACAGGGTCCGGATTCGCGCCACCGAGCCCTCCAGGTTTTTTCTCTGGAAAGATCCGACGCCCTGAGGGATTCCCGTATCACCCAGCGATCGGTGCGGCCGCCGCTGCCGTAGGTCAACGGAATCCAGAGCGTACGCAGCGGAATCCGCGAAACGCGCTGCCCCAATTGTCGGGGTAGAGGTCCCCACGGTCGGAAACCTGGCAGGAAACGGCCTGACTGTTCCAGTGACCGCCCCGGATGACCCGATTCAAACCAACATTCGCCCCGCGGGGATCCTCCTGGCGGGTGCCCGGGTAGGGCCCTACAGCATCCCAGCAGCGCTCTTCCAGGTTACCGGACAAATCATAAATCCCAAAAGGGTTGGGCGGGTAACTTCCAACCGGAGTCGTCATGCCAATCCCAGAGTCAACATAATTGGCCCGACTGGGTGCGATAGAGTCGCCTGCGGCCCATGGGAATTTCCCATCGACGGTTCCGCCGCGCGCCGCCTTTTCCCACTCGGATTCTGTCGGTAGTCGATACCCCTGGTTCCAGTTCACATAAGGTACAATCGAACCCGACTTGTATACTTTGGTGAGAGTCACATCAGAATAGTACGCCGGCGTCATGCCCTCCTTTTCACTCCGTGCATTGCACCATTTGAGCATGTCATACCAGCCCACGGAGTGGACGGGATGGAAGGCGTTCCCGAAGGTCTTTCCCACGGGCAGACTGTAGCCGTTGGTCGCCCCCCAATTCCGAACCTCATCCCAAAGTTGCTTGGTCACCTCGAAACAATCCATTGCAAATTCCGAGAGCATCACCGTTTGGATGGGCCCCCAATCGCTGGAACCCATCTGGAACTCACCCGCTGGAATGACCACCATGTTGGTCCAGAACCTGCCCGGTTCCGCCACAACCCGAAAGAATTCAGATGAATCGCCCAAGGGTCGTTCGACGGAGAACGCACCTTGGTCATCCAGGACGAACCGGTCGACCACCGCCCAAGGAACAGAGCTCGCCGGAAGAAGTGCGGCCCGGGACTCCAGGGCGAGTCGGGCCCCGGGAAGTCCACGCACAGCAATCTTGCCCTTCTGGTCGGAAAGCCGAATCTGCAGGGACGCGACATCCCGGCCAACCGCCTCGGAAGGGGCACCGGAGATTGGGCCACCCGCGAATCCGAGCAGAACCCAGCTCGCTGGGAGGGTCATCCATAGGCGTTTCATAGGCATATCTCCTGACGGCAAGGCCGACGAACCCGGTAAAGGCCAGACTGCCCCGGAAGGCGAACATCATCCGGGGCCACGGACTTCAAGGGAACCACCTGAAAAACCGGGTTGGCTGCCCAGCGGAATCGATCGGTATGAGGCACTCATAGACCCCATCGCGCAGAACGACCTTCTGGTCCACAGGGAGCCAGTTCGAGTCCCCGTTGATGGCGCTCATCGATTTCAGCTGGCCTTGGCCTGCGGAAGCAGGCCAGTTGATCCTCAGCACGCCTTGGGCCAGGACGGCCGACAACTTCCATGGATCGGCCGCGGACAGGTTCTCGATCGAGGCCTGACCGGAGGGACTATAGACCCGGATCGCCTTGACCCCAGTCAGGCTCGATCCTTGGGAAATGAGCTTCAATTCGTGCTCACCCTCCTTATCCGAGAGGTACAACGTCTCCACCGATTCGCGTCCGGGTTCCGTCGGAGGTCGGGGTCTGAAGGTCTTGGCGGCACGCAGGACACAATCGACCGTGATTTTCCAATCGGCGGGCGGAATCTGCAGGGTCAGGACGTAGGCCAGATGCTGCATGAAGGCCTCGGGAACGATGGAAAGCCTCCGGGAGTTCGACACGAATGGGACTCCGAAGTTCGAGCCACTTCCATCCTTCCCGGTGACGGAACCCTCGACCGAAAAAAACACCTGCCCGGTGTTCAGCGAAATGGAGTCGGTGGAGATGGTCCAGCGCTCCTCCACCGGCAACGCAGCATGGGTGGCCGCCAGAATCCCGGGCCACGGGGTGGCCCAAGCCGGCGTCGCGCGATCAAAACTGTAGAGACTCTCGACCTCCTGGGGCCGTTTCCCATCCAAGGTGAACTGGCCGGGTTCCGCCTGCCCGGCCGTCGTTGGATCGTAGATGAGATCAACGCGGTTGCCCTTGACCCGCAAGGTCTTCTCCCTGCCGGTCACCCCGCCCAACGATGTCATCGGAACGGTCCGGACCCGGGGGGTGTCCATCGGATCCACGGTGCCAACATCCGGGTTCAGCTTGAAGAATTCGCTCAGCAGGTTGGCGGTCAAACGAAACCCGGAATCATTGCAATGATAGCCGTCCGCCGCCAAAAGGCTCTTGTATGGGATTCCGTTCTCAAAAATATACTCTTTCCAAGGAGTTCGTATATCGGCCCAGCAAAACCCATATTGATTCACCAATTCAGGTAACCAATGATAATTCCTGAGGACCCAATAGGTGTCCGGTCCAACGTCGGAGATATCCAATGATTCATTCAATTGCCCATTGGATTGCACATGATCCGCATGGACCAAAACATCCGCAGTCGTCTGGGTCTTGATGATGGTATAGAGGCGGTGATAATCCACCAAATTGTCGCCCATACAATGCAACAGCAGCAGGTCAGGTTGCCAAGGGATGACATCTGCATTGACAGAACGGCTGAGCAGCAACGCCGAGAATCCTGCGATGGCCTTGTTGGTGATGACAATCCTCGCATGCGGATACATGCGTTGGAGATTTGCAGCCAGGTAGTTGGACCATTCCCCCAGGGAGTGCGATTGCCCGTACACCATGATGCGCAGCTCAGGATGGTGGTCGGCACGGGCCGACGAGAGGAGGCTCCGCGTGCGGGTCAACCGTTTCAATGGTTCGGGATCCGGTCGGAAGGTGGGTACGGTGAACTCCTGGGCCAAACCGGTCCAACTGGAGATCCAGATCATCAGGCCCAGGAGGAGGCGACAGCGGCTTGAACCGGCAGTGGATGCAGAGGTCATGATTGGTTTGCTAGGAGTTCAGAAGGCCCTGACCCGATCTCGCGGGCCTCGGACGTCGGGGACGGAGCTTACCTTCGGCAATGCCCATCATTTCTCCAGGATCTTTCGGGCCAGAATCCCGGAATAGGTCCTGGCGGCGGACGGAAGAAGGTGGGTCACGGTGCCGAAGTCCGAGTCCGGCATCACCAGGGGCATGGCCCCTGCGGACTCATCGGCCTGGATCCAGCGGGACACCTCCCGGCCCAGTTGGGTCACGGTCGCTTCATGACTCTTGAGGGCGTGGGAACTCGGGACGGGCGAAATGATGACCCGGACCCGCACGCCATCGGGAAGTCGGGACCGGAACGCCTCGCACTCGGGGCGGATCCTGCGGGCCAGTCGGTATTCGGCCGAACCGTGGGGAGCGGCCGCGTCGAACACGGCCGTCTCCTCCATCGTGCCGCCCGTCGACACCAACGAGGCCCCGAGGTCCTGGGTGAATCCATAGCGTTCCCCCATGCGACCGCGCAACGGCGTCGGAATCCACCGGTCGAGCATGCGGGTCCGGAAACCATCGAAGGTCTCCCGCTGGAAACGATTCCAACCTCCCCCGGAAATCGGCGCCCCTTGGGACTCCAGCGCGGATTCCAGGATGGCCCGATGCTCGACCGACGGTTCGGTGAGTCGCAGGCACTCCGGATGGACCACCAGGACGATCTCGGCCCCTGGCCTCCCTTCACAGAAACGGCGAGCCAGAAGACCGAAGGAATCGATGCCGAGATAGCTCAAGGTGCCCAGGTTGACCGCGGCGATCCCTTGCTGGCGCAGGGTCGGGATGTCGATGTTGATCAGGCAAGAGGAGTCGCCGACGAAGGCGATGGATTCCCCGCCGGGCCGGGAGGCCAACCGCGCTTTCGTTGCGATGATCGTCGAATCGGGGTCGGCCAGATGGGCTTCGCCCGGCAGGACGCCCGAGCGGATCGCCCCCCAGAGGAGGGCTGTGACCAGCGCGAACGAGGCGGCCGTTGCGGCCAGATGCCGCCCAAACCCGCTGGACTTCAGCAGGTATCGGTGCCCCTCCTGGGGAGCAACGGACGCATTCAAGTCATCGGCGGCCATGGCTCAGAATTGGAAGTAGATGAAGCTGGGGGCCTCCTTGCCCCAGCGGGCAACAATGAATGCCAGGAGGAGTCCCTGGAACATCGCCCGACGTTTCCATGACCACTGGCCAACGCGATCCCAGGGGAACCTGCGTTGGAATGCGTCACTCAAGGCCACCATCGCCACGCCGATCGTCACCGCGATCAGGTAACTGTGACCCCAAGAGGGTCCCGGTCGAGTCCATGCGGCATCCATCATGCCGAAGGCCTGCTTCAGCGACGTTGCCCTGAAGAACAACCACCCTACGCCGACCACCGACAGGGTCATGAGCCATCCCACGGGAACCGGAATCCAGAGAGACCGACTCAGCGGGGATTGCCGCCACCACCGGAACACTGCCAACGACACGCCATGACAAAGGCCCCAGAACAGGAACGTCCAATTCGCGCCATGCCACAAGCCAGCCAGGGTGAAGGTGATGATGATGTTCAGATACGTTCGGGCATCGCCCCTGCGATCACCACCCAACGGGATGTAGAGATAGTCCCGAAACCAGGCGGACAGGGTTTGATGCCAACGTCTCCAGAACTCCTGGATGTTGTTGGAAAAATAGGGCTGGGAGAAATTCGGGGACAATTCAAATCCCATCGTGTTGGCGAGGCCCCGGGCGATCAGGGAATATCCGGCGAAATCCCCATAGATTTGACCCCCAAAGGCCAAGGTTCCGAGCAGGATGACCGCGCCACCGGCCTGCTGGGAACCGAATGCCAAATCTGCCAACGGGGCGAGGTAATCCGCGATGACCACCTTCATGACAAACCCCCAAAGGATGAACCAGACGCCGCGAGACACTTGCTCAAGACTGATCTTCCGAGGTTCGCGAAATTGTGGCAGAAGAAACGAGGCCCTCTCGATCGGGCCGGCCACCAATTGCGGAAAAAACGTCAGGAAGGCAAAGTACTTGAAAACATTCCTCTCGACAGTGATATGGTTTCGATAAACATCCAGAGTATACGATAATGCCTGGAATGTATAGAAAGAGATTCCCGCCGGAAGGAGGATTTGTAATGCGGGCCTCGGACCATGGATTCCGAACTGCTCCAGCGCAGCAACGGCTGAATCGATGAAGAAACCCGCGTACTTGAAAAACCCCAATGTTCCAATATTGGAGCAGATACTGAGCACCAACCATCGATGCCGAACGGTTTTCTCGGTGCTGTCAGAGATTTTTTTTGCGCATAAAAAGTCGATCCCGCCGGTCAGGACCAGCAATCCGAGAAACCGCCAATCCCAGGATCCGTAGAAATAAAAACTGGAAACCAGAATCAGGGCATCACGGTGTCGCTCATTTCGACGCACCAACCAGTAAAGGAGCGTCACCACCAAGAAGAAAATGAGGAACGTGTTCGAATTGAAGATCATGGCGCGGCGGTGATCGAATCCGTCATGCCCCCAAAACAAATACAACGCGACACCTGGCCATCAGCATGAAGTCGCCTTCCAAACCAGAAACCGGACCCTCGGTACCAGCCATTTCCTGTCGAACACCTCTCTTGGAAGCCGGTGCCATATTGCCGCCCTGGGAGACGGGCTGGTCATTGCCAGTAATAGCCACGAGCCGAATCGGCGAACAGCGCCGAGATTCCCAAACCTTCCATCCTTTTACGGCCACAGGCCTCGGAGTGCCCGTCCACGAACCATCCATTCACCATTCTCGAGTGCCGCGCCATGACGTTCGTCGAATCCGACCGGAAAAAATGCAATTGCTCCTGCGTGAATCCCCCGACGGCAACGCTGGTAGTGTCTCCCAGATGAAAATAATCCGAGGGCCGCTCGATGGAGTCTGTCTTCAGAAATCCGATGATTTCCCCCTCCAAGATCTCGCCTCGGTAATTCTCCTTGGGCGGATCGGTCCGAACTCCATAAATCCGATACCAATCCACAAATGTCTTGGGTTTGTAGGTGGGACACACGAAGGTGTCTCGAGGCATTCCGGAGATGTTTGTAAACAACAAGGCTCCCCAAGTGTTGGGGATTCGATTGGGCACCGGCGCAGTGGCCTCCGAACCCAGTTGCACCATCCCCTTGTTGTCCATGCTGTACTGAGTCAGAGCCAGTCCCAATTGCTTGGTTTGATTCAAGCAACGAACACCTTGGGCCCGTTGCTTGGCATTGGAAAGCGCTGGCAACAGCATTCCTGCCAAAATCGCAATGATGGCGATCACCACCAACAACTCGATCAACGTGAAGGCGCCGGATAGGGCAACGCAACGCCTCAAGGGATTTCTGGAATGATGATTCATGGATCGGGGGCGTTTCAACCACCGAGAAAACCGGTCCGGAAGACTCAACCATGCGCTTCCGGCCTTCAATGGATGCGCCATTATTCCAAGACGCTCCGAGGCTTGGCCAACGGGGTCAACTCCAAAATCCTACGGAGCCCTTCGGACGGCCGAGCGCCCGGGGCTCACATCGCCATCGGCACGCGGTCGAGCACGCGCTGGAGTTCGGCGGCGCGGACCGGTTTGGGCAAAAACTGGTCGAAGCCCGACTGGAGGGCCTGGCGGCGGTCCTCCTCGAGGGCGCTGGCGGTGAGGGCGACGAGGTGGGTGTGGGCGCCGACCGGAGCCGTGCCCGATCGGGCCGAGGCGGCAGTGCTGACGGCCGAGGCCTCCAGTTCCCGGAGGCGGACGGCCAACTCCAGACCGCTCATCTGGGGCAGTTGCAGATCCAGCAGCACCGCGTCGAAGCGGGCGCCCAGCACCCATTCGGACAGCATCGCCTCGGCGTTCTCCAGCATCGTCACCTGATGCCCCGCCCGGCCGAGCAGGATTTGGAGGAACTTGCGGCTGGTGGGATCGTCGTCGACGACCAGCAGACGCATCGGGCGGAACGCCTTGGGCGGCTGCGGGATCGGGGCGACCGCCGCCGTGGGCCGTGTCTCGCTGGCCGGGAGGATGAGGTCCACGGCCACCAGGGTCCCGGCTCCCAGGCGGCTGCGAACGACCACCTGGCCACCCATCAGCTGCACCAACTGCCGCGCGATGGCCAGCCCGAGGCCGGAGCCCCCGGAGGAACGCCGCTGGGCCGGGCCGTCGGCCTAGAAGTACGCCTGGAACAACCGGGCCTGCGTGTCGGCATCCATGCCCGGTCCGGTGTCCTCGACCTCGATGCGCAGGCCGACCAGCGAGACGTCGCGACTGGTGGTGTGGACCGACAGCCTCACGCGGCCGGTCTGCGTGAACTTGATGGCGTTGGAGACCAGGTTGGACACCACCTGGGCCAGGCGGTCGGCGTCCCCCTTGACCCGCTCGGGCAGGCTCGGGTCGACCTGGAGCTCGAAGGCCAGCTTCTTCTCGGAAGCGCGCGGCGCGAAGAGCTTGCCCACGCGCTCCATCGTCTGGCGCAGGTCGAACTCCTCGGACACCAGCCGCATCTTGCCCGCCTCGATCTTCGAGTAGTCGAAGGTGTCGTCGAGCACGTTGAGGAGGATGCCGGCGCTGGAGCGCAAGGTGTCCACCCAGTCGCGCTGCTCCTCGTCGAGCGGGCTCTGCTCCAACAGTTGCAGCATGCCCAAGACGCCCTGCAGTGGGGTTCGGATCTCGTGGCTCAACTGGGCGAGGAACAGGCCCTTGGTCCGCTCGGACGTCTCGGCCACACGCAGTCGATCGACCAGCTCCTGGGTGCGATCGAGGACCTGCCGCTCGACGGACTGCCGGACGCGGGAGACATCCGAGGTGGTCTGGTCCAGCTGGAAACGGGTGGTGGACATCTCGGCGACGGTGCGTTCGATGCGGCGCCGCAGGTGGACGAGCGCCTCGTGGATCTGCCGCAGCTCCCGGGGGGCCATGCGGTCGGACAGGTCGGCCGCGGCGTCGGCATCCTCGGAATCCAGCGA
>Ga0194116_10004720_pt1 | contig 15412 bp, 11 predicted proteins | sample TA2MahsurfametaG_4_FD_148617 | JGI IMG/M metagenome (GOLD analysis project Ga0194116, IMG submission 148617) | Freshwater microbial communities from Lake Tanganyika, Tanzania - TA2015008 Mahale S9 surface | ecosystem: Environmental > Aquatic > Freshwater > Lake | place: Tanzania: Lake...
CAATCCCCAATCCCCAATCCCCTTAATCTATTATCAAAGTCTTGAAATTGACTCGAGAATATAAAATTTTTTCATTAATATAAAAAAGGTTTTTAATAAGTGTTTTGTTAAAATTAAAAAACAGCTAAAATTATTTTCCTTAAATTATATATATATTAATAAATTATATATTAATTTTTTTTTAAATAATTTTAATTAAAATATAAATAAATCATGATGGTCTATATATCACACAAAATGTTGTATTTTTTCCTGATTTTCTTGTTGGAATTTGCAGATTTGATTATAAATCAACAGATTAATTCAGGTAAAAAATAAATTATTGTCATTTATATGAAATAAATCTTGATTAATTAATAGGAAAAATCTCATTGAACAAAGTGGCCAATATTTTATATGATGAATCCTTGAGCTACAATGTTTTTTCTAATTTTGAAGGAAAAGCTGAAATTTTCTTAAGCGGATTTAATTTCGAGGTTTTTTATTTTTAAATTAATTATTATTTCTATTTATGAAAAAAACTTTTGTTAAATTAGATTATTTTCAATTCCTTATTAAAATTCTGTTTTTGAGAATATTCTTTATTATGACAAAAAATTATTTTCAGATTTATTAAATAAAAATTTTTAGTGTTTTTTTTTAATTTTATATTTATTTTCTTAATTTTTTCTTTTAGAATCTAAGAGATATCGAAACTTATTGCTTTTTCAGACCAATAAAATATAAAAATCCCTTATTTCTGGTAGAAAAGTTTTATCAATCTCAAATAATTAAAGATGTTTACGTTTGCCATCCAGAAGATATGAATTGTAATAGTTATTCTTCAACAGATGAATATAACAATCAGCAAATCAAATGCTTTTCGCCAGAAATTCCATTTGAAGATCGAATTTATTTTACAACTGATGTTTATTTTGAAATAAGCCTTATTTATTATATGGATAAAATTACCAGAAATGCATCAAATAAGATGAATATTTATAATGAAATTAGATGTGATAATTTAGAAGATTGCAAAATTATATATTCAAATAATTTCAAATTTATGTTAAAGTCTATCGAACCAGCAATAATAAAACCAGATGAAACAATTACAATAAGATACGAGACCAATTCGAATATTTTAAATTATTTCAGAGAGATAAAGGTAATTTTTATATAAATATAATTAAACATAAATATTTGCTTAATTTAATTTTTTATGTTTAATCTGTTTAAATTTATTTATATTTCATCAAATAATCAATATTAATTATCATTTATCTTTAAAAATACACATAAATTATATATGAATTTCCCATTAAATGACATTTTAATAATGCAATATAAAAGAAATTAATATATTGATAAAAATAATAAAAATAAAATGTTAAGATAGGAAAATACAATTGCAATATTATTTTTACAGACTCCATCAATGATCCTTCCACAGGTGATAACATTATAACTTGTAAAGTCCAAGATTTAGAAAGTGACATTTATCCTATCTCATTTGATTTTATTACTGGAAAATCAACAAATACCGCCTCAATATACAAAAAAATTATTGACTCATCTTATTCTTTGATTAATCAAAATCAATATAATATAAAAGTCCATCCTGTAATAACAAGCATAAGCGTTGATAAATCATATGAAGATGGTGGAAATAATGTAACTATTTTAGGAAGAGGCTTCTCAAAAAAAAACTTAAAAGTTAGCATCGGAAATCAAGATTGTATTATAAAGAATATAGAATATCACAAAATTGAAATTGAGACACCAACTAAACAGCAAACATTTAGTGAAGTTAAATATACTCAAAATGCTAAATTGACTAGAATTTATTTAGATAAATCAACGATAGTAAATAATTATTCATCAATGTTACAAGTTGAGTCATATCTTAGAGGAATTATATCTAATCCATCTTTTGTTTATACTGAAAATAATTTTCAAAAGAAAATATTGGAGCTTAAAACTGAAACCACCATTAATAAATCCTATATCCAAGCATTTACTGGAGGTTTTTTCGCTCCAGTTACTGCTGATTATTATTTTTATTTTTCAGTAGATTCTCAAAATTTTAGCTTTAATTTAAATTTAAATAATACTACTGTGAATAAAACTATAAATTCAGTACAAACATTAGTGGAAAATCAAACTACAAATATGGTGCAAACAACAAATGTAGTACAAACTACAAATATGGTGCAAACAACAAATGTAGTACAAACTACAAATGTAGTACAAACTACAAATGTAGTACAAACTACAAATGTAGTGCAAAATACAAATGTAGTGAAAACTACAAGCTCAAGTATTGGGGATCTAAGTTTTCGAAAGGTACAAAATACAAGTTCAGAAATCTTCTTTCAATCTACAATTTCTAAAGAAAAATCTTTTAATAAACGATTATTAGCAAGTAATAATAGTGTAGAGTCAGCAATAGAAACACAAAAAGGACAAACACCTACAGGAAACTCAGGCCTAACAATAACTGTAGTTCCAGTTGATTTAAATACTAAGAGAAATAACTATTTAAATAAAAATTATTTGATTCATAAATATTCGCTGATAGCTAACAATATATATGATTTTGAAATTTTTAATAAAAATGTAGATGACATTGGAAGCTTTAAGATAGGAGTGCAGTATCCGATGAGCAATAATTATTATACAAATATATTTGAAATTGAAATTTTTCCAAATAACATAATCAGAAGTTTATTTAGAATTGATGCTAAAAAGAATTTTAATATTAATTATTTTGTAAAGGAAAAAAATATAATAATAAAAAAATCTATAATAATTGAAGACTTTAAATCTATATCTGCTAGTCAACTTAATGATAAACTAAAAATTGTATATCCAAACTTAGATTTTGTTATAGTGAAAATTCCCATAGATAAAAATAATATTAATATGTTATATAATTCACAACCATCAGTAAATTGCAAAGAATATAAATACTCTTTCTATTCAAAAGATCAATCTGATAAAAAATGGCAAGATATGAAAGTTTTATATACTGATCCGTATACAAAGAATTCATTTTTAAAAACTTTTCTTGGATTCATTACGCTAAATCAAATTATCACTGAATGCTCTGGTTATTCTTTTTATATATTCGTTGATACTAAAAAATCAAAAGTTTTAGAAAGCAATATACATAACAGCACCATAACTTTCTCTGGAGAAGATTATGAATATAGCCTTTATTCAATGCAAATAGCATCTGAAGACCTTAAAGGGAATTTTTCATTTAGTATTAATTATAGTGAAAAAATTTATGATATTAATGATGTTGAAATTACTAATGCAAAAGATAATATATTAAAAAAGCTTGGATTTTTCCAAGAATTACAAAATTCTTATGAATACATGGAAATTTCTGAGAAAAATATGTTTAAAGACTATTTTTTGGCGCAATTAAAATTTTATACAAAGGTAAGTTTTTAATTTTATGATCAATAAATAATTAATATTAAAAATTTCAATCTAGAATGATTTGAATATTTCTCAACAAAGTAACAGATTGAAAGGTGGATATATTGATAGCATAAATTATTCTATAACGAATTTAATGAAGACTAAAGATATTATTTTTGATTCAATTCCTTCAGAATTATTAAGAGAAAAAACTGGTAAATTAAAAATATTTTTACAAAATAGCTTTTCAAATCATATTTTAAAGAATATTATTGTTTTATATATTAATTTTATATTCAAAATATAGATAAAAACCAAATAATTATAACTTCAAATACTATTCCTTCTTTATGCCTTGGAAATTGTAATCATGAATTTATACAGACACCCATATTAATTACTGAAGCAAAATATGATAAATTAAATTGTTATATTGGTGATTCATGGTCAAATAATTACTACAATAATAATAAATTATTTTATCTTTTATTTAAGAAAAATAATTCAGGTCAAGGGAAATTTCAAATTTCAAATATTTTTCCTTCGAAAACTGACTGTACAACTCGAGATTATTATAACAGTTGTATTCTAAATATCTTTTCTTTAACTTCAAATGGATATAGCACAATCACGTGTGACTATATGAAATCAGGCAATTATGAGCCCTATTTTACAGGCGAATATGGAAATATTAAAATAAGGAATGGAGACTCATATAGAGGTTTTTTTTACATAATTCCTGAAAATAATATAGTAAAACAAATTAAATTTAATTGAATTTTTTCAATTAATTTCTAAAATTTATAGGAAAAATTAACGAAAAGTATATAAATTTTAATTAAAAAAATAAATAATTTAGAGTACAGATAAAGAAAAATATCCCTATATATCAGTTTATTTTAAAAGTTCTCCTTTGCTACAAAATGATAAATACGATATTTACGTTAATGATAAAAAATGTTCAATAAAATCCATGAAAAATGTGAATATTAGTCAAAAAAAATATGATGTTGTAACATGCCTTACTAAATCTATACCTATTTCAACTTCAAATGCAAATATTAATTTTTATAAAAATAATATGATAACTAAAATTTTAATTGACAATAAATTTGATTGTAATACTATTTATAATTTGAATTCTCGAGTCCCTGAAAAAGTCATCAATGTATCCCCAGGAGAAAGAACCGTAATCACATTCGAGTTTGACAAAGATATTGATGAAAATACCATGATTATAGTAGAATATGAATTGTTTAGTACTCAAGATCAAGCTGTTTTTAGCACACCTAATTATTTTAGGAGAAATCCATCATTTCCTAAAAGAAAAATAGACGTATTTTATACAGGTTTATCTGTAGGAAATTATGCAATAAATATTTTCTTTATTTCTTCTATAAATCAAAAATTATGTTATGAAAATACAAATGATATTGTTTTAACTGTTAAATTTGGAATAACAAGTATTTGCCTAAATGACTGCTCAAGCAATGTATTATTAGGATCAACTGAAGGTGGAACTCAGTTGATTATTAATGGTGGAAATTTCATAAGCCAATCTGATTACTTTGGAAATCAATTTGTTTTAATTGGAAATACGATTTGTGATATTACAAAGTATGAAAAAGAGAAAATAATTTGTATAACAAGAAAGCCTGAGAAAAACACATTGTTAGAAAAGGAATATAATCCAAGAGTTGAAGTATTCAATGATTATGTAGCTACATGTGAGACCTGTAAATTCAAATATACACAAATAAAAACCCCAATTTTGAAAACAGTTTACAATGAGAATTTTTCTTATTTTAGTTTAAAATATGATATTGCTATTCCCATATATCTTAATGCCAATCAAGGAGACTTTTTAATTATGGAATTTGAAATTGTAGAAGAACAAGTAAATTACTTCAGTGCTTATTTCTACAACAAAGAAATTGACTTCAGTTGGGGTAGAATGGGTCAATTCGCTTTTTTAAATGGTAATGAAGGAACCCCTTATTATAAAACATATAAAATAAAAGGTAAAATTTTGGAAATTTTCGAAGATCAATATGGCCTTAATCTTTTTAATTTGAGAATTCCTGAAATAGGATTTTTCCAGCATTCTCCAACTAATAATTACTATTCATTATTTTCCGATGCTTATATCAAATCCACAAAACAAATCTATATTTATCTTCGCAAGCAAATACAAATTGTAAATTTCGATTCTAATGAGCTTTCATCTTTTGGTCAAATATTCAAAATAACACTTAATTATTCAGACTTCCTTAAATTCCCTTCAAATTATATTCAAATCTGTGCCTATAAATGTAAGATTATAACAAACTCAATTTTAAATTCTGCTAATAATCCAAAAGAAATAATTTGCTTACTTAATACAGAAATTTCTTATAGTGGAATAACTACTAATTACTACAATCGCAACGTTTGCAGCATAATAACAATTTCATATTATGGAAATCTCTTTAGTTTTAACTCACCGTCAATTACAGCGAAATCTTCCAACAACGCATTGATTAAAAATTTTCAAATATATAACTCATTTAATTCAGATAAATCATTAACAGACCCAAAAAATAGCGTAGAAGTTCTTATGAATTTATCAATTATTTTTAATTTACTGGAATTTAAACTTAAACTTTTAATAAATTATAAATATCTTTTCGATTTCAGTCAAGAAAATCTGCAAAATGCTATTTACAAAATAAAGCTTCCAAACGGCTTACCCTCTGGAAGAATTAATTTAATTGCCTATATTGAAGGAAAAGGAATATTAAATCCTCCATTTAATCTACGTATTAAAGAAAATGATGTTTATTTAACTGAATTCTTTTATGATATTCCATTAAAAGTCGAATTTCCGAAAGAAGTAAAGGACTATAAAGAATATTTAGTAAGTTACAATGGTGGTTTTAAGTATGACTTAATAGGAACTAATTTTGATGGAAAAATTGCAAATGCAAATAGTTTAGATAATATAAGCCTAAATTCTTGTTTTAATAAAATTACTATTTGTGATTTACCTGTTTTAAATTTTGATAGTATTTCTCATGATATAATAACTTTAAGAACTCCAAGGATAATTCCGCTAATCAAAGATGATGATAATTTCAAAAGCTTGCTAGATGATTTCAAAAATTTACTAGAAGATCCAATATATGAAAATATAGTTCAAATAAGCAATGAAGATTCTAAAATATTCAATTCTACAATGATTAAGGCAAATTTGCTTGATAACAATCCATTTACCGATTTGAAATTCAGCTCAGCGAATAATTTGCTGATTAATTTCACAGATATTTTTTGGAGTCAAAATAAAAATTTCCTTATAAATTTAAAAAAAATAAAAATATTTATTTCAAAAGATTTCAATCCTATTGATTTAAGGGACGCTCAATTGCAAGGATTTAACAGTACCCATTGGATAGATATAATTACAATTCCAATTAATATTCCCTTCATGTGGTATAGTTTTGATGTTACATATATAATAAAGGGATCAAATGAAGAAAAAATAGATTTAGATTATGCCTATGAAAAATACAGAATTAAAACAAATTCCAATCTGAGCATTTCGGAAATAAGAATTTACGGAAACTTAATATATAAAAACATCGATAAGGAAAAAAAAGTAAAATGCAATATCAAAATTTGGGATAATATTAACTACGTTCCTGTTTATGGAATTAATTTTACATATAATGTCGATTCCACTTTCTTTTTAAATTATCAAGAAACAACGAATAAAAAAAATCTTTACAAAAGCACTGAAGGTGTCTCATTTAGATTCGCTCAAAAAACTTCTTTACCAGCTGATGTATCAAAATATAAAATAAAGTTTTATGGAATGGAAAAAATATTAACTCAGAATGATTTTCAAATTTCGAACCAAGAAATAAAAGTATTAAATTTACCGATGAAAAATGCGAATAATTTATCGAAATTTGATAGAAATTCAAAATTAATTATAGAAATAATAGATAGCGGATATATTTACACAGGTAGCTATTACATTCCATACTATGATGATTGGAGTGATTCCGATTCATGGAAATTTTTAAGTGATAATTACCAAATTCCTTTAAATCTAGAGAATGTTTTAATTAAAAACACTGATATTTCATTAGGTAATAACATCGAGAAATTTAATTTTAATAATTTCAATTCTACTCTTAAGATAAATAATCTTATAATTGATAACGGAAGTTTATTCATTGACAATAAAAATTTCAAAACGCTTAATTTATATATAAGGTCTATAGTTATTAGAAACAACGGTATTTTAATAATTGGAAATGAAGATTCTTATAACTCAATAAATATAGTCTTCTATGGTGATTCTAATAATTATAATCTTCCTAATTTTGGCAGTAAATCAATTACGATTTTTAATGGAAAATTGAATATTTTTGGAAATAAAAACTTTTTATTTAATAGTGAAGTTGTTTCTAACAATTTTAATAAGAATGACAATCAAATTATAATACCAAGTTCTTCTATTAAAGGTATCAAAGATAAATTATCAGTAAATGATTTAAATTTCATTGGCTCAGATTTTTTATTTACAACAAAGGGTAGAAATTCAAGTCCAGTTTATAAAACAATCTATTCACAAAACTTAGATAACATTTACATTGTAAAAGATTCATCAAATGAATCAATTGATTTAAGTAATTATCAAGTAAATGGGTTTAGTAATAATTATAATCAAGGAAATGATGAAAATTATAATATTAATGAGAATAGTTTATATTTTAATTCAAAAGTCTTTGCTATGAATAGGAATATCATTTTACAAGGAGATGAAAATATGGAATCGAGCAACTATGGATTAGCAATTAAAATTTTTATACAAAATTCTGCTCAGATGAATGATAATTTGAATCCAATTTATAATTGCTGTATGGCAAGCCCTAATAAAAGCATTTATTACGATCTTAGTAATAAAATTGCAAATTTCAATAACAACTATAATAACTATTATAATGATGATATATTAATAATTGAATATGCTCTTTTAAAAAATATTGGACAGAAATTTAACAGGAATCGAAATTCTGCACTTGAAATTTCGTCCGATTACCCTTTAAAATCAAGCAGTATCTACGGAAATAATTTCATTAATTCTAACAGCAGAGGAATTAAATTGAATAAAATTCAAAATATAGAAATCCAATCTAATCTTTTCTACAATATAACGGGCCAAATGCTTACATTTGAAACTGGTTCTGAAATGGATAATATTATAGAAGGAAACTTTTTTATCAAGAATTACAATACCTTTGAAATAGCAAGAGGAGATTCTAAAGCTGCTCAAATAAAAATAAGAAATTTGAATAATAAATTTTTTCAAAATTTTTTTTCAAATTCAGCATCAGATGCAATATCAATTAGTCCTGGAGTGAATTTTAAAAAAAATTTCGGATATGTGCTTCCAAGTAAAAATATTAACTTTTGTCCTAGTGAAATTTCGAGCTCAGAATCAAATATATTTGACACCAATACTATTCTAAACTCCCAAGAAACTGGGATTTATATTACAAATTATAATCCTAAAACTTTTTCTTGTGTTGATTTTGATATGAATTTTAATTTTTCAAAACAAAAAAAATTCCAAAATATAATTTCAGCTTGGAACAATAAAGGAATTTATATTGAGAAATCAGGAAGTATTCTTTTCGACACATATAAAAGTATTGAAGAAGAGATTTCAACATTTACCGCAAAAGAATCCTTCAAAGACTTATCAACAGGATTAACATTAAATAATATATATGTTTCTTGCAAATTGAATTTGAATAATAATTTATTTTATATAATTGAATATCCAAAAAATGAAGATTTTGAAATCATCAATTTGAATTTGCAGTCGAATTGCAATCAAAAAATAAATATATTCACAACATGCTCAGAATGTAGTAATTATGATTTGATTAAGGATTATGGGGATAGATTAGTGAAATTCTCAAAAATAAATTATAATATAAACAAACAAAACATTCAATTCACAATATTAAACATCAATATAAACTTTTTAGATCTAATTTATTCAGATGATAGCAGTTTATTGATCAATTCAAATAATTCATATAATTGGATAGTCCCATATTTTGAATATTTGGATGATTTAAATAATTCTATAAATTCGAATGATTCAAATAGGTCTGGATCTTCTAATAATTCAAATAGTCCAACTAAAAAATGTATTAAGGCAGATGATGATAAAATTATTATTTCCTTTATAGGATATTGGAAAGTTTTAATATGTAGTAAAGAAATAACTATAAGACGCTTGAGTGTATATGGTATCGATAAAATAGATCAAGTTAGTAATCAAATGCAAGTTGCTTCATCTACTGATCCACTTGTTTTTAATTCTAAAATATTCGATGTTTCCCAACCTTTAAAATATTCACAAATTCCGAATATCAATTTATTCAATAATCAAATTGGATGGAGAATCTATGTTTTTTCGGGATATTCCTATTTTTTGCGATTTTTAAAAAAAGATAATTCTCAGTCTTATAGGAGAAGAAGAACCAATTTCATTATAAATAAAAACAGTAGCTTCGATTTAAACAAAAAAAATCATAATAAAAAAATGCGATTCTTAGAAAATATTGATAATTTTGTATTACGTAAAACATTTACTTTTGAAAATTTGATTTTGGAAAAATCAAAAAAGATTACTCAAAATGAACCAGTTTTCAATATAGGATTCGAATATGGTGAAATAAGAGACTCTATAATTACTCAAATTCAATCAAAAACAAACTCGAGCATATTAATAGACATTCCAAAAATCAATATTGATTATAATGAAATTTCAGACTTTTTAAAAACAAACGTAGACAGCCGATTCTTCTCTGGCAATTTGCTTAATTATAAATCGAAGTGTAGATTATATTTGAAAATTAATACTAAAAATCCAGTAGAAAATAAATCAACTAACTTACTTTTAATAAAAGCAAATAAATGCAATTCAAATAAATGTCAGAATAATTCTTCAGAACCTTGTATAAGTCAATGTGATAAATCATGTCAAAGCCAAAAATGTAGGATTGAAAGAGATGATTGTATTGAATGCAATTACGAAGATAGTTATTTTCCGTTATTCAATCAAACTAATAAATGCTTAAGATTTGATAATTTGACTGAAGATCTTTTTGTAGATGAAAAAAAAAAAATGATTTTTCCATGTGATATCTCTTGCAAGAATTGTACTAAAACTTCTACTAATTGTACATTTTGTAATATGCAAAAAAATTATTTTGCTATAGATGGAGAAAATAAACCTTATAAATGTTATTTGAGTAAACCAAAAAGCGGATACTATTATTCTAAAGAAAAACTAAGATGGGCTTTATGTCATAAAAGTTGTAAAGAATGTTTTGAAAATGATTTTAGTTGTACAGAATGTAATTCGGATAATAAATATTTCAAATTAGAAAATAAAGAGAATAAAATTATTTGTAGCGAAAATATACCTAAAAGATATTATTTAGATGAAGAAAAAAAAATGATTAAATTGTGTCCAAATCAATGCATGGAATGTTCGGATTCCACTAATTGTATCTCTTGTTACGAGGACGAAGCATATTATAGAAATCCAAAAAAAAGCGAATTAGAATGTACAAATGAATCTATTCCTGGGTTTTATAGAGATTTTAAAGCAAATAAATATAAAAAATGTCATGAATCTTGTGCTACTTGCATCAACAATGAATTTTGTACTAAATGTGATTCTGCTAATGGATATTTGAGTCTTCCTAATTATAATGCTACTACATTGAAAATAAATCAATTTAAATGTACAAAGGATTGTCCTATTAAGCATATTAAAAATCCTCTAAAATTTTCATGTAAGAAACTTCATTTTTATTATTTTTTTGAGAATTTTAAATAATTTAAATTAATTCGAATAAATAGATTTTCATTAAAAATAATTTTTTATAAATTTGTTAATTTTTCATTAAATTTTAAAAAAAATACTTATGATTGAATAAATTTAAAAGGTGAACCAGAACCCGTAAAGGAAATTGAAACTCCAGTTATTCCAAAAGATAAAAACTTAACAGCTGATGAAAGTGAAAGTAAAACTAAAATAAATAATCTAATTTCATTTTTATTTTAATAAGAATTAATGGGACAATTATTGAATGTAATTGATTTGACTAATTTATCAACTGATGTTTTAAATACTTTGGGTGATTTTATAAGTTCTGAAAATGTAGTTGTAAATAAAAATATGACTTCGGCATTAACTAACATTTCAGGTATATATATTTTTTGTTATAAAAATGATTAAGAAGATATTTATAATGTATAATAACAATTTATATTCTTTTAATATATTTATTTAAAATTAGTCGAGAGTCTCAAACTTGCTACAAATGGTGTAGTTCCTCCTGATCCAAACTTGCTTACTTTAACAAGCACTGCAATGATCGGCCAAATAAGAGAGTATTAACATTAAATTTTTTAAAAAATTCTGATAAATTGCAATTATCATAAAATTACTTTCAAAATTCTTTTTTAATTTGAATTAATTATTTCAAATTTTATAATATATTTGATTTACATATTATTATTCAATTAAAAATTAGAACTAAATCAAATAATATGTCTGATAACGTAAAAGAAAATCAAAACTCGGTTAATGATATAAAAAATGGGATCCAGTCGTTTTCAAAGGTTCTCGCTCAACAACCAGAACCAGTAGCAATCCAAAATCCAATGTTTAATTATAAAATGGAGTCGCAAAATAATACTTCGATTGAAAATATAGTAAGTAGCGGAGCTGCAAATATAAATAACACAGCTTGTGAAGCAGAATTACGCAATTTTTATAATATTTCTGAAAATATATCATTAATACTTAAAAAAATAGAATTTAATCCAAGAACTAATCTAAGTGCTCCTGAAAATACAAATGCATCCAATGCAGTTAACTTTGCATTTTATCACCCAATAACTTATGAGCCTCTTAATATGAGTCTGTGCTTAAATTTGCCAATTACTATTTCGACACCGATTAAAGTTGCGAGGAAATCTGCTCTTAATTTGTATCAAAGAATTCCACTAGCTTACGGTGTAGATTTATTCAATATAAAAAGCCCTGCATATAATAGTAGATGCTTCAAAGGCAATAATACCAATGGTGCAGATATTAGTATGAATTATAAAAGGACACAATGGTTCCAAAATACATCTGCAGAATGTTCACCAGGTTGTGAATATATTGGGCTTGATCAGAATAACTATACACAATGTAATTGTGAAAAAGTTCAGGAAAACAGTGAAATTTCAAATGATTTTGATATGGGGAGCCTAAGTGATATTGGAAAATTTAACTATGATATAGTTATTTGTTATAAAGAAGTTTTTACAGAGGTAATCATTTTTCATTTCTTGAATTTTATATTTAGAAAATTGATTAATTTTTTAAACTAAAATTAAATAGGCTGATATAAGAGAAAATCCAGGATTCTTAGTAGGATTTATAATGATGGGTATCGGAATTTTATTAGCTTCATTATGCTTCTTATTCAATAATTGCATTTTACGTCAAAGTTTTCTAAAAGAATTAATTAGAAATGATGCAGAATTGTATGATCCTGAAAAAGACAACAAAGAATATTATTTCTTTCAAAAAATTAGAGTTGTAAAATCGAATAACGAGAATTTGAACATGATGCAAATGATTTTAAATAATAATAAAAAGCCTATATTCAATCCAGGCGAAGATTATTTTGAAAGTAATTAACTTTATTTTGTATATATTCTTTATATTAAATTAATAAAAAATTAAAAATTATTTGTCACAATTAAATAATACAATATTGAAATAATCAATGATAATTTTTAAAGTTGACGTGAAAAAAGAAAGATTATATCCTGGTATGTCTCTAAGAAATCAAATGTTAATAATTGAAAAAAGAAATGGAAATGAAAATGATGCAAATGCAATAAACAAATGTACAAAAACACCTGCAATGGAAAATTCATGCTGCACCTTAATTAAACCTTACGTTGATGATGTTTATTATTCTAATAATTCAATAAATAATGATATAAATAATCATCGAAATAATCTCTATGAAGAAAACGATCAGAAAAAAGAATTTTTTATAATAAATATTAATAGAAAAGAAAGATCTAAATCTTTCAATTATGATTGCAATTTAGAAAGAAATATTAGCTTGAAAGATAATTTTTATAAAAAGTTTAATAAAAGTAATCAAGAATACGATCAACTTTATGTAAATAAAGAGTTATTTGAAAAATTGAATATAAAAATAAACTCAAAAAATATTATGTTTTTCCATAGAAGGAATTTCAGAATAAGTTATAATTTCCATTTAGTAGGAAACAACAATATATTAAAAGCACCAAAGAAAATCAAGCTTATAAATAATCAACTGAGGAAAATAAAATTAATAACTTTAAAAGATTATGATGCTCTTTCACCTTATGAATTAATGGATTTTGACAGACGAGGCTTCTTTAGGCTTTTTTGGGATATCGCAATAATAGACCATCCCATTTTAAATCTTTTATTTTTCAATTCTCTCATGGAGCCTTTATGGGTTAGGTTTATAGTATTTTTATTTGAGTTTAAAGTTGGATTAGCAATGAGTGCGCTTTTCTTTTCAGATGACTATATAGATGCGAGATCTGAAGTTCCTGCTGAACTGAGAGTAAATATGTTTTTTTTATTTGAAAAAATTTTTTTTTTTTCAAATTTCATATGTTTAAGAATTAATTTTTTATAAATTTCAAAAAAGGATTCGATGTTGTATACATTTTTGATAGAATATCCAAAAATTATCCTCCAGATTATATTTTCTTTTATTCTTTTGCTAATTATTGAGTACTCTAAAAAGGCTCCAGAAGAATTCGAAGAAGAGTTTAATGAAGCTCTTAAAACAAATGATTTTAAAATTATTAAAATAGCAAAGTAACGAATAAATTCTTTTTTTTAATTGAAAGAAAGATAAATAACTTAAACAAAATTTTAATCTTCTATTTAGCTATCATTTCGAAAATAAGATGAAAAAATACTACAGAAGATTTTTAATTTGTAGTTCAGTCTGTTTCATAATAAATATTTATTATACTTCAATCTTTTGCTATATATACTCAAATAGTATTGATGGCTGGCTTAATGGTGCTTATTCAGCTGCATTTTTAGACTTCTGTATTATATCCTTCTGCTTAATTTTCATAAAAGTATTCGTAAGATTAATTGTGAGATACTGCTACTATCTCCGATTTTTAATAATAATTGAATACTCTTTTTGGATACTGAATTTCCTTGTATGAATATGAAATAATTGAATTTGAATAAAAGAATAAAATATTATTTTCAACAAATTATTTTGTTTTATTCGAAAAATTGTTTAAATATAGAAAAAGTTTAGTAAAATTTAATAGATAAAATGAATATATTATAGTTAATATAAAGTAAATATGAAGGACATCTGTAAATGTGGAAAAATTATATTTTGTTAGAAATTTAATTTTAAATGACAATTTAAATCCTAAAAATGATATAAATTAATAAATGCATTTTTATTCAGCGAAAATTTAGCGAATATAAAAAACCTTTGAATAAAAATTATATAATTTATTTAAAAAAAAATTAATAAAACTTTCATTTTTCTTTGATAATGACACTATTTTATCATTAAATATTAAATAAAATAAATCTTTCTTAACAAAATTTAAAATCATATTAATGAAAGAAGAATAAGCTTTTTATAATGTAGTATTTAAAAATTTTAAATTTCCATTATTTTTTTAGATAATAAATTATTACATTACGTATTTACTTGATATATATTCATATTTTTATAAAATTAAGTTAATATTTAAAATTTATCTTAATATAAAAAATTTTAATTTTGAAATAAAATTATAGCGTTTGATAGGCTCAATAAATTGGCTTAAAATTGGGGATTGGGGATTGGGGATTGGGGATTGGGGATTGGGGATT
>Ga0194116_10004726_pt1 | contig 15405 bp, 26 predicted proteins | sample TA2MahsurfametaG_4_FD_148617 | JGI IMG/M metagenome (GOLD analysis project Ga0194116, IMG submission 148617) | Freshwater microbial communities from Lake Tanganyika, Tanzania - TA2015008 Mahale S9 surface | ecosystem: Environmental > Aquatic > Freshwater > Lake | place: Tanzania: Lake...
ACACGCAAACTGAACGACCTATTTGGTGGCTAGTCCGAGCCCGCAACAAATGACGCTTGCTCGTGCTCTGGTCTAATCAGTCCTCTATGGCCAACCTCACTGAGCTGCCCAGGGACCTGCCCCAACCACTGGATGTGAATTCCAACCCGCAAGGTGGGCCATTACAGAGCGGCCCTGGAGAAGCCAGAACAAATGCCGTGTCTACACGGGTTCCAGCGTCTTGATGGAATGATAGGTATCGCGCTGGCCCAGTTCCCACAGGTCCAAAGTTTGTTGCATACGCAACCAAATCTGCGGTCCGTTACCTAGTGCCTTACCTAAACGCATGGCCATGTCCGGTGTCACCGTGCGTTTTTCATTCACAAGTTCAGAGACGCTAAGGCGGGACACACCGATCCAATCGGCAAAGTCTTTCTGGGTCATCTTGAGCGCAGGCAGGACATCTTCACGCAGTACAGCACCAGGATGAGTTGGCCGACGATTGGGATTGCGTAGTGATTGAGTAGCCATATTAGTGATAGTCCTCTAGGTTGACAACGATGACATCTTCACCATCGAAAGCGAATGTGATGCGCCAGTTTCCAGAGACAGTCATGGCCCATTGGCCGTTTCTGTGACCCTTGAGCGGGTGCAAGAACATGCCAGGAATTGCCAATTATAAGATTGCACCAATTCCGCGCCCATCTAGCCAACGATCATGCTCACGGACAGTTCCTGGGGGGATGGTTGAAAGAGCCAATCTCCGTTTCTGGTCCATAACTTGCTTAATAAGAGATGGGTGGTCAATTGAAGCGGCAAGGTCTTGCCGCTTGACTCCCATGGCCACCAATGATCAATAGTCAGTAGGAGGACCTTCCTATGATGATTGGACTCATTAAACCCCTGCGACCGATCGTCGATCGGCGTCGGACGGCTATTGGTAATCCTAAACGGGTGGAACCGACGGAGGCTACTAAGACCAACCGACCAAGGAAAGACGAGTTCATCTCCTCATCGACTCAGCCAGATGCGGACTTCCTTGAGCTTTACTTCAGCGCCACTCGCTCCAAGGGCGCTAAACCACCCACAAGCTCAAGATAAACGTCTTCTAGAGTCAGTGGGCGAGTGCTCAAGGAACTCAAATTAACGCCGTCGAGGGCATCGATAATCTCTCGTAAGCTGAGCACGGCTGGCAAGAAGAGTCTCACCTCATTCATACCCTGCCGGGTCGGCCATCCCAACGCCCTCGCCCTTTTGATTAGGCCATCTGTATCGACCGACGTCACTTGTGCAACGGACTTGCCCGGCAACCTAGACAACAACTCGGCGGGGTGACCGACCGCCACCACTCCTCCATCCCGCATTAGAGCCACACGATTACACAACCGATCTGCCTCTGTAAGGTGATGGGTGGTCATCAAAATAGTTGTGCCCTGGTCACGCAGACCTCCAATAAAGTTCCAGAGATCCAAGCGGGCTTCTACATCTACGGCTGCTGTCGGCTCGTCGAGCATAAGAAAAGCGGGCCGGTTGATCACAGACACGGCAATGTGAAGACGCTGCTGCCACCCACCCGAGAGTCTCCCGGCCCTAGTCGTCGCAAACCCCTCGAGCTCAAAATCACTCATCAACTCAGCGACACGGCGTTCGCTCTCCTTCTCAGAGAGACCATACAAACGCGCAAAGAAGAGCAGGTTCTCGGCTGGAAGCAACTCGGGATAAAGGCTGCTGCGTTGGGAGCAAACTGCCACGAGCGAACGCATTGGTTTGCCAAGGTTCTCGATCGGCTGTCCCATGAAGAGTACCTGACCCTTGTCCTTCGAGACCAGATTGGCAATGACGTTGAGCAAAGTGGTCTTTCCGCAGCCATTGGGGCCGAGCAAACCCACAGTCTCACCAATATCAATGCGAAGACTAAAATCATTAAGAATTTGTCGGCCACCGAAAGACTTATGAACACCGATGACCTCGAGGGCTGCTGTCATCGAATCTGCCCCTCGATCGACAAACGTCGAAAGGATTGGGTGCCAAGCACCATTGAGATGACACAGAAAATTACCAGGAAAGTCATCTCGAAACGTAACTCCGAGAGACCCATGTCATAGGCCGCAACCCCCTTAAAGGCTTGGTTCATGTGCGATATGGGATTGATTTGCGCAACAAACTGCATTGCTCGAGGCATTATTTCGAGCGGAAAGAAGGTGCCCCCCAAGACCAACAGGGGCACACCAATCGCCGAGAGCGCAACCACTACCTCCTCGCTTCTTTTGGCAAAACGCATCCCAAGAAAAAAACCCATTCCCACGTAGATAAAGACCGATAGAAGTAGGATCACACCACCCAAGAGGAAGCTGCCGTGATACTGGGCACCCACGTAAAAAGCAATGCTATACAACACAACAACCTGCAAGATGGCCAGTAACAGCTGCGACATCACAAGCCCTGAAAAGTATGCGGCGGGGCTCAGAGGCGTGGTGAAGAGGCGTTGCAGAGTGCCACGTTCGCGCTCTGCCGCAATCGCGGCAACGGTTCCCCCTAGACAACTAAAGAAGAGTGCTGCACCAATTAGGATTCCTGCTGCTGCGGCATCGAGGCCATCTCGCATGGTGGCGTTATGGGCGTAGACCAATCCAAAGAGCAGCATCATTGCCGCTGGAAAGATTGCCCAGAAGAATAGGCTCCGCCTCTGGCGCCATTGCTCAGTTTGTAGCCGACGACAAACAGCAGATGTTTGAATAAGGAAGAGGTGGAATGATCGTGCCAAATTTGTCGCCGAGAGATGCGTCAGAGCAGAAAACTCTACACCGCAATGAGCAGACGGGTAACTCCACAGCTTCCCTTATTGCTCATCAAGCGCTGAGTTGCGGTCTTATCCACCTAGACAAAGACCGTCTATTTTTGTGGCTGCAAGCACTCAAAGAACGGTGCCCTGTGTGACGGGTCACATTAATCGATTTAGCGAGCGGAGAGAAAGGGGCTGCCCGCATAAATGGCGACCCGACTGATTCGGCCGGCAGTTTTGACCCGATCACTCCTCTAATGCTGCCCCCCGGAAAGCCGAGGCGAGTAACACAGCTGGAAAACAGCCGAGTTAAAGCATAATAAGGGGGTCAAATCAAAGCCTCGTTCCAATGACCCGTTGGCGCTTTTTTTCCGAGAGATGGCAGGCACTCATACCTTTTCAGAGATTGTTCTGGAGAGACTTGATTGTCCTTGGAACGTCAATCAACCTTGTCGTTGCATTCTTGGGGCTCATGTTGATCGCCAAGGGCTTCCCGGCCTATTGGGCTTTTATCGCGCATCTTTTGGTCTTGCCGTATAACTTGTTTTTGGTTTCTGCAGTATTGCGATGGCCAGATGTACGGACATCATTCAAAGTAGTCGCGGGCGGTTGGCTTGTTCTGACAAGCGTGGCTTGAGAGGCATCTTTTTGAAGGTGGTTTAGTTACCGGCGCCGAGCTCAGGCCGTGGAGCCCGCTCTCCACCGACGGGGGGTATCGATGTGTAGATGGGTGGCCTACGCTGGACCTGAAATCTATCTCGAGGACATTCTTTTTCATCAAGACAACTCGATTATCAGCCAAAGCCTATCGGCGAAGGAGTCTGCTTGGATTACCAACGGCGACGGCTTCGGAGTGGCTTGGTACACCGATAGGCGAACCAGCGCAGGGCTCTTCAAGGATGTTCTCCCCGCCTGGAATGACAGCAATCTTCGTTCTCTTGCGGGGCATATACGCACCAAGATGTTCTTTGCCCATGTTCGAGCAACGACCGGCACCGCTGTGAATCGCTCCAACTGCCATCCGTTCATATGGCGGAACTGGACGTTTATGCACAACGGACACATTGGTAATTGGTCTGCCTGCAGGAAGGACTTCGAGTCGCTTATTGGACAGGAATGCTTTCACCTCAGAGAGGGAACCACCGATAGTGAGGCACTGTTTCTCCTCGCACTGAGCCAAGGCCTCACCGACGATCCCATCAAGGCAATGTCTCAAACCATCCGGTTGGCCCTGGAGATAATGGAACGGCACAAAGCCAGCGAGCCATTTCGAGCGTCAATTGCGCTGAGCAATGGGGAATCCATATGGGCCTTCCGATACTCCAGCGACCAATCCTCGCCGTCACTCTACTTTGGTAGCCCGAAAACAAGGGCGGACAACCCCATATTTGGAAATCCGATCAACACCATCGCATCGGAACCACTAGACCAATCAAACGATCACTGGAGCAAGGTTCCTGAATCCAGCGGTATTTTGTGGACCACCACTGGAGTCGAACACTTTCCCATTCTTCTCTAGCGAGATCCTCTGGCCCCCTAAGGTCAGAACTCAAACGTGTTGGGTTCAAAGGAGTCCAAATTAGCATCCGTCACCTCTGGATCAAAAACGGGAGGTGGGGTTCGAGGCTGGGTGTACATAGCCTTTGAGACCTGCGAGGGCCCATACTTCGCCGCCCAGGGCAGGTAGAACTCTTGCCATGCCAAAAACCAAACGAGCAAACTCGCAAAGAAAAAATGATTGACCCATGTCAGGTAACCATGTGTTGGCATCATGACCCTCTCATCTCTTAATCTCCACAGGACCGCTCTCTTTATCGGGCGCAATTCACTTTAGCGCGGTGGTCGATTCACTTCAACCAAAAGCCCCACGGTATAAACTAAACGCATTTCTTCCTCGCAGAGTGATAATCACAAGGAACCACAGATCGCTCCCCCTTTGCAATCGAAAAGTCAGTGAGGCTCCCAGTGCAAAGTCGCTTTCGCGCTAACTTTAATCCTCTCAATGAGGCTCCAGAGCTGGACTTGGGGCAGCGCCTAAGGCTCGCTAAACAGTCCTTTTCTGCACTAATCCTGGTTGCCTTGGCGCTGCTGCCCACCGCAGTCCTCGCCCAGGCCAAGGGTCCCGCCGCCCCCGATGCGGCGGCCTTGACGCGCCTCATGCAGAGTGTGGTCATGGTTCAAGTCTCGGCGATCGCCTCAGCCCCGAGCACTAAAACGCTTGGTCCCTATCGGGTTGGTTCCGGAATCATCATCGACCGCGACACGATTGTTACCGTTGGCTACCTCCTCATCGAGGCAGAGACTGTCAACATCGTTGATAACCTCGGTAGGCAAGTACCCACAACAATCATCGGTCAAGACCCGGTGAGCGGCATTGGAGTCCTGAAGGCTTTGGTCCCCCTGAAGCAGAAGCCAGTGGCGCTCGGCGATTCCGATGCTCTGGCTGCCCCGCAACGACTCCTGACTCTCGGGCACAGCGAGCCCTTGCCCACCGAGATCCTTTTGGCTTCCCGAAAACCCTTCGCAGGCAACTGGGAATACCTTTTGGAGTCGCCTTTGTTCACCATACCTGCCGTGAGTAATTGGAGCGGGGCAGGCCTCTTCGACAACCGCGGGGCGCTTGTGGGTCTCGGCTCACTCATTGTTGCCGATGCCACCAACGAACCCTTCCCTCGGCCTGGAAACCTCTACATCCCAATCAATTTGCTCAAACCGGTGCTGCCCGACCTTCTCAAGTTCGGACGCCGCTCCGGGCCGCCGCAGGCTTGGCTTGGTGTTCACAGCCAACCGCATCCGGAAGGAGGGTTGGTCATCCAGCGGGTGTCAGCCAAGAGTCCCGCAGAGCAAGCCGGACTTCAGGAGGGCGATCGAATCATCGCCCTGCAGGACCAGGCCATCGTCGACCTGGCGGACTTCTATCGCCGTCTCTGGGCGCTTGGGCCGGCTGGAACCGCGCTCGAATTGTCTGTAGTGCGCCAGGGGGTCACCCGCCGGGTTCCAGTGATCACCAGTGACCGGCTCCAAGCACAACAACGTCCATCGGGAGTTTGAGTGAAATGGGAATCCGGTCGGTAGTTAACCCAGTTTTTGTCCTGCTCGCGGCGATGACTCTCTTTGGCTGCGCCAATCCCATCAAATCCCCAACGGCCAGTGTCGAGGACGTGCGTTTACTCGATTTGGACTCAGAGGCTGCCAATGTGATTGTGGTCCTCAAGGTCTCCAACCCCAATGGCGTGGATGTCTCGGTGTCGAATATCAAGGCGGCTTTTTTCTTGGCGGGTCAGGAGGTCGCCACGGTACAAGCCCTTCAAAACAAACATACCCTTCCTGCTCGTGGGTCTCTCTCAATCCCAATGCGAGCGCGGGTGCCCCTCAAGACATTGCCCGAGGCGGTCAGGAGAAGTGTGATCGCATTGATGAGATTCGACCTGCCTTACCGCGTCAGCGGAAGTGTGGACGTGGTCAACGGGTTGGTGACCGTCCCCTTTGAGAAAAGCGGGAATTTTGCTCGTTAGAAACGTCAGCTCGGCTTTACATACAAAGCTGTCTGACAAAAGTAGTGACCAAAACCCGACCCTATTCGATGGGCGAGGCTTCTGGGTGTCCCTCTGCCTTTTTTGGTGGCCCGTCATGCTCCTCACGGGGCTCAACACGGCCGTCATCCTCGCGAGGCGCAGAAGGCTGGCGGCCATCGGCTCTAAGTAAGGCCTTCCCCTCTACGCGCAGCGCAAACCGCGGGTGCGAGGGGCTCAGCTGAGCCCCTGCCTACTTGACCTCAAGCAACTCCACATCGAAGATCAGTGTCGCATTCGGTGGGATCACCCCGCCGGCCCCCCGGGCGCCGTAACCCATATGGGGAGGAATCACCAGCGTGCGCTTTCCTCCCACCTTCATCCCCGCAACCCCCTGGTCCCATCCTGCAATCACCTGACCTCCGCCGAGCGGGAAGGCGAAGGGACGGCCTCGATCCAGGGAACTGTCGAACTTCTTTCCCTTGCCATCGGCTGCCTGGGTGTTGTAGAGCCAGCCCGAATAATGAACGGAGACGTTCTTCCCAGCCAAGGCTTGGGCACCCGCCCCCACCGACCGATCAATCTTGACCAATTCTTTGACTGGCTCCTTGGGCAACTCTGCTGCGAGCGGCCCGGTCACCAAGGCCGGTGCCGCACCCATCCCAAACAGAGAAACAAGAAACTGCAAAAAGCGGATTTTCATAGGGTGGCCCTGTCTTTTAAAGCGCTCAGTGTATCCGGTTGAAAGTCTCTACACTGGGCCTATGAGTTGGATCTATCTCTTACTGGCAGGACTATTCGAGATCGGCTGGCCGGTCGGCCTGAAGATCTCTCAGATGCCCGAAACGCGTTGGGTGGGCATCGCACTTGCGATTTTCTTCATGACGCTGAGTGGCGTTTTCCTCTGGCTTGCCCAGCGAGAGATCCCCATCGGCACCGCCTACGCGGTATGGACGGGCATCGGAGCGGCCGGGACCTTCATGGTGGGAGTCTTCTTCTTTGGAGATGCCGCCTCCCTGATGCGCTACCTCGGCGTCGCTTTGATCATCGCTGGAGTGGCCACACTCAAGCTCGCTAGTTGACCCACAGATGCCTCAAGAGCATGCGCGGAGCTTGTGTCTTCGATGGGTAGCCAGCGCCCAATGACCCTTCTCGTTCTTGCAGATATCGTTCTTGCGTTGCATCTATTGCTCGCCACTCTCATTGCGGCCGGCCTCCTACTCGTTCCCTTGGGAGCCATTCGCCACTGGCGCTGGGTTAGAAACAGAAGACTGCGGTTGACCCATGCAGCACTCATGCTGTTTGTCGCCCTGGAGGCGATTCTTGGGCTCACCTGCCCACTGACAATCCTGGAGTACGGGCTTCGACAAGAGGATGCCCCGAGGCATTTTCTTGCGGAAACGATGGAGCGACTGCTGTATTGGGATGCCCCACCGGAGGCCTTTATTCTTCTCTACATAATCTGCGCCGCCTGGGCACTTCTTCTCTGGCGATTGGTTCCGCCGCTAGACATAAGCAAGCCAGCGACCCATGCCAATGACACAGAGCCATCCGAAAATAGATAGCGCCACCTGGATGCGGCCGAGTCCGCCGAGCCGATAAGCATTGGAGTCATCGGGGTGCCCCGCGGCCCGAAGGTGCAACACAGCGGCATTCGTTAACAAGAGCATGACGAATGCAATCTTGTAGACGAACAGGGGCGAGGCCACAAACTCCTGGGCGTGGGCAAGAAACATTAGGCTCCCTGTGAGAGCCACCAGCATAAAAGAGACAAGAGAGACCGGCACGGCCAATCGAATCAAGGGCGAGAGGAGCACCGCTCGGCCGATGCCCAGAAGCCGCAGATCAAGCAGAAGCACGGTCCCGAAGAGGCCCGCAATGCCTGCAATATGCAAGGTCTCTACCGTGGGGTAGAGCCAGAACGACTCCCGCATGGCAACAGCCAATGGAAGGCGCTCAATGCCCTCAAGAATCGGGAGTGCAGTGACCGCAGCGCCCGCATCCTTCACTGATAACTCAGAAGCCGCGGAGGGAGTCAGCGTAACTCAACGGTCTTGCCGCCTGCAGTGATCCGCTCGGCACGGAGTTCGTCCGCACTCGATCGCAGGGCGTAGCCTTGAATGGTCACTTCTCTGCCCGGCGCAATGGCCTCCTTGGAGAGGCCACGACTCTCCATGCGGAAGGGTGGCGCAAGAATTACCTTGAGGCTGCGTCCCTGAGACTCCAGCACAACAAATCCATGGGGCTGCTCGTAGCTGCTTGTCTTCACAACACCGGTATGGGTGAGCAGATGGGACTGGTCATAACTGCTCCAGCCGTGGTGCGCGAAGACGGCCGACCCAAGCGGCAGGACCAAGAACCCCAATAGAGTCACGTGAGGGGCGAAGCGCTTTGGTGTGCAGATCATGGAAGAGATCATGACGCAACGGCCAAGGCCTCGCCGCACTCACCCAGCCCGCTGTGGGGTTAATCTGCCCTATTCTTCACGCTTACCTTCACCGAGTCTCCCCATGACAAGCAACGCAAAAAACTTTCTCATCTTCGGTGGCATTGGTGGCATTGGCGGCGCCCTCTCAGAGTTGCTGTTAAGCCAGGGGCACCGTGTATTTGTAACCACCACGAGCCAGAGCCGGGCACAAGAGGCCCGCGTTCCTGCTGACCATGTTCTTGTTGCCGATGCCCTCGAGAGTCATTCCATTCAGGCTGCTGTGAATACAGCAGGCACCAATGGTCTTCATGGAATGGCCTACTGCATAGGCACCATCGACCTCAAGCCTCTGGCAAGAACCTCTGAAGAAGACCTGATTCGGAACTTTCAGATCAATACCGTTAGCGCATTTATCGCCATCAAAGAGGCAGCAGCCAAACTCTCCCAGTCCAACGGATCGGTGGTGCTGTTCTCGTCGATTGCCGCCAGTCGCGGATTTGCAAGCCACAGCGCGATTGCCTGCGCAAAGGCGGGGCTCGAGGGAATGGCCCGGGCCTTGGCTGCAGAACTGGCCCCCTCGGTGAGAATCAACCTCATTGCACCGAGCCTCACCGAGACTCCCCTGGCCCAGGGCCTCACACAGAATCCCAAGATGAAAGAGGCCATCTCTGGCATGCATCCAATCCCTCGCCTCGGCGAGGCCAACGAGATGGCCAAGGCCGCTGCCTTCCTGCTCTCCGATGACTCGGGCTGGATGACTGGGCAGACCCTTCACATCGATGGTGGGCGATTCTCCGTCGAGAAGCCTCGCTAACTCTGGAGATACTGCTCCACGATCGCATCAAATGATGCGTCGGCAACCAGACCCAGGCGATTGGCGCGCGTCGCAAGAACGCGGCTCGGCCACCCCCCAACAATTTTCTTCACCGATGGGTCCGGCTCCCAGTCAAGTCTCTGGTAGGCCTCCTCACCGCCTTTTCGCCGGAGCGTCTCGGCCATCTCCCCCACAGTCGTGCTGAGTGCGGGTAGATTCATCGCAGTCAGTGGCCCCCATTCTTCATCGCTGGCCTCTGCCACTCGAATGAGTCCATCAATACTTCGGGCTGGCGAGGAGAGTGCCACGCTGGCAGCAGCATCCACCGGAACCCTTGCGCGCTGCCCTGCAAGAGGCTCGCGAATCATTCCCGATAGAAACCCCGAGGCGGCGCCATTTGGGCGGCCCGGGCGGACACTCACGGTCATGAGCCGGACTGACCGGGGCCGAATAAAGCCCTTTCGGCCATAGTCGGCCATGAGCTGCTCACCGATGAACTTCTGAATCCCATAGCTGCTCTGCGGCGTAGGAAGGGTGTCATCGTCAACCGACTGTCCCTCCCAGGATTCACCCGCGCGCCGCCCAAAGACCGCCACGGAACTTGCGAACACAACCGTTGGGCGGTGGCCAGCGGAGCGACATGCCTCAAGCAATCCAAGGGTGCCCTCCAGGTTGCTGTTCATCCCAAGATCGAAGTTGGCCTCACACTCCGCACTCACAGCGGCCGCGAGGTGAAAGACCAAGCCAACGGCTGGCCTGATGACGCCCTGGGCCAGAACCTCCTCAAGATTGCCTTTGAAAAACTCAACCCTTGGGTCGACTGCAAGATCCTCGGGCAGTGGGACAAGGTCGGTAAGCAGGAGCTTATCGATCGGTTGTCGAGGCGAATCACCAACGCAGAGGCCACCGCGCTCAAGCAGGGCTCGAGCGAGCCGTGCACCCAAGAAACCGCCTCCCCCAGTGATCAGAATTCCCATGCTCCGAAGTATTGCAGAATTGGTTATGGCCTCTCAAAACCCACTGTTCTCTGGCGCGGTCGCCCTAACTGGTGCAAGCGGAACCATCGGGTCCGCAACCAAACAGGCCCTTGAGGCACGTGGCCATCGCGTTGCGGTTATTGACCGAAGCGACTTCCAGCATCGAGACCAATTGATTGCGAAGCTCCAGAGGCTAGACGTGACCTCCGTCATTTCCTGCATGGCCTCACGCACTGGAACACGACAAGACGCTTGGCGCGTGGACTACCAGGCCCAGTCCACCCTGCTCAAAGTAGCCACTGCCCTTGAGATCAAGAAGTTTGTTCTGCTCTCTGCCATCTGTGTCCAAAAGCCAAAGCTCGAATTCCAGAGGGCGAAGCTCGCCTTCGAGGACGAGTTAAAAGCCAGCGCGCTGGATTGGAGCATTGTGCGGCCCACCGCATTTTTCAAGTCTTTGAGTGGGCAAGTCTCCCGAGTAAAGGCGGGGAAGGCGTTTCTCATGTTCGGAAATGGAGAGCTCACTGCATGCAAGCCCATCTCAGACCCCGACTTGGCGGCTTTTCTGGTTGAATGCCTTGACCGGACGGATCGCTCACGCAAAATCCTGCCAGTGGGGGGCCCAGGGCCCGCCATCAGCCCAAGGGGTCAGTTGAAGATACTTGAGTCCATTCTGGGCCGGCCAGTCCGAATGCGGGCCGTACCACCCCAGCTTTTGATTTGGATTGCTAACGGCCTGGGGCTGCTGGGCCGCCTGATTCCTCGCCTCGAAGAGAAGGCCGAGTACGCGAGGATTGGCCACTACTACGCGACTGAATCCATGCTGGTCTGGGACTCCGCACACCAGATCTACGACGAGGAAGCCACCCCAAGCGTCGGCAGTGACCGTCTCGAGGACTATTACCGGCGATTGATCGAGAAATCGATCTAAAGTCGGGTGACTTAATTCCCTTCACTAAGCTGGCCCATTCTTGCGGCCCCCGGTCGCTGGCCTTAGTGTTGTATTGCGGCGAGCCTGTAGGAAGCAGCGCCGATACCGGCCCACTCAAACTCAAAGGACGAATCATGAAAAAAGTGTTTTTTGCTGCGGCGCTTCTCTCGGCCTCATCCCTGGCTTTTGCCCACGGCTGCCCCGGTGAGATGAAGAAGATTGATGAGAAGTTACCCACTGCCAAGCTCAGTGCAGCCGACCAGACCAAGGTGAAAGATCTGCGCGCAAAGGGAGAGCAGCTTCACAAGGACGGCAAACACTCCGAGTCAATGGCTACCCTGGGTGAGGCCAAAAAGATTCTGGGCATGTAAGAGCAGTCGTTTGACGCGCAGTGGGGCGAGTCGCGACGATGGCGCGGCCGCCCCCACTTGAACGAGGTCTCCATCAAGAGCACTCAGATAGGGGGAGGCCTCCTCCCGCATCCAACACCAGCTGCTTGGCATGGTGAAGGTTCTTGTAGCGAAGCATCTGCTCACTCATCGAGTTCAAAGCAGCAAGCAAGTTCGACCGGGTTGTTTGGTCATGAATAACCTCACAAAAGGGTGCATGCATGACCCGAATGAGAAACAGGCTTGTTGAGTCACCCAGTGGCACAGAGACCTGCCGCTCGTAACGAAACCAGAGCTGCTCTGCATGGGTCAGGGCCGAAGTATCGTCAACGCCGACGGGTCGCGCCCGAGCATTGCTTCCTGCGAGCGTCCAGACATATCGAACGAAGGGGCCCTTCTCCGCCATTGCAATTGACATAGCAGCTGTGGCCGCCTGCAATCGATGGTTGTCCGCCACTGGCTCATGAATCACCGACATGCTCTTGCCAATCTTCGTGTCAGGCTCCCAGCCACTGGGAAATGCCACCGATAACGCAATGGCGCGCAGTCCCCGCGAATCGGTCTGCCGCATCAGCGCAAAGTCCTCTTGAAGGCTCATGCTCAAGCCAGCCAACTGACCCAGCGTGTCATCGGCACTGAGCACTAGGCCACCCAACCACGCGAAATGACCCGCCGGATCCACCGGACCGTTGGGCAGGTGCCGCTGAAAGTAGCCCAGAGCGGCTCGAATCGCATAAGAAAGATGATGGGGTGAACACTCGGAATCGGTGCGCATAAGACGGCCCAGCATGAGCAAGCGGGCTTTGTCGGCAACCCACTCATTCCAACTCGCATCCTCAAGCAGCAGTGGTTCATTGCCCAGCTTCTGCAGATCGGGCTTGACTTCATAAGAGCGCTCGATTGGAAAGGGAACCCGAGTAGCGCTGAGCGGGAATCCAGTGGAGATTGGCCCAGGCCTTGGCGCTTTTAGAACCCGATCAACATCTTCTGTGTGCGGCCCGACCATTAGAGAGAGACGGTCGCGAGGCGCTCGGCTAAGCCGGAAGGACAAACTGGAAGTGAAAGTCGGCCCCGCGCGAGACGATGATGAGGCGGGGATCAAAAAGGAAATCTCGCGCGTTGCGGGGATGATCGGGCAGGTAGAGTTGCGTGGTGAGCACCGGCCCATTGCGCCGCTGAACCTTCACATGAAAATGAGGCGTTCGGCCTGGGTACTCCCCGGGAACCAGGGTCTCGAGCATGAACTCGCCTTTGCTGTTGGCATACTGATGCCCACGAAGACGATAGCCCTGGTTGTCGTAATGGCCCTTGTCATCGCACTGCCAGAAATCCAAAAGTGCCCCTGAAATCGGGCGGCAAGTCGAATCGACCACCTGCCCGGTGAGTCGCATTCGAGGCGCCCTCATGCCTGGCTCGATAAGCCTGGCCCGCTCGGGTGATAGGGGGGTGAAGAAGGGACCTTCCATCTGGGACGGCGTCTTGGTCCCGCAGCCAGGCGTGGCTGCCTGCTGGGCCAAGGCCTTTCGTGAGGTCAGAATAGATGGCGATAGCAGCCCCGCGTAGAGCGTTAGACCCCCACAAGCCTGGAGTAATTTGCGTCGAGCGGAAACAAGTTTGTGCATAGTTGATTTATCTTGCCATTGGACACACCAGGAAGACCACAGAATGTTTGAAAGATTCAAATCAAATACTTTTCGGATTGCATGGAGACAAGCAATACGATGCCTCCTCACCCTATTCATCTTTCCCCTGGGCAGCGCCATGGCCATTGAAGAACCAAAGTACCAAGTCCTTGCGGCAGAAGGTCCATTCGAACAGAGGCTCTACACGGGCTACCTCATCGCAGAGACCGAATTGCCCGGAGACTTCGACTCTGCGAGCCGCGCTGGCTTTCGACGCGTGGCCGGCTACATCTTTGGCGACAACCAGGCCTCGTCAGGAGAGAGCCGCAAGATTGCCATGACTGCTCCGGTCACGGTCGAGCCCAAAAGCGACGGCTGGCGACTGCATTTTGTGATGCCAAGCAGCGAGAGTCTGGAGACACTGCCCAAACCAAACAATCCAAGCGTGAAGATTCGCAGGGTGCCTGAGCACAGAATGGCCTCGGTGCGGTTCAGCGGCTGGACCACCGAATCGGCAGTTGCTGAGGAGACAGTGAAATTGCGCGCCTGGATAAAGGCCAATGGAATGGTCGAGAGTGGCCCGCCACAGGTGGCCCGCTACAACGACCCATTCACCCTGCCATGGCGGCGCAGAAACGAAATACTGATTCCTTTGGAGCCTTAAGCGTCATCCCGGGGGCCCTCTAGGCGGTTGCCTGGAAGACGAAGTGACTGGTCCAACCGCCTGCCGACTCTGACCCATGAATAAAGCGGTGGATTGCAAAGCCCGCAGGCTCATCGATGACCAGGGGCTCCTTGGCTCCCCCCTGGTACTGAAGCGGATAGGCATGCGCAGTGCTCGGACACACCACCACCGGGATGCCCAATAGGTCTGCCACGCAAGCCCGATGGAAGTGTCCACAGACCACCCGCTCGATATTCGAGTGCCCGCGAAGACAATCACGCAGGGCATTGCGTTGTTGCAGCACCATGGAGTCAAATAACGCACTGCCGGTCAGAAACGGAAGGTGGTGCATGACCAGCAACAGTCGATCGGTGGGGTAGCGGTTGATCACCTCATTGAGCCAGCCGATTCGCTCGGCACAGAGATGCCCCTCATCACGGCCGGGCTCCAGCGTATCCATCACCACCATGCGAACGGTCTGGCAGTCGTCTTGAAACAAGGCAGCGGTGTACTGAAGAAAATGCGAGTGCAGATCGCTTAGACCCGAACTCTGAAGCCAGTTCGAAAACACTTTGCGAAATGATGTGCGTGCGTCGTGATTGCCGAGGCACAAGAAGATCGGCGCCTTTATCGGAGAACGCTCTAAAAGCGACAGCAACTCTTGATACTGCGCCTCCCCGCCTGAGTCGACCAGGTCGCCGCTAATCAGAATCGCATCGATGGAGGGCTGCACTCTTTGTGCCTTCTCAATCGCAGACACAAGCGCATCGGCTCCAGCAACCCCCGTCTTAAGAGTTCTGCCTGGCTCCTGAATATGGGTGTCGGACAGTTGAAGCAATGAGTACATCGCTAGGGCCTTGCCTTCTCTAACAGCGCCTCATAACGTCGACAAGACCAGGCTTCATCTCCCAAGAGCAGCTCCCCAGAGGCCGGATTGAATCGAAGCCGTGCCTTGGACTTGCTGGCCTCGTATATTCGCCAGGCCCCTGCCTCTTCCCGAAATCCGTAGGCGATACCCTTGAACTGGAGTTTGGTGGGACTCATTTCCATCTCGGCCTCTGAGGCGCCCGAAGAAGCCGACCCGACCAAAGCGCTTTTAGCCTCTAGCGCTCTCGTATCGAGAGAAGCGTTGGCGCCCTCCAGAGGAGCGGTAGGCACTACGGCCTTGCAATTGAACTCAAGGTTTCGTTGGACACAACCAACTTGAGTGGCGAGTGCTGCAGAGAGGACGGCAAGCAACATGAGGCTGCAGCCGGGTTGAGAGGCCTGCACTGGCGCTACCTCGTCACCACAGCCGAGACCACCAGATT
>Ga0194116_10004730_pt1 | contig 15398 bp, 14 predicted proteins | sample TA2MahsurfametaG_4_FD_148617 | JGI IMG/M metagenome (GOLD analysis project Ga0194116, IMG submission 148617) | Freshwater microbial communities from Lake Tanganyika, Tanzania - TA2015008 Mahale S9 surface | ecosystem: Environmental > Aquatic > Freshwater > Lake | place: Tanzania: Lake...
CGGGCCAATGACACGCGTGACGGAGTGGAAAAATTTCCTCGATCATGGCGAGGCGTAAAATTTCACAAGCCTCACTTTTGAGAAACCTTGTGCGGATCATCAAAATAATTATGAACGCTATTATCCGGTAAAAAGATCGTGCGGGTCTCAATCGTGCGCTCTATAAATCCTATCAGGTACTGACACCATCACGCATGAAATTTATCGGACGGACCGGACTTTATGCCTATCTTGATATGCAACAGGCGATTTCTTCGGCCCTTTCACTGGCCGAAGATTTTTTAAACCGCAGCTGATCACAGATAAAAATCATATTCGCGGGGCGTCGGCCTTTCGAACAGCTCGTTGAATTCGCCGCGTTTCGTATCGCGATAGGCTTTCAGGAAGCGCGCCGGGATTGTATCCGTAATCCGCTTTGCCTTAACAAGATCATCAAGCGCCGCGTGAAGATGAGACGCCGGTGTCTTAAACCCGCGTGGTGGCGCAATCGTATCGGCGCGACTGAGTTCAATGGGTTGCGAAGGCTGCAACTTGTTGCGAATGCCATGGTGAAGACCCGCAAGAACAGCCGCCATCGCGAGATGCGGTGAGGCATCCGCGCAAGAAGCGCGATGCTCGATGCGGCGCCCTTTCGCATCGCTGTGGGGAATGCGCAAAGCAACAGAACGATTATTGGGTCCCCAATGCGCATTTACGGGCACAAAGTTCCATGGTTCAAATCGACGAAACGCCGAAAAATTCGGAGCAAAGAAGGCAAAAGATTCTGCCAATGTTTTTTGTAAGCCCGCGATCGTATGACCAAGGAGTGCGTCACCGCTGGTTGCGCCGAAGAGATTATTGCCCGCCGCATCAACAAGACTGACATGAATATGAAGTCCGTTGCCCGGTTCTTCGAGATAGGGTTTTGCCATGAAGGTCGCGTCATGTCCTTGCGAACGTGCAACACCGCGAATGAGACGGCGAAGCAACACAGCGTCATCGGCCGCTTTCACCGGATCATCACTATGATGAAGATTGATTTCGAATTGACCTAATCCATATTCAGCAACCGCCGTGGTTGCAGGAATATTCTGCAGTGCGGCGGCGCGCTCGATGGCCGTCACAAAAGTCGCGTAATCCTCAACCGCATCCACTCCCAGATTTTGAGCAACGCGTGGTTGAGCCTTTGTACGAAGAAGCTTTGCGGGTTTGATCCCGCCTTCAGGCGTTCTTTCGCTATCGATGATGTAGAACTCTAGTTCGCACGCAACGACCGGACGATAGCCATCCGTATGGAGCGCTTTGACGACATCGCTCAAGATTTTACGGGGATCAAACCAGAGTTCTTCCCGCGTCTTCACATTGCGCATTAACAAAATACATTGCGCTGTCGGTGCATGAGCCCAGGGTACAGGCACGAGGGAGCCGTGAACCGGAAAGCCGACCGCATCGGGATCACCATCGGTACCACCCAATTTCGCAGCGTCATGGCCGTGGCCTCTGACATCGAGGAGAGCCGCGCAGGCCGAGAATGTTACACCGGATTTAAAGATGCGTTCGAGATCTTTGATGGATTCCCGTTTGCCCAAAGTCTGACCCGAGATCGACATCATGAATGTGTCGATAAATTTGGTGTTGGGATAGGCTTTTAGAAATTTCGCCGACTCTTCAGTCAATTTTTCACTCATCATGGTCTCCGGACATCACGCCAAAACGCGTATGTCATAATCGTCTCTCTATCGTTTCGTGATCTATTCGACAATCGCGTAGATTTTTCTCACTGGTTCCGCATTGTCCCATTCTCCCTTAAAGCCCGAAGGGATCACAAAGGCGTCACCGGCTTTGAACGGAAAGATCGTGCCATCCTCGGCAATGAGTTTCCCAGAGCCTGAGAGGATGACGCATAATTCTTCTTCCGTGTAAGAGACGCGCCAGGCGCCCGCATCGACTGCCCATTGCCCGCAATAGAATTTTTTATCATTATTCTCTGATGTTGAAACTGCTCCTGATTTCGGCTGTCCACGGGTCAGGCGATCAGCAGCAATCGGTGTATCGAGCGAAACGGGTTCATTCAAATCCATAAAGCGCGGATAGGGAGGCATGATTTATCGTCCCGCAAGTGCCGCGCGTTCGGCACGTTCACGCTCGACTTCTTGGCGCTTTGTCATGATGGACGCAATGATAACCGTGAATGTAACGACGGCAACCATCAAAGAACATACCGCGTTAATCTCCGGCTTCACGCCGAGACGTACATCGGAATAGATTTTCATTGGTAAAGTGGTAGCACCTGGTCCAGTGGTAAAACTTGCAATCACAAGATCGTCAATCGAAAGCGTAAAGGCCAACATCCAGCCCGATATGACGGCTGGTAAAATGATCGGCAAGGTGATGCGAAAAAATGTTTTGAAGGGCGGGCACCCGAGATCCATTGCCGCTTCTTCAATAGAGCGATCAAAAGTCGCAAGCCGGGATTGAACAACAACCGCAACAAAACACATCGTGAATGTGATATGCGAGAGGACAATCGTCCAAAATCCCCGATCAAGATTGATCGCGACAAACAGAAGCAGAAGTGAAAGACCGGTGATGACTTCAGGCATCACAAGCGGCGCGTAGACCATCGCTGAAAAAAGCATGCGACCAAAAAAGCGGCCATAACGCGCGAGTGTGATCGCGGCCATTGTGCCGAGAATGGTGGCCACAGTTGCGGATACGACACCCACTTGCACCGTCACCCATGCCGCATCAAGCAATTGGTCATTTTCAAAAACAGACGCATACCATTTCGTTGACCATCCGCCCCAAACAGCAACCGAACGTCCGGCATTGAATGAATAAAGCACGAGAATGAGGATTGGCAGATAAAGAAAGGCAAAGCCCAGTGTTAGAGAGACAAGATTGAACGCCGAGAGCCGCTGCATCATCGTGTCTCCTGCTGGCGTGCTTCATTTGATTGAAAGATCATGATGGGGATCATAAGCACAATCAAAAGCGCAATCGCCACAGCTGAAGCCGCCGGCCAGTCGCGATTGTTGAAAAATTCCTCCCACATGGTTTTACCGATCATAACGGTATCAGAACCACCGAGTAGATCTGGAATCACAAATTCACCAACAACGGGAATAAAGACCAAGAAACAACCGGCAATCACACCGGGAAGCGAGAGTGGGAATGTCACACGCCAAAACGCGCCGATAGCGGTGCAGCCAAGATCTTTTGCCGCTTCAACAAGGCTCTCATCCATTTTCTCAAGCGTGGAATAAAGCGGCAAGACCATAAAGGGGAGATAAGAATAAAGTATGCCGATATAGACCGCGGTATTTGTAGAGAGAATTTGCAAGGGTTCATCAATAATACCTAGCCCGACCAAAAAATTATTGAGCAACCCTTCCTCGGAAAGAATTGTAATCCAGGCGTAAACGCGGATGAGAAAGCTTGTCCAGAAGGGAAGTATGACCAGCATCACCAAAGTGGGACGGATGGATTTCGGCGCACGCGCCATTCCATAGGCTATAGGATAGGCGATGAAGAGCATGATAAAGGTTGATGACGCGGCGATCCAAAGCGATGACAAATAGGAAGAGATGTAAATCGAATCCGAGAAGAGCCGCCTATAATTATCAAGACCGAGTGAATTGAATTTCTCAACGCTCTCAGTCCAGCTGTCAATCAAAAAATCAAAGACGGGATCATAAGGGGGTTGAGCAATGACGGTCGCTGAAAATGAAATTTTGAGAACAATCAGAAAGGGAATGAGAAACAGCGCAAGCATCCACAGATAGGGGATGAATGTAACGATCCAGCGATGATTGGTCTGGCGCGCCATTTTTGTCTCTCACTTCAACAAAATGACGCCGGAGTCAGGCGCCCAGGTGATATAGACAGGATCTTCCCATGTGATGGGACGTTCAACCACGCGGCTTGTATTCGCAATGGATGCGCGCATTGTCCCGCCTTGATCAAGTCGAATATGGTAGACGGAGAGATCACCGACATAACCGATGTCCCACACAGTTCCACGCGCACAATTGGTCGAGGGATCATTTGGCGGAAGGAGCGAAAGCGACGCTTTCTCCGGCCGAAGGGCGAACCAGGCTTTATCACCTAATCCTGTCGTCGTTTCGGCGTGAACATCAATATGTCCGCCCGTCATATCGCTATCAAGCGTGACGCGACCGCGTTCATTATGGGTCACACGGCCTTCGATCAAATTGATGTCGCCGATGAAATCCGCAATATATTTCGTATTTGGCTGCTCATAGAGTTCCGCTGGAGATGAGATCTGGATGAATTGGCCTTTGTCCATCACAGCGATGCGGTCAGCCATGGTCATGGCTTCATCTTGATCATGTGTCACGATGATGAAGGTCATTCCCAATTGCATTTGAAGGTCAAGCAGTTCAAATTGGGTTTCTTCACGCAATTTTTTATCGAGCGCGCCGAGTGGTTCATCAAGTAGAAGGACTTTTGGCCGTTTCGCGAGTGCGCGCGCCAAAGCCACGCGTTGTCTTTGCCCGCCTGAGAGTTGATGCGGTTTGCGTGCAGCAAAAGGCTCAAGTTTCACAAGCCGCAACATATCTTTGACACGCGCTTTGATTTCGCCCTTCGGCAATTTGTCCATTTCAAGTCCGAAGGCGATATTTTTCTCAACCGTCATATGCGGAAAGAGCGCATAGGACTGGAACATCATATTCACGGGTCTCTTATGTGGCGGGATCGAATTCATACTTTGCCCGCCGATGAGAATTTCTCCGGCGCTCGGATCTTCAAAGCCAGCCAACATGCGCATCAGAGTCGTTTTGCCGCATCCGGAGGGACCGAGCAGGGCAAAAAATTCGCGCTCATAGATTTTGAGCGATACGTGATCGACAGCCGTAAAGTCACCAAAGCGTTTCGTGAGATTACGTATCTCAATCAACGGCGTCGCAGAAGGGTCATCCCAAGGTGCGAATTTTCGACGAACGGCACCGAGTGTTTTCGCGGACATTTGACGCCCTTATATTAGAATTTTTAACGAAACGACTTTGTATTCGATTTAAGAAAAAGGCCCAAATTGTGATCGGGCCTTTCCTTGTTTTTTATTGCTTGCGTTTAATGTCGCGCCAGATTCGCGTGGCCTCACGTTGTACTTTTTGATCAGTGATGGGTAGCACCGTGAAGAGCTTCTTCATTGTGGCTTCATCAGGAAATACGCTTTTGTCTTCCAAGATGGTCTTATCAATGAAGGCTCGTGAGTCGATGTTACCATTTGCATATGAGATCGCGTTTGACGCTTTCGCAATCACTTCCGGACGCAAGAGATAATCGATGAACGCATAGGCTTCATCAATATTTTTAGTATCTTTCGGGATCGTCAAATTGTCATAGAATGTGCCCGCACCTTCTTTGGGAATGATATAGCCCACTTCCACTTTTTTCTTAGGATCTTTTTGGGTCTTGCTCTTTTCTTCCGCGCGGCTTGCCGCTTGCTTGATATCCCCGGACCAGCCAATCACCAGACAGGCGTCACCATTCGCAAGCGCGTTGATATATTCGGATGAGTGGAATTTTTTGACAAAGGGACGAACTTTTTTCAAAAGTTCTTCGGCCGCCGCGAAATCTTCAGGCGCGCGTGAATTGGGATTCTTGCCGAGATAATTCAAAGCGGCCGGAATAACTTCATCGGGCGCGTCGAGAAACATCACGCCGCAATCTTTGAATTTTGAAATAACAGCCGGATCGAAAACCATGCTCCAAGAATCAAGCGGTGCGTCGGGCATGCGTTCTTTGATTTTGTTTACATTGTAACCGATGCCCGTCGTGCCCCACATATAGTTGACGGCATATTGGTTGCCCGGGTCGAAGGCAGAAAGACGCGCAGCCACATCTGGCCAGACATGCTTGAGATTGGGAAGTTTTGATTTGTCGAGCTTGATAAAGACGCCGGCGCTGATCTGCCGGCCGAGGAAGTTTGCGGAGGGCACAACGACGTCATAGCCGGTTTTACCTGCGAGCAATTTCGTTTCGAGAAGGTCATTGGAGTCAAAAACGTCATATTTGACTTTGATGCCGGTTTCTTTGGTAAAGTCTTCGAGAATTGCAGGATCAATATAGTCGGACCAATTGTAAACATTGACCACCCGGTCGGCGGCAACACTCATCGCCGTCATGGCACCGAGGACCAACGCGACAAGTGATCCTGTTTTTAAAGTTTTAGACATGTGACACCTCATGGAGTGAACGGCGCAAGCGCAATCGGCCAGATAGTAAAAAACGAGTTGCGATCCTCTCCGGTCTTTGCTCGTCATCCTCCAGTAAAAACCGTCGAGACAAATATGAAAAGGGGGTAATCAGGCAGTTTTGGGCAAGTTTTGAATTATACAGTCTGAACTTGGGGAAAAAGGCGGCTTGCGATTATCCAAAATATCGTCAAAGTCACGATCAGAATGGCCGCCCCGGTCAGACCTCAACGAGGTTAAATCGGTTGGTTCGGCAAAAAAAGGGCGGGCGAGCCGTTAGGGCACCCGAAGTGTGATCATGGCCAAGAAGAAATCGGCTTCCACGCCAAATCGAGGCGCGGACGGGCTTTCGGCGGCCTCAAAATGGCTCGAAACGCGCGCGCTCGAGGATATCGAATGCATCGTACCCGATATGGCGGGGGTGGCGCGCGGCAAAATGATGCCGGTAGGAAAATTCACGGATGCGCCACGCATGGCGCTACCCGCATCAATTTTCTTACAAACGATCACCGGGGAATATCCGGATGATACGGATAATTTTCCGTCTGATGCGGGTGATGGCGATATCTTGCTCGAACCGGATTTTTCAACGCTTTGCGTTGTGCCTTGGGCCTCCGATCCGACGGCGCAAATCATTCACGATGCCTATCATCAAGATGGTCGCCCCGTTGTTATTGCCCCACGCCAATTATTGCGTGCCGTGATGGGTCTTTATCGCGCAAAAGGGTGGAAGCCGATTGTTGCGCCAGAACTTGAGTTTTATCTCGTCGAGCGCAATCAAGATCCCGATTATCCGCTCAAGCCGCCTGTGGGGCGTTCAGGCCGCGCAGAGACGGGGCGGCAATCCTATTCGCTTGCGGCCGTGAATGAATTCGATGATCTCTTCGACGATATCTATGATTTCTCGGCTGCGCAGGGTCTTGAGATCGATACGCTCATTCACGAAGAGGGTGCCGCGCAAATGGAAATCAATTTGCGCCACGGCGATCCTTTGGTGCTCGCCGATCAGGTCTTCTTGTTCAAACGCACGATTCGTGAAGCAGCTCTTAAACACAACATGTATGCGACCTTCATGGCAAAGCCAATTGCGAATGAGCCCGGTTCGGCCATGCATATTCATCAGTCGGTTGTTGATGTCAAAACCGGAAAAAATATTTTCTCCGGTAAAGAAGTAAAGCCAACGGAAGCGTTTTTTGCGTTTCTTGGCGGTCAGCAGAAATATCTGCCTGCAGTCATGTGCATCATGGCGCCTTATGTGAATTCCTATCGTCGGTTGCTCAGAAAGTCGATTGCGCCGATTAATGTGAATTGGGGTTATGATAACCGAACAGTTGGTTTGCGTGTTCCGAATTCAACGCCTGAAGCGCGGCGCATTGAAAATCGCATTCCGTCTTCTGATGCCAATCCTTATCTTGCCATCGCTGCATCACTCGCCTGCGGATATCTTGGCATGATTGAAGGTTTGAAGCCGTCCGATCCAATCGAAGGCTCGGCCTATGATCTGCCTTATGATTTACCACGGGGACTTTTGGAAGCGTTGGAACTTTTCAGCGAGTCGGAAGAGATTGCGAGCATTTTCGGTAAAGGTTTTGTTGCCACCTATCGGGCAATCAAGCAGGCTGAATTTGAAACGTTTATGCGCGTGATCAGCCCATGGGAGCGCGAATATCTCCTACTGAATGTTTAGTCTGAACCATCTGAAACGAAAAAAGAGTCATCATGGCCGCATCCAATCTCTATCCGACCGAAGAATTACGCCGCACCGATGCGCGGCATTATCTTCATCCCTTTACTGATTTTAAAGCGCTCGCGGCAGAGGGCAGCCGCATCATGGTGCGCGGTGAGGGCGTATGGATCGAGGATTCGGATGGCAAACGCTATCTTGATGGAATGGCTGGGCTCTGGTGCACGAATATCGGTCATGGACGACAAGAGATTGCTGACGCCGTTCATGAGCAGATGAAAGAATTGGCCTTCTATAATTCTTTCTTCAAAACAACCAATGCGCCCGCCATTCGACTGGCTGAAAAACTTTCAAAACTCGCACCGAACAATATGAGCCGCATTTTTTTCTGTGGCTCCGGTTCTGAAGCCAATGACACGATTTTGCGGATGGTGCGCTATTATTGGTCTTTGCGTGACAAGCCTTCAAAAGATATCGTCATCTCACGCGTGAACGGTTATCATGGCTCGACCATGGCTGGTGCTTCGCTCGGTGGCATGAAGCCGATGCATAGCCAAGGCGGTATGCCAATTCCGGGCATCGTGCATATTCCGCAACCCTATTGGTTCGGTGAAGGTGGTGATTTATCACCCGATGAATTTGGCCTTCTCGCCGCGCGCGAATTAGAGAAAAAAATAGACGAGCTTGGTGAAGATCGTGTGGCGGCTTTCATTGCTGAACCGATTCAAGGGGCGGGCGGTGTAATCATTCCGCCAAAAACCTATTGGCCAGAGATCAGTCGCATTTGTGCGGAACGTGAAATTCTTCTGATTGCTGATGAAGTGATTTGCGGTTTCGGTCGCACCGGAAAATGGTTCGGTTCGCATTATTACGACATCAAGCCGGATTTGATGCCGATCGCGAAAGGGTTAACCTCCGGTTATTTGCCGTTGGGCGGCGTGATGATTTCCGATCGCGTGGCTGAAGTTGTTATCGGTATCGGTGAGGAATTCTATCACGGTTATACTTATTCGGGTCATCCGACTTGTGCCGCGGCCGCACTCGCCAATCTCGAGATCATCGAGCGTGAAGGTCTTGTTGATCGCGTTGCGAATGATATCGGTCCCTATTTTCAAAAGCAGTGGCTTGCTCTTGGTGATCATCCGCTTGTGGGTGAAGCGCGCATGGTGGGCTTGATCGGTGCATTGGAACTGGTGCCGAATAAGCCATCACGGCGCGAGAAATTTGCAGATACCGGAAAAGTCGGCACGATTTGTCGTGACATCTCCTTCAAGAATGGTCTTGTGATGCGCGCGACGCGTGACAGCATGATCATCTCGCCGCCGCTTGTAATCAAACATGTGGAAGCCGATGAATTGATCCGGCGTGTGACAAAAACACTTGATGAGACTTTATCTGTGTTGAAGGCGCAAGGGTTGATGCGGTGACGGTGAGTGGCGAGGGGCATGCGCCTTCTTATTACGCGGCAACCGCCAAAGGGCTGATCAATTTCCCAACTCTTGATAGTGATGCGCGAGCGGATCTGTGCGTCATTGGCGGAGGTTACACTGGGCTTTCTGCTGCGCTGCATCTCTCAGAGCGTGGTTATTCCGTTGTCTTGATCGAAGCGAATAAAGTGGGTTGGGGTGCATCGGGCCGCAATGGCGGACAGCTCCATTCGGCGCAGCGGCGTGAGCAATCAACGCTCGAGAAATGGTTTGGCAAGAAATACGCGCATCAGCTTTTTGATTTGGGTGAAGAAGCGAAAGCGCTCGTTAAATCGCTGATCATAAAACACGAGATTGATTGCGATTGGCAGGAAGGTTTGATCCATGCCATACATAAGCGCCGTTATTTGAGCGATATGGACCGTGAAATCGATCTTTTACAGAAAGATTATCACGTCAAAGATATTACGACTTTGTCACGCGAGGCGATCGCTGCCGCGCTTGGCACGGATGTCTATTATGGCGGATGGCGTGAACAGTCTGCCGGTCATCTTCATTCCTTAAATTATGCTTTAGGTCTTGCGCGAGCAGCGCATTTTGCGGGCGCACGAATTTATGAAGATACGCCCGCTATAGAGGTGAGCGAAAGCGTTCCACCACGCGTGAGAACAGCCAAAGGTACAATTACCGCGGATGCAGTGATCCTTGCCGGTAATGGTTATCTCCATGGCATTCATGAGGACACTGAATCGCGCGTGATGCCGTTACATAATTTTATTCTGACAACCGAACCGCTGGGCGCGCGCGCTGATGAATTGATCCCAATGCGCGATGCAGCGGCAGACTCACGCTTTGTTGTCTATTATTGGCGTTTGACGCGCGACAATCGCTTGTTGTTCGGTGGCGGTGAAACTTATAGCACAAGATTTCCGTCCGACATTAAAAACTTTGTACGCCCTCATATGCTGAAACTCTATCCGCAATTAGCGGATGTTAAAATTGATTATGCATGGGGTGGGACGCTAGCAGTGACCATGAAGCGTTTGCCCTATATTCGAAGGTTGAGGCGTGGACTTTATACGTCTTGCGGCTATTCGGGGCAGGGTGTGGGAACCGCGAGTTTTGCCGGTAAACTTCTTGCCGAGGCGATCGCGGGTGAAGTTGAGCGATTTGATGTCTTCACGAAATTGCCTGCTCCACCCTTTCCGGGAGGGCGTATGTTCCGTGCACCAACACTCGCTTTAGCGATGACATGGTACGCGTTACGAGATCGGTTGTGAGCTTAAAACTTACTTATCTCTTTTTTCTGCTAGGGCCTGTACATAATGTTGCACGACTGTTGAGGCAGCGATCGCTGTGATGTCGGCGTGATCATAGGCGGGCGCAACTTCCACAACATCCATGCCGCGAAAATCAAGATCCATGATTTTATTCAACGTCATGAGCAGTTGCGCGGATGTAAGGCCTCCAGAGACGGGCGTTCCCGTTCCGGGTGCAAAGGCAGGATCAAGTACATCAATATCGACCGTGAGATAAGCGGGTTTTGAACCGACACGATCGTGAATGGTATCGATGATACCCTTTATGCCGATCTCTTGGCACTGATAGGCGTCAATGATTTTTAGACCGCATGTCTCAGGCGCGATGGTACGTATGCCGATTTGAATCGAATGCTTTACATCAATCAAACCTTCGCGCACGGCTTCGCTCACAAAACTGCCATGCGAAAACCCTTCAGGTCCTGCGTCCCACGTGTCCTGATGTGCATCGAACTGGACAAGTGCGAGGGGTCCATGTCTTTTGACATGCGCGCGCAAGAGAGGAAGCGTGATGGCGTGGTCGCCGCCAAGAGTGACGAGATGAGCGCCGCTTGAGAGAATTTGATCTGTCGTCTGTGAGATGAAGTGTTGCGCGTTTTGTGGGCGCGCATGATCGATTACGCAGTCTCCCCAATCGATGACAGTCAAAGTTTCAAATGGATCTTTTGAAGAGGGATATTGCGGATCGCCATCAAAAATCGCAGACGCCCGACGGATCGCTTGCGGTCCAAAACGCGCACCCGGTCTATTTGATGTGGCGCAATCATAAGGAACGCCCCAGACCACAGCATCAACGCACGCGAGATCACGCGTAAAGCGTCTGCGCATAAAAGACAGAGCACCCGAATAAGTCGGTTCAAACGAACTGCCTTTGTTGTCGCCTGTAAAAGCGAGATCAGTTTTATAATAGGTCATAATCTATATCCGATAGCCGGTATCGGCAAAAAGCCGATCTTTCAGAGCATTTTCTAAATCGAGATGGTGAGCCGCTGATTTCTGATTTAATGTATTGCCATCAATCATGGTGATCATTGTCATGAGCCGGACAGAATTTGTCGAGAAGACTAAATCAGCAGCCAAAAGATCGCGCAAGTGAAGATGTTTTTCGATCACCGTGAGTCCTAGCTTTCGCGCCGTTTCGATAACAAAATCCCTTATAATTCCCGGAAGAAGAGCGCCTTTCTGCGGTGTAAGAAGCTCGCGGCCCGAAACCGCGAAAAGGTTTGCCATACTCGTTGAGGCGACATGCCCGTCTTGATCAAGCACCAAAGCGTCATGAGCTTGTTTTTTTTGCGCTTCCGCAAGCGCCATCACATTATCAAGATAGGAAAGAGTTTTATGACGCGATGTTGGGCTTGTAGCGTTGCGACGAACAGCTGAAGTTGCGAGACTGATTTTCTGAAAGGCGAGTGTATTATTCCAGTCGTTACGTGTGGCAAAAATTTCCGGCTTTGGTTCTTTTGGAAAAGCAATGCCTCTTTCACCAACACCGCGCGTGAGTGTAACCCTGATAATACTTGGCTCTTTATTTGCCTTAGAGAGTTCATCGATCGCACGCTCAATTTTTTTTTGATCGAAAGAAATTGAAAAATATTCTGCGCTCGCTTTCATCCGCGCGATATGTTCGTGTTTTAAAAAGGCTTTTCCATTGAATGCCGGTAATGTCTCAAAAAGGCCATCGCCCAAACTTACGCCGCGATCATTCACTGTCAGCAGCGCTTCTGACTCATTAAGGATTTTACCATCATGCCACAACATGTGATTTAAAATCCTTGGCGAGGGTTAGAAAGTTATCGATCACTTCGTAGCCATGCGTGGTCAAAACTGATTCGGGATGAAATTGTACGCCATGCGTTGGATGGGTGCGATGCGAAAGTCCCATAATTTCGCCATCGGGCGATCTGGCGATCACTTTGAGTGCGCTCTTTTCTGGAAGATCAACAATCAAAGAGTGATAGCGTCCGGCCTCAAAAGGGTTAGGCAGTTTTTCAAAAACGCCGGTCCCATCATGAAGTATGGGTGAAGCGCGTCCATGCATCGGCGTTTTTGCACGCGTGACAGCGCCGCCAAAGGCTGCGCCGATACATTGATGCCCCAAACAGACCCCGAGGATCGGAATTTGACCCGAAAGCCTTTTAATCAGATCAAGCGACATGCCGGCTTCATCGGGGCCACAGGGTCCGGGGGAGAGAATTATCGCATCGGGCTCCAAAGCTTTAACATCGTCTACAGTGAGTGCATCATTACGCTTCACGCGCGTTGTTGCGCCAAGTTCCTCGCAATAACGAACGATGTTGAAAACAAAACTATCATAATTATCGAGAATGAGGAGGTTCATTTCACCCCCTCGCTACCAAAGGCCTTTAAAAGTCGTTCAGCCTTTATGAGTGTTTCTCGATACTCGGCTTCCGGTTCAGAGAGCAAAGTGATACCGCCACCGGCTGAGAACATGATTTCATTGGGTGTAATCGTTGCTGTGCGGATCGCGATGTTTAAATCCATTGATCCGTCAAAGGAGAGATAACCGATGGAGCCGCAATAGACGCCACGAGGTATTTTCTCGAGAGTTGCGATGATCTCCATCGCTTTGATTTTGGGTGCGCCTGTTATTGAGCCGCCCGGAAAAGTTGCGCGGATCACATCAAACATATCTTTGTCGGATTTTAAGTTTGCTTCGACGATTGACACGAGATGATGCACATTGGCGTAGGTTTCCAACCCGCAAAGCGTTGGAACCCGTACGCTGCCCGATTGTGCGATGCGCGATAGATCATTGCGTAAAAGATCGACAATCATCGTATTTTCAGCACGGTCCTTTTCAGAACGTAAAAGTGCATGGGCAAAAGCGCGATCTTCTTCTAAATTCTTTGATCGCGGTGCGGTGCCTTTGATCGGCCGCGCTTCAACATTGCCGCTGTTATCAAGTTTTAAAAAGCGCTCCGGTGAGTTTGAAGCGTATATATGATCACCACAAATTAGATATGAGCCAAAAGGCGCGGGGCTCATTTGACGCAAATGGAGATAAAAGCTAAGCGGATCAAAATCTTGCGGTTGTTCCGCTCGAAAGCATTGCGAGAGATTGGCTTGAAAGATATCGCCGCGCAAAATCGCTTCGATGACGTCGCTCACCGCTTGTTCATAAGATAGTTTGGAGAAATTGGATGTCCATTCCTTGATCGGTGGATTAACTTTTAATTTGCGCGCTAGGTGTGACAGACGATTTTCAAAAAATTTGAGCCGTTCTTCAGCGCGTGCGAGGCGGCGGGCTTCGTAAAGTTCGGGAAAGCCTGAGGAGATGAGATAGGATTTGTCATTCACCACATCATGAGCAAAGACCACATCATAAAAACCAAAAGATAGGCCGAACTCATTAGATTTTTCAGCTGGCATCGTCGGAATGTGTTCAAAGGTTTTGCCCATCTCATAAGAGATGAAACCGATAGCGCCACTTAAAAGGGGAATGGTTTCTTGATCGCGCGTTAGTGAGAACGCTGAAAATTTTTCACGCAAAACATTGAGCGCATCTCCTGGAATTTTTTGTCCCTGCCAGAAAGCTTGGCCATTTTTCACGTTAAAGCGTGCGAAGGGGTCAGCCGCCACGAAGGACCAGCGCGCAAGATTTGATGGCGAGGAACCGCTGTCGAGAAAGGCAAGGTCGTTCAGTCCCTCGAAAGCTCGCATAACCGTTTCGGGCTGATGCGGTGCGATCTCACGAATGAGGGCATGACGACGGGACATGGCTAATGGGGCCTTGCAATCAAATGTCATGACAGCGGCGTCTCATAGAGCTCGGCGCCTGTCTGTCGTGTTCGCGTCAGCGTCTTGTCGGCTCGCGGTCGCGTCGGAGTAAATCCATTTAGCCAATCAATTTGCCGAGAAGGCCTTTTTTCTTTTGTGGCTCGGCGTCCTCCGCGGGCGGGGCGACAACGGCGCTAAATTTTTCGAAGAAATCACCGGCGAGTTTTTTGGCCGTGGCGTCGATCAAACGGCCGCCCAGTTGCGCTAATTTGCCGCCGATTTGCGCGTCAACCGTGTAGGTCAGTATCGTAGCGTCCCCATCCGCTTCAAGCGTCACTTTGGCACCGCCTTTGGCAAAGCCGGCCGCGCCGCCAGAGCCTTCGCCGGAGATCGTGTAGCCATTGGGCGGATCGAGATTGGAGAGAGTCACCTTGCCCGTGAAAGAGGCTTTAACGGGCCCGATTTTCAGCGTGACTTTTGCGGCCAATTCGTTTTCGCCGGTTTTCTCGACGCTTTCGCAGCCGGGGATACATTGGCGCAGCACTTCGACATCATTGAGGCCCGCATAAACCGCTTCGCGTGAGGCTTCGATGCGTTGGGTTCCTGACATATCCATGAGGGCGTGTCCTAAATGTTGTGAGTGCATTTGACGCGAGATAGAGGAAGAACTTTACCGATGAAAGGAGGGGCTGACCAGAAGAAGTTCGGGCTCAGGCTTTAATTTGGGGATACGCTGCCGATTTCAACAATATGCATCCAATCGTCAAGCAGACGCCAACCAACAATTTGCCTTTCACCCTCCTCCGGCAGAACTTGGGTCGTTTGGTGATCAACCCAATCGCCGGTGAGGCCCAGAGTCTCGGCGAGACGATCCGGTTTGATGGCCTCATTGATGCGCATTGGTGAGGGCAGGGGCCTGCCACTTTGAATTTTACCAGAGAGCCGATCATGGATTGAGGCCCAATGCCGATCATGAAGTTTCATCTTCAAGGATTCAATCTCAAGGCGAGCGGCATCCGTATCGGCCATG
>Ga0194116_10004733_pt1 | contig 15395 bp, 15 predicted proteins | sample TA2MahsurfametaG_4_FD_148617 | JGI IMG/M metagenome (GOLD analysis project Ga0194116, IMG submission 148617) | Freshwater microbial communities from Lake Tanganyika, Tanzania - TA2015008 Mahale S9 surface | ecosystem: Environmental > Aquatic > Freshwater > Lake | place: Tanzania: Lake...
TTAGTGTCGGGCCAAAGATAACTTAGATTAGGCAAATACACTAACTTAGGTTGAATTTCTATCGCGAGACGCTAACTTAGAACCCTATATTAACTTGCATTACCCTTTTACTGACTTCTTAACCTTGGAGATTGCAATTTCCCCTTTGTTTATTTATGGGGAATAGGGAGCATATGGTTATTTTTTAGGCCATATGGGAGGATTACACAAGAGTCCTTCTCCCGTACCACTATTTACCCGTGAAATCACTTTAGTATTTTTTCTGAGTGTTGATTGCAGTGTGTATGACTTTGATGATGATGACGATGATGATGACGGTGGTGACAGGGATAAGGAGGATGATGATGAAAGCAACAATGATGATGAGAGCGATTACGACGAGGAAGAAGATGCATGAAGAGAGCGATGTTGATGATGATGTCGATGATCAACAATGATAAGGGCGACGTCGATTATGCTACATACAGATGATAATGAGAGGAGGAGGGAGGAGGACAATGAACAAAAAGATCAAAAAAGACAACGACAACAAAAACAACAACAACAACAACAATCAACAACTTCAAAAACGGTACTAATAGGAAAGATTACGGTGGGACCGACGGCGACGAGGACAACAAATCCGGGAGGACGAGGACAATCATGACAACAATGATGATGCTGATGATGAGGGTGATGTGGGCGCTTATGAGGGGAGTGCCAAGGATGACGATGACAGTGGCGAGAATGATGGTGTGAGCATGAAAAGGATGATGATGGGAGGGACAAGGATGACAACAAAATCAATAAGGATGATGATGATTATCAGATCATGATGATGATGATGATCAGATGATGATGATGATGATGATCAGATGATGACATCGGAGACCTGAATCAGAAAAAAAATGATTCTAAAATTCAGCTACATTGTTTTTTTGTCCCATCTTGATTCTAGTATAGCCCAATTAGATTTTTTTGAAATCATATCGTTAAATCTTTATGTATTTTTTATTTAAAATAAATATATTATTAAAAAAATTTTACATTTTGAAAATCCCTATTCTGTTTTGCCTTAATCATTTGTGGAATTCAGAATTCCATATGTAATTTTAGAATCATGTTCGTTTTATAAAAATCATTTCAGACAGAAAATAATCAGATTGGCTATATCCTAAACAAAATAAGCATTTCACAAGTCAAATGAATACTCAAAACGTTAATGAGTGATATCCTCACAGATTCTGTTTTGAAATCCAGATACTGCGATTTTGGAATCTTTTTTGTACGTTTGATCATGTTATGCTTTTTTTAAAACCATTTCATTTCTTGTAATCCAGTCTTGTTTTAAAATACACATAATTGGTAAAGACAGACCCTCTGAGGTAATTTATAATTCTTTCTTTAATAGATTAAATTACTTGAGTACCCACCACTTCTGAAAACATTAACTTCATAATTTCTACATTCTAATATAAATCATCGTCGTTTCAGGCTAAACATTATATGTTTTGAATGAAAACAACCTGATTTTATCACTAATTTACTTGTTACAAATGTACCCTTTTAAACTTCCTCATAAGCACTCATTGAATCCATTAGCAACTGATCCACATCGTCCTCCAAATCTCTTGAAATATCCTTTACCCGTGGTATTGGCTCACTACTGAACACAGGATCTTTTGCAGCCAACAGCTGTTCATTCCATATTCGCTTGTACAACATCTCCCACGATTTCCGCACTCCACCCGTCTCCTCCAGCTTCATTGTGTCATTGGCCTTTGCAAAGAAGGATACCTTTGAGTCCGGCAACCTGGTTTGGTTATCTATGGATCTTCTGTATTTCTTTTTTGCCGGACCTTCTGACTCAACATCGCCTGCTTCCTTGAACAGTCTGAGATTTTTTTTGGCCTCTGCAATGGCCTCCTTTGCCTTCGGGTCATTTTCACTGGTCTGATTTCTCTTTACCCGTCTAATCCGCATGATGGTTTCCTTTAATGTGGGGAGGATGTCTTTATGATCCTCCCTTCTTTTCTCGATTAGATCTTTTAGATCTCTCCTCTGTTTTTCTCGAATGGCATTGAATCGATTCTTGTCAATTTTTTTGTCTAGAAGGAAGAACTCTTTTTGAGTCCTGTTGTGCTCTTGATGTTCACGGGTGAGAGCAGCTGAACCCTCAGGGGATGAAGCTGGGTTGACACTTCTCGTACCTGTTGATGATGCGACAGACTGGTTGACACTTCTTCTCCCCGTAGATGACGTAATGGACTCTTCCCCATCACTTGTACTACTATTGCTGTTAGCCGAACAGTAGCCATTATCATCTTCATTGCCACTCTCGGCGTTACCTCCAACTTGTTGGTCTTCAGTGGCTATTTCGCCAGGTAGTATATTCGCAACATCTTGTTGTCGTCCTTCTTGTTGAGGAGAGGTAGAGGCACGATCCCTACCGTAGAAGAGTTCATAATCTTCAAACGGGAACCGGGTGATCTCTTTGTGGGTACAAGCCAATGTCTTTGGGAGGTTAGTGTATACATTCTCATCATATTCCAACTGAAAGTTGAGGACGTCCTCATCCTTGACTTCTTCTATATCACATAATAGCTGGAATATCCACTTGAAATAATTCTCTCGGATCGTCGTCCTGACATGCGCCTCAAATATGGCAGGCCCAAACCGCATTTCATTTTGGCCTTTATCCCGTTGGATGGTATTCATCCAAAGCGTCCTATTATGTCGGCCAGCGCGGACGAACACATCGAAAAAGATGAAGTACCTTTTCGGGAAACGAATCCGATCTTCAAATGATTCAAGAGCTGGGAAGGGGACCTTGTTCACAAGACATGAATGTACAAATCCTATTTGAAATAACAAAGATAAGAAATCAAGTTGCAAGAAAGAACGTAACAATATCCCGTGAGATCATTATACAAGACCACCAACATCTCTTCCTTACTGTACCTATTGTAGTAACATACGCTTAAAGCTTTCCGAAATACCTGCATAAACAGCAGACTTTTCGTTACTTAACGCTCTCCGGATATTATACTTTGCTTTCTTGGCTTGCAGTCCTTCCTTCCACAAATATTGCAAGTAATGTTTTTGTTCTGCAGTAGAGCTTCCAAGTAATTCACTGTTTGAGATTCTGTCACTATATCGGAGGAAGGACTTAACAAAAGATTTACACGCCGTCCCTTCTTCCTTCATTACCTCATCGTCTGGATTAGTCCCCGCACCTCTCGCATCATGGATCAACGCGTAGAAAAGAGTTTCCCGGACAAACTTACACATGGCTCCCATGTCTTTCCGGAGCCCATCCTTATTGTTGATAGCTCTGAAATACTTTGTGTGCGTCAAGTCCTGTGGCTGAAGGACTACATTTGTGGGTACATTTTGTTGCTCTCCTGTCATGATCACAAAAATGGGAAAACCCGTCAATCAAGGTTGTGTGCTGAAGTAGTCTCTGATGTTTGCCGCCGGTTTCACTTTCATTTGCATGTGGGAGCATAAAAACACTCTCTGCCCTCGAGGTGGCAATACCCCAGTACGTGCACCACTCATATCGATTTGAATTTGAACGTGTGTATACTTAGACAGAACATGCCGGTAAGCTCCCCATATATATATATATATGTAAGGTACAAGGTACAAGACGTATTCTCACTTGGTCTGTGGCTTACCTCAAATGCTGATTACTGTTTCTATGTTCGTACGTCATCGCCAAGTTTCAGAGCTAAAATAATTTCTTTCTGTGATGTAAAATCAGTTCTGGTGTCATCAAAATTCTTTTGGATTTATCCAAAATCAGTTCTGTAGAAATTACCCACTAGTACATGTTGGGACAATGGGTATCACTGTCAAACAACGAAGGAGACGACTAAATGCTGATAGGCAACGGGCAGAAAGGCAACGAGCTGACACAGACCAAAGTGAAAGTGACTGTATGTCTCCGACCGAAGAAATATGTTATGACCCACCTGATTGGTTCCCTACTGATAGCCCTGGGAGTACTGTGACGGAACATCGAGTGGTGGTTAGTAGTGTTGGCAATCAGGTTCCGATCCCAAATAGTATCTTTCTGGATGACACTACTATGGACCAAGAGAGCCATAGCGGTATCAATTGGGACGAAGAAGAAGCAGACGACGATGATCAAGCTTACGTCATGCTGGAAGTTCATAAAGAAGTAGATCTGTTCTTGAATTACACAGAAGAAGAAGAAGAAGAAGAAGAAGAAGCTTTGAACCAGGACCAACCAGCTGAAGAAGGAGAAGAAAATAGTACTGTATCCCATTCCACTATGAACACCGACTTGGGATGGAATCTGCTGGACGGCAATAATGCGTTGGGCCTCGACTGGGATGAACATCATAATCGGTTCAGTCAGATGACAAGCAACGAAGTAGCCTGTTATAGGATAATGTCACTGTTAGATGCTGCAGGTGCTCCCCGGTACTGTTATAACAAGTTGATGGCACTTCTCAAGCAGCTTACCAAGAAAAGAAGCTTCGATGTAAGGAAAGCAGTCACCCGAGAAACCCTTATGGGCAAACTGGGTACATGTAAAACTCGACCGCGAATCGAAACAGGAACTGTAGCCAACCAGGAAGTGGCACGATTTGCTTTCGTTGATATGCTCCAAGACTTATTGCACGGATGTTGTGACCAAATGCACACCATTCTTCCCCCGGATGAAGACAAAGCAATTGTCCCACCAGGTGAAGATTATGAACTATGGCATACGTCATGGATGAAAAAGACATTCCAGTCGGAAAAATACCAGAACTTTGATGAAAAGAAAGATGTCATGCTGCCCATCATCATTTACATGGATAAAACAGGAACTGACGTCAACCAACGTTATAGTCTTGAACCCATTATTTTCAGCCTCGCCGCCATCCCTCGTGCAAACAGAGAAAGCCGAAACTCCTGGCGTCATCTTGGATTCGTTCCTCAAAGGAAAACCACTAGCATGGAAGACGAAGGTCGTACATCAAATCAAGTATACCACGAGATCCTTTTCTTTTTATTGGATGGTATACGTGAAGCCCAGAGGAATCCACCACAAGTCACTATAAAGTTACAGAATGGAGATGTTGTCCGCCGACTTGCCCATCTGCCACTGATGCTTGTCATGGGGGACCAACTTTCCCAAGACACGTTATGCGGTCGGATTAAGTCCAATTCAGGTGGAGCAGGTAGAGTACACCGTTCCTGTATGTGTTCATACCTGAACGTCGATAATCCGTATCACATATGTAAGCCGGTTGATATCGATACCATTAACTCGTTGTTGAACGAATCAACAATGACCAATGAAATGATGACGAACCTTGTTGATACAACAGCAGGTAACCTCAATAAAACCGAGAAAAGAAAGGTCATGACATACCTGTCCAAGAAGCGGAATATGTTCCGTTCCATACTTCGAAACCCCTTCGGCATGCATGCTATAACCAATGGATTTGATGGTATAGACTTTGGGTCATGGATAGCCGGTATCCACGACGCGACGTTTGATGACTTCATGCACAGTGTTGAAGCCGGAATGATATCATACCTCACCGAAACAGTGTATGGCGGTCTCACCAAGGGAGAAAACGAGGAAGTTGAAGAGTTAACCCGTTGGATGTTGGAGAAACATCGCTGTTCTGTGAGCACCGATTATCCCAGAATGAGACTTCAAACCGGATTCTCACGGCAGACACTGATGACTTCGGGTGAACGTGTGGGGAGTCTATTGGCCCTAAGCCTCTCGTTGCAGCACGAAAGGATCCGGTCAATCATTCAGGCTGGACATTCGCGGCAGATCGAGAAATACGTTGATATACCCACCGATATGTCGGATACACCAGTTATGAATGACAAGAAGAAGAAGCATCCACCCGAGAATTCAGAAGAGAAACAAAAGAAGAAACAAGAAGTTTCCCCCCCGCCCCCCCCTGAAATATACCTGAAGCAGCATATGCATGAATTGGACGGGGACTCAGTCACACACACACTGGAACAGATGATTAGACATGGATTTGATACCGATATGATGGATAACCTCGACCCATTGCAAATCAACCAAATGATATGGCATGCTTCCGAAATCTTCAAGAACGTAGAATATCCCCGTCACTACCCATCGCGAAGTATTGGACAACAGGGAAGTATATATGCCGACTTAGAAGACGCCGACGCAGAACCCGACAATGCATCTTTGAAAAAGGCGTGTGATGCACTGAGGGAAAGGAAACCAAAAGATTTAAAGGCATTGCTAAGCCCTAATCGCCATCTAGAAGTTGACGGTTCAACCCGTAAACACCTTCTCCGAAAGCCAACCAAGAAAGGAGAAGGTTCGTCTGCGGCAGTCCTCACCACTAATATGGTGACTCTGAACATATTCTTAGAATATGTTCTATGTTACCATGCCTTCTGTAAGTACGGATGGTCGCTTCCCCCTTTTTTACAGAAACATCACGAGAACATTGCAGCTGGCAACAGTTTTGTTGCATTATATTTTCAGAAACTTATCTACCGCGGGAACGCAACAATCGATACCCGTTTCCCCAAAATGCATTCTCAATGTCGGATGGCAGACAACACGATTCAATTGAATTCTGTAATGCATTGTTGTTGCGAGACCGGTGAGAGGCTATTAAAAACTGAAGCAAAAGGTATCTCCAGGACAGCACAGCAACGAAGCGACGAAACATTTCTTACGCAGACCATGTTGAGACTTCAAGATCGCTGTTTGCTTGATAGCTTTTCGGTTTATTTACATCAGACAGAAGGTAGTACTGAAGAAGATGAGTGCCTTAATTCACAAACTGGCGCTGATCACACTGGACGGAACGTACCTAATTTCGTCTACGATGTCGAGGAAGATAGACTGATCGCTCTGGACAGGTTCCGAAGAGAAAAGAAACCCAACAAAGAATCTGGTATACTCGACAGATTGATTCTCCTGCAATTAACCAAAAATTCATCCATGACAAAGCGATTTTATGTCTTCAACGAGGTTGTTCTTCGGAATAACTCCCGTCTTCGAGCTTCCCCAAACTATGCCAAGTCGGGGCCATGGTATGATTATGCCAATGTCTCATGGGCAACTAACGAAGATGAAGATTCTGAGAGCACCATCCTTCTCCCTGCCAAATGTATTTGCTTCTTTCAAGCTGACAACGACGAGGAACTGAAAGCGCTGATCCATTCCGTGGATCCTGAATCAAGAGGAAAAATAACTGGTCGATTGGATACACTCCTCACAAAGAATTATAAGATGGAGGTAGACAGGACCACGCGACTACCCAAAACACACATTGTGCCTGTCGCTTCAATCGACAGTCCTATATGCTGCTACCCAATAGTACCAAAGGAGACAGTCCTTGATCCCGAATCCTGTGGGATCACATATCTCCTACCCCGGAACCATTGGTCGTATATGTGGATGGCCATGAACCAGTGCCTTACAACTAGTAATTCGACAAGAAAGGTAGGGTCACGTAAGGGTCTCAATCCAATGTGTGACGAAAAATGGTTAGAGGAAGTTCGACAGACGTACCTAAAATATTTGGAAGCAAAGTCCAGGGAAGACCTGGTAGCAAGAAAAAGCGAGAATAACAACAAGAGAAAGAAAAAGTAACATTTACATACAGAGAATACGGAGTCCGTGTTGTTCGATTAAGATACAAGAAGATACTAAAAAAAAGGGAAACGAAGTTAGGTTTTCCGTGACAACATGTGTAACGATAGCCAAAACGAAACGAGATAAGGATCTTACCGTCTATTTTGTTTGTTGATTATGTAGTAGTAGGAGTTGGACCACCGATTCCATCAAGCGGATGGAAAATAAGCAAGTCTCGTTTTGTACCGACAGCCCTCTTAGGAGTTATCGTCGCGTGATAACAGAGGTTAGCCGGAAACGACAGAACCGATCCGCACTTGTTGTAAAAGAGTCTTCGGTCAAGTCTCCCCTCGTCTCGCATCAATCTTTTGGCCTGTGCATCAAAATTGGCCACGAATTCGTCGACTTTTCGTCGACTATCAAGCGACAAAGTTGTGAACCACTTGTTAAACAGTTTCATCGAGTGATCATCCTGTGTGACATCAAAATGTCGTGGGACGGCAATTATTGTAAAGAACGGAGCAGATCCAACAGGGACAAAACAGACACAATGAACGAAGGCTTTGTCTATGTGTCCTGGGAAGAAGGAAACCTCATCTTCCGCACAAACGTCAGGGTCGCGATGGTATCTTGCCGCAGCCAAGGGAGGAACACGTCCCATTGAAGTAGACGTTGCGGATAATGTATGCAAATAGTCAAGAAAAGGTTGACTCTGTCGGAAATGCTCGAAGTTGTTGCATCCTGATGTAGCCACTGCGTTCTCTCCATCTCCCAGGATAAACAGGGAACTGATTCCTGTAGAGTTCAGTGACGAGCCAACATAGAAATCTGCTGTCTGGACCTTCGTATGACAGAACTTTGCGTCACTGATAGAGTTGTTGTTGAAAGAGACGTTGTTACCTGATGTCTTCGATGTTCGACCGTTCAATATAATTGTCTTGGCTGATTCTTTGCTTCTGAGTGCCGTACCGAATTGAAAGGCGTAACCAGATAACAGTGGGTCATCGGCAACGTACCAAAATGTTGGTACCCCAATAAAGGCAAACGTATATTCCAGTAGATTCATCTTCACCCACTCAGTGTATTTTCCATAGTCCTTTCGGAAGAATTCTCCTTCAGTGTTGCAGTCGTACAGCGTGCTTCCCTTACGGAACCAGTCTCTGCAACACAAACTTCTCATGGGATGGCTTTCGCATAGGATACACTCCATCTCGTCGCGACAGTAAACCTTGAAACCAAGTTCCGACGAAAGATGCCTCATGAAACAATCATGATCCTCCTCAGAAACACTACCTTCACCATCGTTACAGACGACTTCATCCCTTTTGTTTGTTCCAAGCGCATAAGCTTTTCTTGATGACATTACATCGGGAATGGCATCGGAGAGATGCTTATACGAAGCAGTCCCTTTCACGGGAAACATTAAATGTCTTAGATGCCTCCCGGGTTTAAGGAGTCCACAGCCCAAAAGGATTGTTGTGAGGATACCAAGCCTGAAATTACTGAACTGACAGGCCGTCACTTCTGCTATCCTTTTTACCGTCGTGTCATATCGTTTCCTGATAACCTGCAACGGCATCTCTTCTGTTGGCGAGGCACCAGTACCCTCCATACTGTTTATCCATAGAACATGATCCCACAGAATCGAGATAATTTTCGTGAGTCGCCATTCCCCTTGTTCCCTCTCTTCCTTCGTTGCTGTTGGCTGTGCTCCAAAGGTTTCAAGAATCGTCTCCTTGCTTCCACCACATGGCGACCACCGGTTGTGGGGTCCGCCTTGCCATGTGCCAAATATTTTGATTGTCTCCTGTGACCAATCGTAGAAAGGATGTAACTGAAACTGAAACGTCTTGTCTTCGATACCCTGCAGTAGAGCGGACATAGTCCAGTCGAACCAAAACGGGTTAGACAGATAGGAACATGCAAGTGCCAATTCAATCATCTGATCAGTTTTCAGGATTCCCTTCAGCTTAACAATGGGGTCAATAAACATTGACAGAGACAATGTTCGCGAAACACCAACTTCCATCAAAAGGTATTCGCCTTCGTAAGTTTCCTTGTGTTTTCCATTTTCCGATATTCTTATTTTCGTATACGGTAGCGTGTCATCCAAGTAATACGCAGAACGTTGGTAGACAGTCGGGAGGCTCTTCGTTCTACCCGCGTATACCTGATAGATACTCCGATTCCATTTGTCAATGTACTGACGTGCATGATTAGCAATCGGTGAGATGAATTTACCAAACGAAAGAACATAATCCCCCACCACTTTCCGGAAATTACCAATGATTTGGAAGTGTATAATGGTTGGGTTCTTCCGGTTATCATTCATCATAACCATGTTGAATGCCACCGTCCGGGTATACCCGGATAGCGTGTCGTTCATTCCGTCTTTGTGATCCGATACGGAATGAATGACCGGGTGCAGACATGACACTACCAACGTGAGGTCCTCAAAGCCAACTTCCTTACCCATGCTTAGGTAGTCGTTCAGATGTTGGGCATACATCTGTTTTCTTGTATCATCCGGGGCCATTGGGTGGTCTGCGGCCTCCTCTTGCAACGTAGATGCGACATGCCAAGTAAACTCAGTTATGTTACCAATCGTTTCCAATACTTCAGCCACGTTGAAGTTTCTGTCAGCCTTCAAAGCTTCTTCGAATTTCATACCATGAAGTTTACATGGTGCACCGTCCACCCAGTTCAGTCCCCCGTTGCCAATGTTCATTCGGTACTGCCCAGTGGCTCTTTTCTCGTCTACTATCCCGTGCTCCACGATTGCTCTGCAGACATCATGGATATTTGTTAGACATGGAAGGAGACGCAAATGCTCATCGAAGCTTGTACTTCCTCTTCGCGTAATGTAGAAAGATTTACCGGAGATATCAAGGTAAGACTCAGCATCCGCATCAACACGTAGGGTCACTGAACTCCGATTCTTCTTGCTAGGAAAGAATGGTGGCTTCGCCGACATTCTGCAGTGCACCAGATCGTGTAGATTGTTCGCCGAATAGACTTCAAGGGGAGAGAGCTCTGACACAATGTCACTTCCGTCGTTTCGGCGGATCACAAGGTACGATTTCACGTATTCTTCTAACTCACTTTCTGAAATGAGACGCATGCTTGACCACTTAACCTGTTTGACAGGTTGTGTTCCGACAGTACCAGTCTCACTGGTAGTATCAACTCTATCGTCAACTCTAATCAGACTTTCTCCTTCCCCTGCGACGACGTCAGTCAAGGATCTGGATTGATGGGGGTCTTCTGCCGTATGGACACTAGCTCCTGCTCCTTCTTGTGTGAGCCATGAGGGTGGGTTTCTGGGCCTTTGTTCCGTATCGCGTAGTAATGGCTGCGCTTCTATACCTTCTGGTATGAGAGGAAGACTACTGTTGTCATCCTTATCAAAAACACTGGGAACACTTTGTTGCTGCTTCTTCTTCCTTTTCGATAATCCTTGTGAAACCATGTCCTTGATGTTGGTGTTAGTTGAGGATTCCAACCAAAAATGGAATATATAACCACGGAGCATGTTCCATTTTGTAGACCATGGTGTCTTCCGGCAATACGTAGCCTTATTGTAGCGGGTCAACCGGAGTATGAGGTTGTTGAAGCATTCGACAATGATTTTGGCTTGAATTTCGGAGGTGAAACGCTTACTATATTCGTTACCCTTCTTGAAGAACAAAGATGGGTCTTGTTGTATGTCGTTCAGTTTCTTGCGATTTGATTTTATGGACTCTTCCGTAGGAAAACGAATGCAGTAACCAAAAAGTGGAGACAGAAACTCATAACGCCCGGGGCCACATGGTGCCATCATTTGGAACGAGTATACAAGTGACTCCAGAGACGAAGACTGTTTTTCAAAGATGTGATCCGTCAGAAAGAGTGCTGCCCAACGATGGTTGATTGACAACCAAATTCGATTGGTTAGGCTATCTTCCTTGTGGAATTCAACATTTGGATGGGCCATCACACAATGATCCGGGTTGGCGTTGCTTGGATTGTCAGGCATGATCGGAACATTGATCAGCTTCGCTGTACGGGGACCTTTCTGTCGCATTCCTGTTTTTCCTAGGATACTTGGGGATTCTGTCACTTGTTCTTGCAAAAGTGACAAAGTCACAGATAACCCTAAAAATTCTTTGCTCAACTTCTCTTCATCAACGTCCTTGGAATTACTTACAATCGCATAGTGGAATGTGACCCCACATGTCGTTTGAGAATTCAGATGCATCGATAGAGTTTTGACTTTACGGATAAAGTCAAATGGTGTGTAGTCACACTGACGAGAAACACATAACAGTGTTGCAATTGAATCAAGATTGAAGTTCTTTCGTAGTTGCCGCCCCCAGCGGACATAGAGGCAAATTATGTCACGTGTTGGCTCCCACTTACGGATCAATCCGATTAGTTCTTCTTCTGTCAGCGACACACCACTCTGCTCCACTTCCTCTTCATCTGTTTCCTCAATTTTCCTCTTATTCTTCCCTCCGTGCTCCAATCTTTCAACTTTCTTCACAGCCAAGTTGAATTTCTTCAACACTTTCTCCGAATGTTGATTGTTATTGTTTCCATCGTCAGGGTTACCCCCGGTGAGGCCAGGTGATGGTGTTGACGACATTCGAAGAGAAAGAGGATGGAGATCAATTGTTTCAGCACAATGAATGAGGAAGCATTTTTGGGGTTTAGCGCGGACTGTGATCTTTGTGTAGAAATCCTACGGTGGCGAGATTGGTACGCTAGCTCCGGCGACCCGTTGCTCTGGAGCTAGCGTACCAATCTCGCCACCCGTAGACTCTACGAAAGATAAAAACCCCTCATGCAAGGCTGTGATATTTTGCGCTGGGGGAGTTTTGACTAGTATTTAAAGGGTGGGGTGGTTACCATGTGGTGCGATTCAACGTGATGTATGCACGGATTCAGCCCGGGGGGGTGGGAGGCCAGGTGTGTGGGGGGGGGGGGGGGGGGGGCGGGGGGGGGGGGGGGGGGGGGGGGGGGGGGGGGGGGGGGGGGGGGGGGGGGGTGCTGATGATTGGGGAGGTGCGGATTTGTGCGCACCTTCTTTGGTAACCAGATTCGCGGCAGCAAATTGTCCGGAGGGTCTTGTTGCTTGTTCTTCCATGGGATGCTTGCATTCTTATTCAACATTGCAAACCAGTGTTGAGTGTTAACTTTATCAGGTTTGCTTATTTAAGGATAAGCTCTGCTGGGGTTAAACATTAGGTATTTGCGGGAGAACTATTGTTGGTTTGTACTTAATGACAATTTATTGGCGAGTATGGATCGTGAGAGCGTATTTAATGGGACGTATCTACCGCTAACCTCATTGTAAGTAATTAGGTGCAAGGAGAACTATTTTGCGGGGAATTATTATTGCTTAGTACTTAATGACTATTTATTGGCGGATATGACATCGTGAGAACGTATTTAATGGGACGTATCTACCGCTAACCTCATTGTAAGTAATTTGGTGCAAGGAGAACTATTGGAGTTTTGTTTATTTATGGGGAATAAGAAGCCTAAGGTTGTTTTTTTGGCCATATGGGAAAATTACACAAGAGTCCTTCTCCCGTACTATTTACCCGTGAAATCACTTTAGTATTTTTTCTGAGTGTTGATCCATGGTGCCGGTGAGAGTGATGACGGTGAGAGTGATGACGATGATGGCCAATACGAAGACTACGATCTTCCCCCTCTCCATCCTGCCCCGGAGGATCCCCCAATTCCTATTATTGGTCCTGCCGATCCCCCTGATCCTCCCGCGGCAGATAATGGTCTCTTGTTTGAGGATTACATTCTTCCCCCAATTGTTCCTCATCACAACCCTGCCCATCTCCCAGGAGTGGCCCATGAAGAACTTGCCATTCTTCCTGCCCCTCTCGACCCAGCGGATGATCTCTCGGAATGATGAGTATGATGAATACGATTGCGACGACTACGATGATGATGATGGAAGCAATGATGATGACAAAAATGATGGCAATGGAAGTGATGATGAGGATGATGAGGATGTTGATCCGTGATGATTCTAACTACGATGATGATGGGATCAGCGACGATGATGAGATCAGCGACGACAATGAGTGTGTATGACTTTGATGATGATGACGATGATGATGATGGTGGTGACGGGGATAAGGAGGATGATGATGAAAGCAACAATGATGATGAGAGCGATTATGACAAGGAAGAAGATGCATGAAGAGAGCGATGTTGATGATGATGTCGATGATGATGTCCATGATCAACAATGATAAGGGCAACGTCGATTATGCTGCATACAGATGATAATGCGAGGAGGGAGGAGGACAATGAACAAAAAGATCAAAAAAGACAACGACAACAACAACAAAAACAACAACAACAATCAACAACTTCAAAAACGGTACTAATAGGAAAGGTTACGGTGGGACCGACGGCGACGAGGACAACAAATCCGGGAGGACGAGGACGAGCATGACAACGATGATGATGCTGATGATGAGGGTGATGTGGGCGCTTATGAGGGGAGTGCCAAGGATGACGATGACATTGGCAGGAATGATGGTGTGAGCATGAAAAGGATGATGATGGTACTAGTAGGGACAAGGATGATGAGAAAAGTAATGGCAACGAGGCTTACGGCGATAAGGATGATAATGGAGGCCACCCGCTAAAGGATTGCAAAGACAATTCACAACAAGGAGAATAAAGACGGTAGGCTCTTGACGAACTAAAATATGAACATAACGATATAGTAGAACTACTAGAACTATACTAGTGGATACTCTTTGTCTCTGATGCTATTACATTTTAAATATAACTGTACTTGTTCTTAACCCGTTCAATTTCAACTCTGGCCTTTTCCATTGTCAATTCGCAACCTCCTGTGGTAAACCCATTTGGATACACATCTTCTCCGTTCTTCCGATACTTGCGACGAAACGAAGCATCACATTTGGGATGCCTCAGGGAGTCCATAAACGTTTTATCATACTTTTTCCTACCAACCAAATACAAGACAATGGCCTTGATACAGTTCCCTTCACATTGATCAGTCGCAATTTTCAACTGAATCTCCGCCATTGAAACGAGGTGGCCCTCAAGCTCACGTTGCAAGGTGCGATAACCAACGTACAATTCGAGATCCAAGTCACAGTTTTCTAAATCAACAGAAGGGGGGTTGTCTTCCTTACTCTTCAAGATGTCCAACCTAGCAGCCCAAAGTTTTTGAATCTTTTCGGTTTCAGGACAGGGAGTAACAAGCATCTCCTTCTTTGCAAAGATAAGGATCTCCGAAAAGAATTCACGACAACTTGCAACACGCAATTGATGAGACAAAAGATGGTAAGTGAGAATCCTTTCTTTTTTCTCATTCCACAAGGCGCTATTGGCATCGCAACCTTGTAGGTTTGAGATATCGGTTTGGGTGCTTTTGGTTTTGTCAGTGGAAGACATGGTTGTTACCCAAGAATACGCAACAAAATATCAACCAAATGAAAGGAAGCGCTGTACAACATCGAATTTGGCGATTTGCGAAGCCCTCTATGGAGTAGATGGTCAGACCTTGTTTTGAAATAATCATGTTGGTTTCATAATAATCATTTGGGATAAAGTTTTGTCATGTTGGTAAAAATTGTTCGGTACGGGGTAATTCTGATTGGTAAAACGGATAAATAGAATCGATTTACCCATTAAGTAATTTCTAACGGTAATTCGGACCTATACATAAGTAAAAATTTCAGCTACGCGAAAGGCGGCCTTTTTTCAGGTCTCCGATGTAGGTATGTTTCGCGGCTCAGTTAGGTACTGTAACAGTGAC
>Ga0194116_10004740_pt1 | contig 15364 bp, 15 predicted proteins | sample TA2MahsurfametaG_4_FD_148617 | JGI IMG/M metagenome (GOLD analysis project Ga0194116, IMG submission 148617) | Freshwater microbial communities from Lake Tanganyika, Tanzania - TA2015008 Mahale S9 surface | ecosystem: Environmental > Aquatic > Freshwater > Lake | place: Tanzania: Lake...
TGTCAATTATTATTTTCTTTTATTATTATATCCAATTCAAATTAAAGTAGAGTTAGACTTATTAGTCATAATTTTATGAATATTTTCATTTAGGACTACTTATTGTTACAAATAAAAATTAAATATTAAACTCCCATAAAATCCAATAATATATTTTACAAAAATAAATTACATAAAATATTGATTTCAAAAAATGCAAATAGAATACTGATAAATAAATAAGAAAAAATTTTATAATTAAATAGTTTATTTTATATAAATATTCTTCATAATTTAATATTCAAATATGAAAACAATGAACAATGAAGAAAAAATAGAGTTAAATACATGTTTTGATTTGTACAAATTGCCCATTGATGTTCTTAAAAAAACTAAAATATATAATTTTAAAGGAAAATATTTCGATAAAATATACGAAGAAGCTTTAAAATTAGAAGAAAAAGGAATCTTTAATATTATTGGTGATAAATATCAAATTCAATTTAATAAGATTGAATTTGAGATATTTTATCTAACAGAGGTATTATATTTAATTAAACAGGTTTCGAACAAGCTATTTAAATTTTAAATTCACATATATTCTTCAAATACTTGATATAAGTTTTAAAATTTTGATGAATGAACTTTTCTTTTGAAAATTTTATAAATTTTTATACTTTTTAAAAATGTTCAAATAAATAATTAAAAGTTTTATATATCTATTTTATCTCAATTACTAGTTTGGACAAAGAGTAAAATTATTGGGGTCTATAGATGAATTAGGTAATTGGAAATCACAGAATAATGGAGGCTTAGATTTAACTTGGAGTTCAGGGAATATTTGGAAAGGAGAAATTCCTTATAAAGAAAAATTTGAGTTTAAATTTATTTTCTTACAAAATGAAAACATTGTTAAATGGGAAGGAGGAGAAAACAGAATTTTTGATATAAATACAATTAAAGACTTAATTACTCAAGATAAACCGGATAAGGCAGGAAAAATAATAATTCAAAATAAGAATAATTTATATGAATATGATAAAAATACTTCGACATTAAAAATAAAATGTCTATGGAGAAATTAATAATATTCCTTTAGATTGCTAATTAATTATTAATAATGTTTTAATTTCCGTCATTTTAACTTTATCAATCAAATTTCATTTATAGTTTATTATAATATTTACCTTCTTTTTAAATAGATTTGATATTAATTCAATTCAAAGAGTTAATTATTTAGGAATGATTATCAAATTTTAAATTTTCTAGAAAAGTTTATAAAGAATTATTAATTCAAATCGTTAATTAACTTTTAAAATTAGTATATAAAATCTTATCATTTAAATACAGGAAAAATGATAAAGTAAATAAAGAAATCAATATTGATATTGTTATTTTAATTTAATGCGAAAAATGCAAGAAAATTTATTTAAAACAAAAACATATTTTTAATTATCAATATTAAATTCATTTCTTAAGCAGAGTCATAATTAATATTATTTTTATAATTAGGTTTTTATAATTATTTTTTAATTAAAATAGGATTTAAATTCATATGAAAAATAAATTTAATTAAAACAATTATAAATTCTTTTTCAAATTATCAATCTCAATTGCCAATCTTTCTGGACTGAGAATCATCTTTATGATATCTTCATTCTCAGTTATTTTTAAAATTTCGATAAGATTATTATATCTAAATAAAATCATTAGTAATTTAAATAATTAATTTAAAATATGATATTCAGCAATAATAAAAATTAATTAAATTTATTTTCATAAAAAATATTACTTATTGCTTATCTCTCTCAAAAAGTCCACATATAATTGAACTGCATTATTCTTGTCTTTTATAGAATCATAAATATCTTTCTTAACTTGCTCAAATACATCTCGGTATCTTTGATTGAATGAGAGAGAAATTTGTTTTAACTCATTTTTATTTAATTTATTCAATTCATTTTTATTAAAAAAAGTTTCATAAGATTCGAAAATTGATTTATTAATATCCTTGCTACCATCCCTACAAGATTCCAATAAATCAGGCTTAATAACACAAGCTTGATGTAAGCGATACAGTTCTTCGAATTTTTTCTTAATAAGTAAATTAATATAATTCTCAGTTTTCATATTATAAGTTTTTTTGAAGGATTCTGCTTCTTGAAAATTGTCTTCGGAATTGATGAAATCATTTAATTGCGTAAGCAAATATTTCAGATTATTTATGAAGAACACTGTGACAATTTCTTCTCTTTCAGCATTATTTGAGAATCTATAATTCTCACTTAATTCATAGAAAAATTCATTGTACTTTTTTTGGATGCGCATAACTCGCATTACTAACATTTCCTTTTTTAAAGTATGCTTGTAAAGGAGATTTATCATTGAAAGAAATTCGCCCAGCTTGTAGGTTACTGTGTGGATTCCATTTATTAAAAGCTTGGTGTTTTTAGTGTTAACCTTGAAAATTGAATCAATGTAAGTGTTAAAAATTACATCAAATTTGGGCCAAAGAATAGTATTAATTCTAAAATGAAAAAATTATTGTTTTTAATCCAATAAAAATCTTTGAAATTTTATTGATAATGTAGAATAAATATTATTTGAAGATTATAAAAGACAAAGATAAAGAATTAATGAAAAATATAAATAATTTTATATTTGTTTTGATTTTAGTTTATATTTACTTTCCGAAATATAGATCCAAATGGTTAATTTTAATGTTTTCCATAATCTTCGCCTGCTCGTGATTTACTATTATAATCAGCGAAATCGCAAAAAAGTCATTACACTTAGTTATTATATTCTTCTGAATGTTATCATATATAAAACTAACTGAGCCCTTAAAGATTGTGTTTAAATAAGAAATTGATAAATGTACTCCCATTTCGAAAAAATCATTGAAAAAAAGAACTTCCCAAGTTATTAAATCCATAATAAATTTATTAAGCGACTGGAATATTTGCTCATAAAAATAAGTAGTTTTGCTTTTCTGGGCCACAACAGGCACAATGCTTTCTTTTTCAATCTCTTTTAAGATTAATTTCTTTCTTTCGTTAACAAGTAAAAATAAATCTTTGTTTAGCTGGTCGCTTGAAATGAGAGAAAATTTATCATGATTGTCATATACGAGTTTTTGAAGTTCTTGACAATATTTTTGTGTTGAAGCTGTGTAAATTTTTTCCATAAGCTGTGTGTATTTGTTTACTAATTCCTTGTACATGGATACTGCATGTTTTTTCAAAAATGCTATTAAAATGGCGTTTTTTTGAATATAATGCTTTTGAAGAATTTGAATGTTTGTATTTGGTTTATTTATCATTAATAATGCATTTAATATAAAGCTATAAATTTTTGAACAAACTTTTGCTAATGTTTTTCGTAATTCAGGAACTATTTCATCAATCGCCGTTGACTCTGGTAATACACCTCCGCTTTGGAAAATAGCAAGTTTCTCATCTAAAAGCTTTATTTTTTTTATGAATTCTTCATCAATGTCTTTGTTGATTATATCATTTAGAAAATCTGGTGCTAAAATTATTGAATCCAATAAGCGGAATAATTCTTCTTCAAATTCTTTACGGTTTTTGTATTTTATTGTTAGGTTGTTTGATTTATTTTGAAGACTTTTCATGTCTTGGTTTATATCTTTAAGTTTTTCCTGAAAGCCTACAAGCTTCGATTCTAGAGAATTAAGGATGTCTTCTGTTTCATTGAAACATTTAAACATATTCAAGAAATCTTTGTCGTGTTTTATTAAATTTGAAATTATTTCATTTTCAATTTTGCTTAAGTCTTTGTAAACTTTTCCTGTATATTGATCGAAGTTCATGTCATTTGTTTCTTCTGACTTTAGTTTTTCGAAAAGCTCAAAATTATTATTTGATGATATTTCCGGAAAATCATTGTATTGCTCCATTTTTATTGTAATAAATATTATTTCCCTTAATGATTTGATTGTTTATGCTAATTTTATATTTTACTATTAAATTCAAACTCTTTTTAATTTCACCAAGTTAGTAAAATACATGTGAAAAATAGAACCAGATAATGTAAATTATTTCTCTGATAAATGGTTTGCTAAATTCTTTTTATAGATTATATTATTATAAAAAGCAGATTTAAAATAAACATTATTATAAGAAATTAATATTATATATTTATAAATAAAGTCAAATAAATAATTTTAAGGTTAACTATTTATTCAAATTTTAATTAATAAATATTTTAAAGAAAAGATATAAAGCTGTCTATTTTTTAAAGTTATCGTCAAGAGAACCGAAAATCCTTCTAACAGTCTATTTAAAGTTTTATCCTAATTTTGAAGTTGTTGTTCTTTAATAAATTGAGAGCTGAATAAACCATATCGTAGCATCTTATTGTAAAAAATTCAAATTATTTCATTTATATAATTACCTTTTCTTAGTTTTTAAAGTATATTGTCTCATCATGAGATTAGAATTATAGGTCTTTTTTTCTTCTAATACATAATTAGGAGTTTCTTTAGCTATTTCCTTTAAAGAATATAAAATTTTGCTAGCATTAATATTCCCGAAGAGAGATATTATCGATGAATCTAATGATATTTTCATATCTTTTTCTGAAAAAGCGTATTCTGAATTATTTTTGTTATTTTTATCATAATAATCCAAAAAAACATATAGTTTAAATTCAATTATTTGATCTAAATCATTTATTACTTTTTTATCTTTAGATTTCTTATAATTATTCTTTTTTTTTTTTAAGACTTTTTTAATTTCATATTTCATTATTAGAATTATATAAATATATTTGACATAGTTTATAAATAGATAAATGATTTAACACTTTCTTAATAATATTAATTCCTTAAAATTAATTTTAAAAAGCTATAATTCCAAATGAGAAAAGCTCATTAAAAGGGATATTTCAATATTTAAATTGCAAAAAGAATTTTAAAAAATTATTTATATTTATGGGGATTGGGGATTGGGGATTGGGCCCAATCCCCAATCCCCAATCCCCAATCCCCAATCCCCAATCCCCATTTAATCTTAAAATCTCTTTTTGGATAAGAATACCAATTAACCTCAATTTTATTAAATAAACTCAACATACGAAATTATCATTTAAATATTTAATAAAAAATTAAACTTGGGAACATTTAATAAAATTAAAGTTTAAAATGAATAATGAAACTCCTGTAGCAAAAGAAGGAAAAGAAAAGCCACAAAAAAAGATTAATATAAAATTAGAATGGATATTTGGGATAAGAAATGATATTTTTCCAAACATTTATATGATAGATTCAGACACTGTTGTTTATGCAGCAGGAAACTATGTAGTAATTCTTAATATTAGCAAAAAACTTCCACAAAATCAACACCAAAAATTCATTATAGGTACTCCACATTCAAAAGGATTTACAGCTATTAATGTTTATAATTCTCACAAAAGATATATTGGAACAGCAGAAGAAATAAATGATGGAGTTTTATTAGGAATTTATACTATAAATAATCAAATGGGACAATTTAATGTTCCACATAAATTTGCGTATGTGGATCTTTCTGAAAATAGGGTAACTAAAGTCTATAATATAGCATTTTCTCAAAGAGATTCACCGGAAAGTTACTTTGCAGCAGTAGGAATTGCAGAAGACCCTGTTGTTATTTTATTGAAATGGGATCAAGATTCTGTAAAAGAAAAAACAATTATTCCAATAAAACCTCCATCAAATAAATTTAAAAATTTAAATATAAGCTTTAGCGTATTTAAAAATGAAAATTTTAATATAATTTCAGATCAATTTATATTAAGTTACACAATTCAAGGAAGAATGCTTAGTAATACTGGAATTTATCAGAATCAGTCAGGAAATATATTATCCCATTGTTGGTTTTATGATGGACATTTCTGTATCACAACTGAAACAAACATTTTAATTTTGGATTCAAGTTTCAAGCCTTTCCAAATAATACCAACTTATGATGATATTAATAAAACAATGATTTCATATGTTTTACCATCTTATGAAGGAGAAAAATTTATTGCAGTTGGAAATAATAGGAGATTTGAAATATATGAAAAAAAAGACGGTGATTATTATGAAAAAATTTTATCAAAAACTTTTGAAGATAAAAATGATAGAGAAAAATCTGATATAAATAAAAATTTTGATTTTCATAGTCTTGCTTCACAATCAAATGCAAATGATGAATTCATTTTGGCTTCTACTTCAAATAAAGATCTTATTCAAATTAGTTTAAAAGATATTGAAAAACAATTCAACTATAAATACTTGATATCTCAATTTCATTCAGATTCTGTAGAAGGTTTGGACATTGCCATTAATAAACCTTATATTATTACTTGTTCAAAAGATAAAACCCTAAAAATCTGGGATTATAAATCGAGAATATTACAATTAAACAAAACATTTGAAGAAGAAATGTATTCGGTTGCTTATCACCCAAGTGGAATGCATTGTATTGTTAGTTTTGAAGAAAAGATAATTCCGATGAATGTCTATTATGATGAAGTTTCGAATATGAGTCAAAATGGTATTCAAGCAAGAAAATCAAAAGATGTAATATAAAAATTAAATTAAAATTTATTGTAATTATTTCCAATTTGCAACGAATAAGCTAAAATTTTTAGATAAAATTTTCACATGGAGGGCAATTTTTTGCTTATGACTCTGCTAATAAAGTAGAAGTTTGGGATTTTATGAATATGCAAAATTACAATCAATTAAAAAGCAGTTTTCATACCAGCAAAGTAATATTTATAATTATTTTCATATTTATTTTTTCTAAAATTAATTTTTTAATTTTAAAAATTTTAGCTTAATTATATTGCTTGGAGAGAAGATGATCAATATTTATTAATTTGTGGATACGAAAGCATATATGAATGGAAATTAAACGAAAATCCGCCACAGCCCCCAAATAATAGACACAATCATAAAACTTTTAATTACACATCTGGAAATTATATTGGAAGTTCACAAATAATTCTTGCTTCTGCAGATGATTCCTCTATTAGAAATATAACCGAAACAGATATGAATGTTTCTAAAATTAGTAACTCGATTAAAGAGATTTATATTTTTAAAAATAATAAATTCATGGTATCCACCACTCTTCCAGATAATAATAAAAGTAAAGATAACAAAGATAATAATGCAATGAATACTAAAGATATTGAAGTCTCAGAAATGAATTTTTATCATCAAGCCTCAACAAAAAATACTTCTTGTATAAGATTTTTCCCTGACTTAAATAATAAATATGAATTTATTGATGTTCCTTCTCATTTTGGTGAAACTACTCGTTTAAGAATTAATTATGATGAAAATTTGCTATTTACTTGTGGTTCTGATGGTTGTGTAAATATTTATTCAATTGAATGTGTTTCTGAAGGTAATGACCCTGATAAATATTATTTCGAAAAAGTTTCAGATAACTTTACAAATACAGTTTTAATCAAAAAATCTAAATTAAAAGAGAAAGAAATAGAAAAATTAGATGCTCCTGAAAAAAGGGAAGAACTTTTAAAAAAAATAAAAACTTCTAACTTAGAAGAAAGAGATAAATTAACTAAATTAGTTGATTCATTTAAGAATAAATTAGCAACAACTAAACAATCGGAATTGAAAACTATTGGTCAAAAAAAAAATGAATTAGAGTCCTTAATCATGAACAATGAACATAGATTAGTACACGAGCGTACATTTAATGCTCAGGTTTATGAAAAACAAACAAATGATTTTCAAGTTGAATTAGCTAATAAAGCAAGAGAAGTTGAAAAGGTCAGAGAAAATTTAAGGGAGCATAAACAACGTCACAAAGAAGAAATGAATGATCTAAAAAGAACAAATGATGACATTCAAAATGCAACTGACAAAAAATATTTGAATCAAATCAACACTCTTGAAAACCAAAAAAAAGAATTAGAAGATTCCATTGACATTTTAAATAAAAAAAAATCTCAAGATGATTCGGCTTTAGGATGGCTAAATGATAAAGTTTTAGAAGTTATAGATAAAAACATTTCTGAATTAACAAAAGGAATTGAGGATTTAAATGTTCATAATATGCATCAGGAGAAAAAACTCAATGAAGAGATTGAAAAGCAAATTCAACAAATGAATAATCTAGAGAATGAATTAAATCAAATAAAAGAAGAAAAGCAAAGAGAAAAAATAAAAAAAGACAAAAATGTTAAAATGAAACAAGATCAAGAAGAAATTGTAAAAGAGATTCAAAAAAGAATATCAGAGGTTGAAATGAGAATAATTGAAGGCAAAAAGAAAAATCAGTATCTTGAAAAATGTAAATTTGTTTTGGATTATAAAATAAAAGAACTAAAAAAAGAAATGGGTCCAATAGAAAAAGCGATTGACGATCTAAAGAAAAAAACAAAACAATTAGAAAATTCATTAGAAAAGTTTAATAGAGAGCATGATATAATTAATAAAAAGCTTGTTGATTTTGATGATCTTCAAAAAAAAATGGTAGAATTAAATTTTGAAGAAAGAAAAGAACAAAATGATATTAGATTGTTCAAAAATTCAATATTCAATATGCTTGCTTATATAGATGACTTTGAAAAATTAAAAGAAGGATTCAATCAACTAAGACTTTTATTTTTACAGGATTACAGACCAGCTGCACAAGATATGGATTTAGATGCTGAGTTTTTCAATCAGAAAGATAACATGGTTAAAAATGTTGAAGATTTATCAGCGAGTTTAAAGTCATTAAAAAACAAGCACAATGATAATCTAAATCTTAATCGACATAAAAATTCTAAATTGATTGAAAAAATTTCTTCATTGAAAACTGATATTGATAAAATGACTAAAGAAAAAGCTAAAGTAGCCGCTGATTCTCGTCATGAAAATGCAATTGCAGCTATTAATGCAACTCGATCTCTTAAATTTTTGGAAGAAATGGATTTTGATGATACAGAACATAAAATAAGATACTTAGAAAAATTGATTGATGAAAAAAAAAGTCAATTAATGAAAGAAAAGAGAAACTCAAATCTTCTTCTTTCAGATTTACATATTAATTATAATAATGCTGAAGAGAGGATGACAGAAGAAGAGCAAAGTGATAGTTCAGATAATTTATAAAAATAATATGAAAGTATTAAAAAATAATATTTCAATAACAAATAATGGTTTAGTTTAACTATTTTGAGTTTTTACCATTTTACTTAAAAATGACATTAAAAATATAGGGGATAAATTAACTGATGAAAACATTATATAAAACTAAATCTAAATTAAAAATATTTATTAATTGTTATAGCTTTCTTTCAAGTAAAGAAAAATATCTAATTCGTAAAAATTTTTTATTTTATTATTAATTAAAATAATTACCATAAATTATAAATTGTTTTCAATTATATCTTAATTCAAATTTAAAATTCTCATTTTAATGTATATTTTTTATACAATAAATCCCTATTTTGTTATTGATTTTGATAATTTTATTTTATTAATAAGTATAAATGGGAGGCTTATTTTCAAAATCAGATAAAACAAACGAAGAAATTATAAATGATATTGAAGAATTAAATAAAATTTCAAATAATGAATTATTTTATAAAAAAACTGGATTCAAATTAAATTTTGTTAAAAGTAGTCATTTTTTCAAATCAATTATAGGAGGAAAAAACATCATTGCTCAAATAGTATAATTTCTAATTTAACTCATTTTTAAATAATGATTATATTTTTATGAATTAAATAATTCCCAAAAAATAAATTTAATAAGCAAGTTTATAATCAAGGTTTGTTTCCTTATGTAGAGGAGAAATATATTAATTTATCTTATTTCTTTAAAATCTCAAATGCTGTTCTGAATAGTTTGCCTATTTTTTATCAAGAAAAAATCATTTCAAGAAAAATCACAACTGAAAATCCGAAGGATATTTCGGAAGAAAACGTTTGCACTATATGCGAAGATAAACAAATCACAACTATGTTGGATTGCTATGTAATATTCTTTTTAAATTGATGTGTTTATTTAAAAAAATTATTGTTCATACTTATAAATTAGCATTTTTTCTGTAATGATTGCATTAGTACATGGTTAATTAGAAAAAGAAATAATTGCCCTATTTGTCGTTATGAAATTGATTTAAGAGATTATCAAGATAAAAGAAAAAAGAATCATCAATGGGATATCGTCGAATTAGACAATAATGATTATTTAAATGAAATGAACAATATTTTAAAAGAAGCTATTAAAGGTTTGGCTGATTATTAGATATTTATCCATAATATATGAAAAAGAATGGAAGATTAATAATAAATAATGAAATATGCATACTTTATAAAAATTGTAAAAAAATAGTATTTATATAAAATATTATTTAATTTATATATATATATATTCAATAAAATCAATTTGTATTATTTAATAATATATATAACGTCTTTGAAAAAAAAGGAAAATTTAACTATTTTAATATAAAAATATAATTTATACTCTAGAATAAATAATAATTAACAAGAAGTTATTACTCTTCTGGAAAAAATTATCATGATTAATAGCCCACTATAACAAGTTAAAAATAAATTATTTTAATCTTCATATCGTTTTCATACATCTTTATATAGTAGTAAAGCCTATTTTTATTTATAATATATTTTCTTATCGTTTTTTGTTGTCATCAATTAAATTTTGATTATCAAACTTTGATAATTGACATCTATTGCATGAAGTTCTAAAAGAGAAATTTAAATTTTTACATTGGAAGCAAACCCAATCCCCTACTCTTTCAACGAATGGTCTCTTCTTTTTTTTTTCATTTTGTTGATCGGGAATTTTTTTAATAATATTGGCTTTTTCATTAAAATTTATATTTGAATTTCCATTTAAATTTTTTAATATATTTGGATTATTGAAGCCATCATTTGTAAAATGAGATAGTTGTGGATTACAATCTTGAAAACTTGAAGTTAAATTATTAAAATCATTTCGAAAATACACCATATTAGTTTTATTATACTCATTCAATTTAAGTGAATCCATTTGTTTTAAGAGTAATTGTCTATCAATAGGATTTATAGACTTCATTTCATTTTTAGAATTAGCATCAAATATATTCTGCTCTAATAAATTTATATTAGCTCCATAATAAGATTGATGATTATTTTTACTGTAAATAACATTATTTAGAGGATTACTGATCTTATTTAAATCTTTATTATTATTATAAATTTTTGATTGATTTTTCTGATGTATGTTATTGAAATTTGCGAAATAATTATTTGATGTAATATTCATTGTCTGGGTATTGAGATTGTTATTGCTATATTTATTCGTACCTGTAAGAGGATTAGAGGGATTATTAATTGTTAAAAAGTTTATATTATGAGAATTCTTTAGAAAATTATTTTCTTGCAAGTCTGTTTTTTTGAAATTAGTATTTTTGTTTCCATTAAGGAACCTTTCATTTAAGATATTTAGGTTATCATTGAGATTATCCTTGGAGCTTTTCTCATAAGAAAATTTATTTGTATTATTAAATTTAATATTGGTTTCAACATTTCTAATTTTTGTATTAAGCTGTAAACCACTTATTTGATTGGACAAGGAGTCTTTTTTTTTATTGCTTAAATCAGAAATATTTGTATTTAAGTTATACGGATTAGTGATGTTTTTTGAATTTTGATTTTGAAAATTAATAATATTATTTTTTTCTTCTCTTAATGATAAATCCAGTTTATTAGAAGGGAGTTTTCCACAACGGTTACATTTAATTCTAACTAAATAAATATTAATTAAATTTATTTAATAAATTATATAGGCAAAATATATACTTATCTAAATATTAAAAATTTAATTTTAAATTGATAAATTATAATTTACTATAGTTTTATTTTTCAATAAAGAAAGTAATATTTTTGATTGTTTTAAATTATTAAAAAATAATAATTAAATAATAAAATAAAACAATTGATAAAATTCAATTTAAAAAACAAATTTTATTTTTAAAACAAAGAAATTAAATATTTTAATAGTAAAAAAATTATTAAGTTACTTTCGTAGTTAAAATTGCTGCAATATAGACAAGTCCATCCTGCTTTTCCATATTGGAAATTACTTGATTTAGTCTTTGGAGAAAGTTTATTTTTCATCAAATAATTATTAAGTTTATAAAAATAATTCAATTTAAATAAAAAGGCAGCATTGGCAAAATAAGGATTGATACTTACTAAATAATTATAGTAATATTGATATGGAAAATTATTTATAATGTTGTAATTGAAATTATTATTAATGCTAATATTTTTTGGTAAATTGCTGTTCAAATTTGAGTTATTTTCTGAATTTTCCAAAATCTTTTCTTCATGTTTGAGCTTTTGTGTTTCTTCGTTATTTATTCTCGAATCTAAAAGCTCTCCGAAATTAATTAAATTTATTTCATTCTCTAAATGAGAATTTTTTTTAATAAAATTTTTATTTTCAAAATCAGAAATAATTGGATCTTCTCCTTTTATCTCAGTATCTGAATTTAGATGAAGAGATTCAAAAAGTTTGGAAAATAATATTTCTTCGCTAATATATTTTTTTTCATCTTCCTCGATATTTACATTTTTGATATTCCAATAATTTAAATTAGCCAAATCATCTTCAGTTTCATTTATTAAATTAGATTGTTCTGAATTTTTGTATTCTTCTGAATTTATTGAAAAAAAAGGATTATTAATAAAACAAGAACTAATCTTATCAAATTTTTCTTTGGAATAATTATTTTTCGATTCAAATATCTTATTTGAGAATTTATTAGATTCATCATTTAAATTTGAATTTTGCACCTCTTCTCCAAATAAAGTTTTTGCAGGTATTTTAAATTCTATAAAATTGAATTTTTTTACTTCAGCACTGTTTAATGGACTACAATCTTCAATTCTTTTAATCAAATCCTCTGATAAGAGAGTTTTCAAATTTGTATTACTCATTCGTGATTTAATTTGCGCCTCATTTGATTCCAAATTATTGGAAGATTCTATTTTATTTTTGAAATTCAGTAATTCATTAATTTCATCAAAATTTTCCTCATTTATGTTTTCTTTTTCATTAGGAGATGGAATAAATAGAGCGGACTGGAATCCAAAATGGCTTTTTTGCTTTCCTTCTATTATCTTATTGTTATTTGACATTTAAAGTTCTTGATTATACTTTTTAATTTGTTGAAAATTTATATTCAAATTCAAGAAAAATTTTCAAGTTAAATTAAATAATTAATAATTAAAATTTTTAAATTTTAGGTCCATAAGTTAATTTTATGTATAACAACTTTCAATTTAATGATTCTAACAAATCTAAAATAAATTTATTTAATAAAAATAAATTCATATTTTATATTATATATAATATTTAGATTTTTAATTTATTATTAGTGTTTAATAGATTAAGATATTAATTTGATAGATTGGATTTATATTGAATTTTTCAAGACAAAAGATTTTTAACTACCCACTCTTTTGTTAAATAATAAGGTAATTCGAAATTCATCTCAGTTTCCTCTTCAATTTCATCTTCTTCTATATGATTTAAATTCTTTAATAGATTTTTTAATTCATCTTTCTCTCTTAGTTTAATTTCTTTAGGATTTGCTTCTTCTTCTTTTCTATATTCTTTTTTTTGTGATTTTAAATTTGAATAATTATTATTATTTATTTCTATTTTATTTGCATTTTTATTTAATAAATTTTCTTTTATATTTTTTTTATTCATTTCTGATTGCTTTAGATTTTCAGAAATTTCTTCTTGTTTTTCTATTTTTGTTTTTGATAAATTCTGTGTTTTTATTGAAGTATCAATATTATTAATATTTATTAATTCTTTTTGATTTTCAGCATTTTTATTTTCATCTTCTTTTTTTTTATTAGCAATTTCCATTTCTTTTTGAGCCTTTTCTTCTTCTTCTTGTTTTTTTTTCTCTTCCAGTTTTTTATGTTCTTCCATCATTTTTTCGAGATATCTATGTCTATCCAAAATTACGATGGGTTTAGGTTTTTCAATAACTTGTGTAGCATGAATAACTTTAAAAATTTTCTTTTTGGTTACAATATTTGTGTGCTCCTTAAATATAATAAATAACCTTAAAAAGTTTTGAATTATACGAAATCTGAGAATTTTTTAACTTACCTTCTAAATACAATTTTTTTGTTTGTAAAATTTTAAAGTGTTTTGGAAATTTGATTTATTTATTTTTCGTTATATTAAAAAATTAATTAATTTTCAAAAAAATAATTCAAAAGATATTTTAAATTACATCTAAATTTAGAAAATTCAAAAAATAAAATTTTGACAATTTAAATTATTTTAATAAATAAAATGAATTATTTTTAATAAATTGAATTAAAAATTGCTAATAATAAATGAAATACTTTATGAACACTTGACTCATTATTGTGAGTAGCTGAATTTTCTTCTCCTTTTGGCAAATAATGGGTCTTTTCATGTGCTGATAAATTAGATGATTGACTGAATCTCTTATAGCATCCTTCATAAGAGCATACATAAGGTTTCTCTCCAGTATGAATTCTTAAATGGGTTCTCAAGTTGAAATCAAGAGAAAATCGTTTATTACATAATTCGCATTTATAAGGCTTTTCACCTGTATGAACTAACATATGTCTTTTTAATTTTGAATTATCTAAGAATCTTTTTCCACATCCTTCAGCTTGGCAAACAAACTTTTATTTAAGCCGAAATTAAAAAAATGAAAAAAATACTTGTTTTTCGCCGTGAGTAATTAAATGTTTCCTATATGAATTACGATCAAGAAAGACTTTTTCACATTGTGGATGATGGCATTCAAATACTTTTTGCTCATTTTGTTCTTTTTCTATTTTTCCTTTAATGAGTTTTGATCTTGCTAAAAATCATATTATTTTCTCAATTAATCTAATTTTTCAAATTTAAAATTCAAAAAATAGTCTTATACTAAATTATGATTCTTTATTATTTCCTAAATTTTGTTTTAATTATAATTTACAAGAAATTTCATTCTTCTTTTTTAATGCTAATTTTCTATTTTTCTTCGACTTAATTCTACTCGTAATTATGGGAACTTCTTTTTTTTGTTTATTTTGATTATTTGTTTCTTCGTTAATTTCTTTATTAGTATTAAATTGAGGTTCATGCATGATCATGTCAAAATTGAAATGATCTTCATCTTCAAATACCGCATTCATTTCAAATTTTTTAATTTAATAAATAAATTATTAAAATAAAAAATATTTATCAAAAAAATGGGATAAAATTTATTTTTATTATTTGATAAAATGAAATATATTGACAAAATATCATGTCTTAAAGAAACTTTGTAATTAAAAATATTGGGGATTGGGGATTGGGGATTGGGGATTGGG
>Ga0194116_10004742_pt1 | contig 15363 bp, 9 predicted proteins | sample TA2MahsurfametaG_4_FD_148617 | JGI IMG/M metagenome (GOLD analysis project Ga0194116, IMG submission 148617) | Freshwater microbial communities from Lake Tanganyika, Tanzania - TA2015008 Mahale S9 surface | ecosystem: Environmental > Aquatic > Freshwater > Lake | place: Tanzania: Lake Tanganyika...
TTAAAACAAAGATCAAATGGGGATTGGGGATTGGGGATTGGGGATTGGGCCCAATCCCCAATCCCCAATCCCCAATCCCCAATCCCCAATCCCCATAATAAAAACAATATTTCGTAAAAAGATATTTTCTTATATAAACATAAATTATTTTTATTGGAGATTATTGTTTTCAAAAAAGATGTTTGTTATTTTAAATAAAATAAAATATATATTTTAAAATTAAAATATTTATTTTTATTTATTAATTAATTTAATTATCAATGCCAACTTTTGCAGATTCGAGATTATACCCAAAAGTTACCGAACCTGGTACAATTAAGTATATTGATTAAATAGAATTTGTCCATGAGATGTTAAAAGAAGGAAAAGATCCCAAAGATAAGTTAATTGAACATTGCAAACCTTACTGCACTTTTTGGAAAGATAAATTAACAAGATGTGAAAAAAAATTAGAGTAAAATTTGAGCATTATTTAATATTCTAAAATTTATAATTTTTTATAGAAAGATTATTAAAATCAATCCTACTAAGAGTTGTTTATATCCTATGAGAGATTGGCTTACTTGCGTTGAATCATGTGTATATTTATTTTAAGTTAATTGATTAATAAACTTTTTAGGTTCAACCTACCATTTTCCATCATTTGAAAAAATAAATACAATGATTGGGCAATTTACAAATAATAATAATAATGCTATCCATGTGCAAAATATCCAAATATAAACTATCGAGCATAAAAATATAAATAAAAAATATTTTTACAATATAAAAATCTATTTAGGAAAAAAGACATAATTTTGATTATAGTCATATTGATATAATATGAAAATATTATTTATTAATCAAATGGGAAAGTCTTTTATTTTATTAAAAGTTTTAAATTAATATAATTATAGTCTGCAATTATTTTTTAAAAAAATTTTACTTCTAAAAGTTTTAAATAAATTCCAATTTATCTATATTCAAAAATGATAAATTTTCTAATTTTAAACATATACTAATGTGAATATAATTTATTTTTTAATTAATAAGAACGATATTGTATATTAAAAAACTCATCAATTAGTTTTTTTTATTTCTTTTATAATGCATTCATTGTAAAAGTTATTTTTAAATATTTGAAAATGTTTTAAATAAAATTTTTGATTTGTGATCGATTTTCTAAATAACTGAAAAATAATTAATTAGCATTTTCTTAAAAATTATCAAATTTGATTTGTTAGTATATTTTGTAATTTTCCTAATTTTCCTAATTTTTAGATTATAAATACATACATGTTTAATTTCCTTTTTGAATTTGAATATTTTTAATTACATCAAATAAAATATCATTCAATTTTAAGTTATTTATCTTTAGGCTACGCTTAATGAATATCAATAAATTTAAAAAATTAAATTTTAATCCAATTCATTTATCCTTAAAAATTATTTTACTTAAAAAAAGCTATTAAAAATCGGAAAATTTGGATGTGAGTATTTTATCTTAATACAGAACATAAATTTGAATAAAAATTAACCAAACGAGGTAAAAAAGAATAACATTTGTATTCCCATTATTATTTGATTTTTCCAAAAACTATTACCATTCCCAAAATTTTGCATTTTTTATAGCATAAATTTCACAAAAATTAGTTGGAATAATTATCTAAATTAATAATTAAATGAAAAATTAATAAAATTTCTATATAAAAATGAATTTTGAAAAAATTCTCGATATTAGCACTCCATTTAATGAAGAAAAATTAGCGCTATTTGACCAAATTGTAATGATATTCTACACAACTAAATCAAATGAAGAGGTAAAAGAATGCATTTTTGATATTATTTATTGTATTTTTTAAAATAAAAGTATTGCTTTTTAAGATTTATCTAAATTAATGTTACTTAAAATCTAGAGAGAATATGCTAACACTTTATTAAATAAATTCAGAGCCTTAGAAAATAGCTGGACGTTCAGTGATGTTATATTAACTAATTCTAATAATCTTTACACAAAAATTATTATGTTGGGAATTTTAGAAGAAAATATTAAATTAAAATGGAATGTTGTTTCTAATGAAGATAAATTAAGCATTAGAAATTTTTTGATTTCTCTATTATTAAAATCGATTTCAGAGCAAGGAACACAAAATAATCAATCGATAAATCATTATATCAATAAACTCAATAATGTTATAGTTTTGGTAAATTAATAAAAAGTTTTCTTTAATTATCATTTTAGTAAAATTTAACTTAAAATTCTTTTTTTTTTAATACCAATAAAAATCAAATAACAATTTAAAATTTATTTTTTTGTTAGATAGCAATTAATGATATGTCGACTACTTGGCCTACTTTTATAAGTGAAATATGTAACTCAAGCAAAACTGATCAAAATATTTGTGAAAATAACTTAAAGATTTTGCAAATGCTCAAGTAAATATAAAATTAATTTATTTTTAAAATTTTAGTGAGGAAGTTAATGAATTCTGGAAAAATTCAATCACTTCATCTAAATTTTTAGAATTGAAAACAATTTTGCAAAAAGAATCCCAAGCAGTTTTTGAATTGTGTTTATACATTTTTGAGAATTCTCAAAGTGTTAAACCTTCTTTACTTTCTGAAGCTGTTAAATTATATGCCAGTAATATTAAATACTTCCCATTCGACTATGTTTTCAGAAATGATATTGTTACTAGATTTTTAAATGATATTAAAAATATGCCTCAAATTAGAGTAGAAGTCTTGAAATTCTTCAATGAAATATGTAAAATTCTTTATTTCCAATCTTTTTAAATTTTTAAGAATAATGATTTTTTAAACATTTAACTAAAATATTTTATAACTTCAGTTGCTTTGAAAATAGAAATGGAAAATATTGGACAAGAGCAATACAATAACTTGAAAATGCTCACAATGGAAATATATCGATTACTAATTGATCAAATAAATATTATAACTCTAAACACCAATATGTTTGACAAATATATGAAGCTTTCAGATACTAAAAAAAGCGGTTTCGAGGAATTTTGCATGCAGTTCAGCTTAGGCCTAATCAGTTTTTTTAAAAATAACTTCAGTTTTATAGAACTATTTGATTTTCAAATGGGTTATAGCAATGGTAATGACTTTACTGGAAAATATTTAAACGAAATTTACCGAGGTCTAGAATATATCTCCCAAATATATTTAATTCCAAATGATGAAATTTTCAACGCACTTTCGGAGTTTTGGAACTGGTTCTGCTTTAAGGTCTGCTTTCTCCAAGAAAGAGACATCAATCCAGAAAATGGAATACCACAAAATGTAAATTCGATTCAAGTTTTCAACAGTTATATTCAATTCACAAACGAAAGTTACTTTTATCGCAATTGCTATTCGAAAATTTTGGAATCTGTACGCTTTTCTATAATCAAAAAAATGACAAAACCAATAGAAGTAAAAATAGATTTAGATGAAGATGGTGAAATAGTCATGGACCAAATAACAAATACAATTTATCAAACTCTTCATGAGAATATGAAAGATTGTTTGATTTTCCTCACTCATTTGGATCCATCTGCCACCGAAAAGATTATGCTTGATTTACTACTTAATCAAACTATTGAGTCTGAATGGAATCCTTCTTTGCTTAATTCTCTAAGTTGGTCAATTGGCTGTATCACAGGTGCTATGGAGGAGAATCACGAAAAGCGATTTGTTATTATGGTTATAAAGCATTTACTCAATCTATGTGAATTGAAACGTGGAAAAACAAATAAAGCCATCGTCGCTTCAAATATTATGTATGTTGTTGGGCAATATCCCAGATTTTTAAATGCACATTGGAAATTCCTTAAAACTGTTATTAAAAAGTTATTTGAATTTATGCATGAAAGTCACCCAGGAGTTCAAGACTTTGCTTGTGAAACTTTTATGAAAATTTCTATAAAATGTGGGGACCAGCTAGTTAAAGTAAATGAAGGAGAAAATGAACCTTATATAAATGTACTTACCAGAAGTATAAGAGATGACACGGCAGACCTACAAGCACATCAAAAACTCATGTTTTATGAAGCAATTGGAAATATGATTGACAGAGATCCGGATATGATGAGAAGAGGTGAATTAATAAAGAAAATGATGGAGCCTACTTACATTGATTGGAGTACTATTTTTAGTCAGGCAACTCAAAATCCTGAAATTTTACAGAATATTCAGTCTATAAAAATAATGGATTTAATAATAAAATTAAATGAAAGAGTAGCGCTTGCGACCAAGACTGTATATTTCTCTTTCGGATCGTTTATTTTCAATGATATTATTAATGCATATAGTTATTATACTGGATTAGTTAATGATATTTATAATAATGGAAATATGCAATCCACACCTGCTAAATTATTTAAGAATATTAAAAAGACAATATTGAAATTTATAATAACTATGATTCATACAAACGAAGATGTAAATATGATTATGAATAATATTTTACCTTCGCTTGGAAATTTAATTGAAAGTTATAGATTATCACACATTGAAAATAGGTAATTAAAAATATTTTTTATTAAACATAATATTTTTTTATAATTCCCCTTTCTAATTTGTTTAGAATTTGATTGTTAAGAGAGAAATAGATATTAATTATTTAAAAACATTTTCAATTCTTTAATTTGATTATTTTTATTTAGAGATCCAGATCTCTTGATTGTTTTCTCTGAAATCTTAGAAAAATTAAAGAATAAAAGTTATGATTATATAAATTCGATTTGGCTTTATTTATGCTTATTCACCCTTGATATGATTAAAACTGATTTCACTAGTTATCCTGAGCATAGAATGAATTTCTTCACACTTATAAAATCCTTAATTTCGAATGCCTTTGAGGGTAAAATTTTCTTCATATTTCAGAAAAATTTTAAAAATGTTTTTGTTATTTATTTACAATTTTAGCCCTATTCCAGATTCAGGATTCAAATTTCAACCTAAATGTCTTAGAAGCAATTATCTGGGCTTTTAGACATGATCAACCTCTTATGTATGAAACTGGTTTGGAAACTCTATTGATATTGATTAAGGTATTTTTAAAAATTAGCTTTATATAATCATTGTTAAAAAGATATTCGTTTCTTTACTTAAATATTAAATCTATTTTGATTTAAAAAATAAATTTATATAGAATGTCAATCTAAATAAATTTTCCAATGGAATTAATGTGGCTGATTTGTTTTATAAATCTTATTATTTGAAATTATTCAACGAAGTGTTTTGTGTTTTGACTGATTCCTTCCATAAATCAGGCTTCAAACTCCAGGTTGAAATCCTTTTCCATTTAATAGAAGTAGTTGAAATGGGAATGATTAGTGAAAACTTGTTTGATTCCAATAATTCAAATAAAAATTATGTTATGAACTTTATATTAAATTTACTTAAAAATGCTTATTCAAATTTAAATTCAATACAAATAGAAACCTTCTGTATTGCTTTGTTTAATAAATGCTATAATTTCCATGAATTTAAATACCTAATTCGAGATTTCTTAGTTATGCTAAAATCCTTTTCAGGAAATAACGAGGAATTTTTTGAAGAAGAGAAAAAAGTAAAAATAATATTCTTATTAAATTTGAGATTAATTAATATCTTTTTTATAATTTTGAATATAAATATAATTTTGCTCTTATTTATATTAAATTTTTATAGGCTCAATTAAACGAAGCAAATGAAATTCAAAATATGAAAAGAAATTTCATTCCTGGAATGAATCCAGTTTATGATACTGAAATAAATAAAAAAATAAATTCTAATGTATATCAAGGATATACTAATTAAATTCAAAAAATTTATATGAATTAATTTAATTATTTCTCTGTATAAATTCTATAAAATTCAATGAAAAAAAACAATTATTTTTAAATACTAATATTTAATTATCAATTAAATCGTATAACAATCTAACTTCTTAAATAAAAGATATTCTAATTTTATTACTATAAAATAGTATAAAAAGTATTAAATCAATTTAAGTAAATTTAATAAAACTTTTCTATTCCTATTTTATGAATTAATTTTATCAAAAAATTTATTTTATTTAGTTGAATTTGCATAAATATAATATATTAAGCAATAAGAATCTTTAGGATTTTTAAAGTGTTTCCAAAAAGAAGAAATCAAATAAACTCTTGTTTTCTATTAATAAATATTTTTAATTATTACATGTAAATTTAATTTAAAAAAGCATGCATAAAGAAATAATTTACTGTATAAATATCTAAATTTTGAATCATTTCTAAAATTGAAATATATATTTAAATTTTTTGTCTCTTAACTTAATTAAATTAATAACTTTCATCTGAAATTTTTGTTAATTTAAATGATCATCTATTAATGTTATTTTTCAAATAATTCCAAAAATAAAGTATGCATTAGATTCATATTTAATATTTCTGATGTAAAAATCATATAAAACTCTATATCATTCTAAAGATATCATTAATTGTTAAACAGAAGATGGAAAAGGATAAAATTGTTAAAATTTTTTCAAATTTTCAATCTGAAAATCTAATCTTAATAATTTAATAATAAAATTACATCTTTATTAAAAAGTTTGAATACATATTTATCAAAAATTTTTTTTTTTATAATGAATTTTAATAAGGATATTCAATCATTTTTTTCTTTTTAAATTTTTTTTTATTAAAGTACTATTAATTGCATATTATTGTTCCTTTTTTCTATTTTCTTTTTTAAAATCAAATACAAATATTTGAAATTAAAGAAATTTGAGAATAATTACTAAATACACAAAAATTATAAAATTTACATTTAGAATAGAAATGAAGGAAAAATAATAAATTATTAAATAATATATATTTTTTCTTTTCAATAATTCTAATCAAAGAAATAAACAAATTCACAAATGAAAATTAAAATTATAAAATTTAAGTTAAAATATTTAAAGCATAATTAATTAAGATATTATATTTCAAAAGGAAATAAAATGGTAAAAAAACTTACTAAATTTTAAGGAAACTCAAATCCCTGAATTTAAACTTGTTTTAGTCGGTGATGGTGGTGTTGGAAAAACTACTTTTGTTAAAAGACATTTGACTGGAGAATTCGAAAAAAAATATATTGCTACTCTTGGAGTTGAAGTACATCCTATGCAATTCTTCACTAGCCACGGAAAAATCAAATTCATGGTTTGGGATACAGCTGGACAAGAAAAATTATCTGGATTGAGAGATGGTTACTAGTAATAAATTTCTTTTTATATTTATTATCAATCTTTTGTTTCTTCTTGAAACTAAAATTCCTTATTTACTTTTTTAAAGAGCGCCTTAAAATCGAATTTAGAATTCACTTTAAAAATATTTCAATCTTTAAAATTTTACTCATTGAAAAATTTTAAAAATTTTATTTATTTTTTAAAACAAAGATTAATATCATTAATTGATAATAATATTATTCTATTTCTTTTTTCCTATCTTATTTTAACTTAATTCCAAGAAAAAGAATTTTTAAAAATTTTGTATTTAACTTTTAAAAATTTATAGCATTGGAGCTGATTGCGCTATCATCATGTTTGATGTCTGCTCAAGAATTACATATAAAAATGTTGCAAAATGGTACAAGGATATCACTAGAGTATGTGATACTATTCCTATTGTCCTTGTTGGAAATAAAGTCGACGTCAAAGACAGAAAAGTCAAAGCAAGACAAATCGTTTTCTCAAGAAAACATGGTCTCCAATACTATGATGTTTCTGCTAAATCCAACTATCAATTCGAAAAACCATTCTTATGGTTACTTAAAAAATTAACTTCGTAAAACTAATTTTTTCTTTTTTCAATCAAAAGATACTTGATTATGGTTTATTTGTATTTAAATTCATTTTTCTTAATATTTCATAAAATTTATTTTTTCATTTTCTAGAGACCCAAGCCTTACTTTAGTCGAAGCTCCCGCTCTTGCTCCCCAAGAATTCTCAATTGATCCAAACCAAATTAGAGAAATGGAAAATGAAATCGAAGCAGCTGCTAATGCTCCAATTGATGATGGTGATGATGATAAAGATATCTAAAATAATTAACCTTTTGTTATAATCTATTAACCACTAAAAATTAAATTCAATTAAAGTTATTCTCTTATTTTATTATATATATTATTCATAAAAAGAAATATTTTTATAAAATTGTCTTTCTTTATTAAACAAATGTTTTATAAGATTAGTAAATATTTTTTCTTTTTTTTTCCTATTTAACTTTTACAAAGCTAGAATTTTTTATATCTTCTTCTAATTCTTTGATAAAATAAAATAATAGAGGCTTCAAAAAAAATTTATTGTTTCAATTTGAGTTCTTATTTGTTTAGATATCAAGAAAATAAGTTACAAAAATTTGTTTTGTCAATTTTGATAAATGTTTGTAATTTTATTTTCTTCAATAATAACTTCAAAAAGAATTAAATGTATGTGTACCATAATACAAACCTTTTATAAATACGTTGATTGGTTTATTCCTTTTATTTGTAAAATTGCTAAATTTCCTAATTTTTGTAATTTTCCTAATTTTTATGTGAAATTTAAATATATCATAATTAAATTTTAAATAATATTTTTTGTTCTATAAAAATAAATAAAAATTAATTAATTAATTATTAAACTAAAATTCTTCCAATTAATTCTAAAGAGTTAAAATTATATTTTTCTTGATTTTAAATGAATTAAGATAAAAAATTTTAAAAGCTATTTCTTATATAAAATAAATCAATTAATGCTTTTCATATTTTGAGAGAAAAAATTAATTGACTAATAATTATAGAATGATTGATTACATTTCAAATTATTGTTTAAGGTTATATAAAATTGGCATAGATATAAAACTTTTAAAAAAAGTCTTATTCATTAAGTAAATTTTTTTTACTTTTTAAAATCCGAAAAGATTAAAAAAAAGGCCCATATTTGAAATAACTTTTTCAGAATTATTTGTCTTTGAATTATGTTTAATAAGTCGGAATAAAGTTTATAAAGAAAAGTACATTTTATTTTAAATAAAATATTCTAAATATCTTCTTTAACCCAAATTTATTTTGCAAGCTCTCTAATTAATTTCTATTTAGAAATATATATTCGAAAATATAAAGTAATTTTATATTAAATCATAGATAAAATAAATCGAAACATTTTTGCTCTCTACATTATGCTATTGATTATGCAAAAATTCTCTTGTTTTGTTTCTTTTCAAATTACATATTTCTATGTTCATATTGCATGTTTGATTCTCTGTAGTAAGGAATGATGTGATCAGAATAAGAAGCAGGAGTTGATCTTGAAAAAGAAGTTTTTATATCTCTTGAAATAACATGATACATATGAGAGAAGAGTGTATCTCTTAAATCCATATCTCCAATAGGATTTATATTTGTATCTCTAACATTTCTAGGTAATTGTCCAAATGAATGGCACCAATGGTGCTCTAATCCTTCCACATGAATTTGGTTAACAACAGCAACAGTTTTCTTGTTTTTTTAATTAAATTTAAAAGGAAAAAATTATATTTTGAAATTCCCTTTGTTTAAGTTATTTCATCATTAATGATAATTAAATTTGATTAATTAGCGTACTTGTCCTTTTCTCGACATAATTTGTTTGAACAATTCTTCTTCTTTCTTTTCAATAATGATTCGTTTAATATCAGGGAAAACAATATCTAAGTTTTGGATAAACCTAATTTTTTAAACCAGTCAAATTTTAAAAATACCACATTTTAAATTTATCAATTTTTTTTTAATACCAGTTAATAAAATATTGATCGCAACTGGATTCAACAAATTTTTTCAATCCGTAATTTTTTATTTGACTATCATGATCCAAAAGCTCTCTTCCATATGTAGTTTTTATTCTCAACATATTTATCAATGTTTTTAAAACACCTGATCTGTTTTCGTGTAAAAATAAGTTTCTAGTTAAAGGATCTAATTCATATCCTAAAAATTCAACATTTGCATTCAATTTTAATGATTCTTCAATTGCATATTTTACTTCCAATCCTGGTAAAAAAGGATTATATTCAGCTGGAACACCTGATATTTTATATTTACGATAAGAATTAATTTTATACTAATATAAAACAATCTTTTATTTTTTCTTTATTTTTAATTTATTTTTATTACCAAAATGATTTTTCAATAAAAAGTTTATAAGTGCAAATCTGACATTATAAACAACTTTCCTTGAATTGAAAGGCATTTGATATTCGAAAGCTTTAGATAACTCATTGTTTGCTAATTCAAATTCTTCTTGGCTTTTTACATGACCTAAAACAGAAGCTCCTTTCCACCATCTAAATAAAATATTTAGTTATAAAATCAGATAAAAATATATATCTCTTCAAATTAAAATTAAATTTTACTGTTCATTCGTTTGAACAAATAAAGTATCAGGTTTAACATCTTGGATGAGCCTTTTAGTTCTATTTGCCAAAACATTTGAGCAATTCATGGTTCCAATTAAATATAATTCAGTATTGGTGAATGGTTCAGTCAAATGAATTAATGTGGAATCAAGAACATTTTGGCTAAAAATAAATTAAGTTTAAATCTCATTTTATCAAGAAATCATTAAAAAATTGAGGATATTTATTAATATTATGTAAAATATGTCTTGTTTATTAGATAATCAATAATGAAAAATAAAAAAAATATTTTTTAATATTTAATATGTTTACTAAAATGCTTGAAGAATGATTATAAAAAATAACTATAAAGCAAGATTAATTTTTTTACTGTTTAACAACAATCTTATTTGTTCCAGTTTTCAGCATTCCAATTTTATTTGGTTCTCTATTAAACACATGTCTGGGAAAATTTTGTGCAACATCAGGTCGTGTTAGCTTAGAGTAAATTTTAGAATATCTACTTGCAAGTAATGCCATTATGGACTAGGATTAATTTTATTAAATTAAATTTTATTAATTAAGGTTTTTAATATAAAATGTCAATGAATTTATTTTGAAGTATTGATTTTTATAGATAATTCAAGGAGAAAATAAATTGAATTAACAATTTATTAAAATTTACAGTTTTATGAATAAATTTTTTCATTAATTTCAAAGCACTCAATTAAACTTATAATTTATTCTATACAGTAAAAAAATTTTTACAAAATTTCAACCATGAAAACAAAACATCAAAAATTATTCATAGATGATTGGAATTACTTTTTTTCATATTTTTATTAGGATTTTTAAATATTCAAAATTTTAACTCCAAAATAAGTTTTAAATTTTAATAAAAATTTAAATAATGTAAGATCTAATTTACATTGAATAACAGATAAGTGCTATATCAGAAGAATTATCAATTTAAAGGATGAATCGTTTTAAAAGTTACCTGATTATTCATATTTATTATTAAAAGCCAGATTTTAAATAAAATAGTATTAAATGATGCATTTTAATACTCTATTATTGTTCTTTCTTAACAAGTAATTAGAATAATTATCTAGAGAATTAATTTTGTAATAAATTTGTACTAATAATTTTATAAAATTTATTTTTCCAAATAAATAAAAAATAAAATTAACTTAAAGAATTATGGATAATCAGAAAAATAGTAAAAGCAATATAAACATTAAGAGCAAAGTGAATTTTAATGTAAATGAAAATCAAAACCAAATCCAAAATCAGAACCAAAATTTCTCAAACAGTCCAATAAATAACATTAACAACAATTACAATCAAGGAGAAGATTATAATATTAACACTAATACAAACAAACTTAACAGCTCCATTATGTCAAGTAATGTTCAGATTATCTTAAAACAAATATATGAATTTTATTGTCAATTCGGAGAACGTCTCAATACTATTTACTTAAAATCCCATAAATTTTTTAAATTTGCTCAAGAAGCGAATATGTATGATACTAATTTAACAAAGATAAGACTAGAACTAATATATAAATCAGAAATTGGCAATAATCAGCTGATGGATTTCAAGGCTTTCCTAAATTCTCTTGTAAAAATTGCTGACGTTAAATATAACAGTTCCTCCTCAAAGAAATCCAGTGCAAATGAGCTCAATAACAGTGGGATACGCAATAATATCAGCTCAAATAGCTTGAATCGTATTCAATCTGGACATAATAAAACTTCCAGTGCTGCATATAATTTGCAAAATAGGTCTTATGTGAGTAATAATTCTTTTTTAAATAATTCGCAAATTCTGGAAAATAAAAAAAATAAATCTTCTGCATTGGGAAAACTGATTAATGAGATCATAGTTCCCTTACATTCAAACATTTTTAATAATGGCAGCTTTTTATCTAATAACGCAATTTCTGCGAACAATAATCCTTTTGAGGTAAATCAGAATAACGTCAGTGGAATACAAGGCCAAGGCTTGACAAGAAGCACAAGCACAAATATGATTAATATTTTGAGACTTGATCATAAAAGCATTTCAGAAAGTAAATTCATCGAGAATCTTTTAATTTTTATTATACCAAATCTGTATGAAATTTATAAAATATATTTTCCTCATGAAGTTTCAATATCAGAAGACGAGAAATTTATTAAAGATTCTTCTTATAAAAAATATTTGATTTTTCTTAAAGAATTCGACTTATGCCCTGGCCTTATTTCAAAAACAGTTGGTTTTCAAATTTTCCAAAACGAAGTTATAAATCCAGATGCTGATGCAGAGATAAGTGAAAATCAAGAATACTATATTAATCTAATGAAAAAGATAGATATTAATGAATTAACAAAATATGATCCTAAAAACGCCAACATTTTCGGACAGTTTTTGAATTTTTTCAAATTCATAAGAATCATTGTTAAAATAGCACAAGTTGCGTATGACAATACAAATTTAGGTGGCTACATATCTAGCAAGCCTTCTTCTGCAAATTTATTTGATAACAATGAAAATTCTCTCCAAAAAAACTCAATGAATAGAAACTCCTCTACTCCAAATGTTTTAAATCAAAATAATAATAATAACAACAACACAAGTTATTTAAATAGCAATGCAAACAATAATTATAATAATAATTTTTTAAATTTGAGCTTGGATGATAAGCTTATTTTAACTCTTGAAAGAATTGAACTTAGTGAAGGATTTTTAAATTTAGAAAAAAAAACTATGAAAACTCATTCCAAGAGAACTGCATGCTTGATCCCACAAAATATGTTGAATAATTTAAAATTAATGTATTCAGATAAACTTTTAAACTATGAAAGGAACAGTTTACTTGGTGGAAAAGAAGAAGAGAAAAAGCTTTTATATCAAAATAATATTCGACTTGCTACAAATTATAAAGAGATTTGTGAATTCAAATCTTATATAATCGAAAAATGGGGTGATGAATTGCATGCAATTTTCAAAGGATATTGCGCTTACGGAGATTATTTGAACACAAAATACATGACTTCCAAAAAATTTTTTAAATTTTTAAACGACTGTAAATTGCTTGAAATTAGCACAGGATCGAATTTTTCATTGGCAATAAATGAGTCTTGTAAAAGCTTAAATATTTCTCGGAGTGTGGATAATAGGCTTAATTCGTTAATTACTCCTAAAGCAAATGCATTATCCAATTTAAATGTTAATAAAATAAATTCTAATATCAATAATAACCATTATAATATCAATAACAGATTGAATAGTGGTAAAAATCCTAATAATTTTAATAACAATGAACAAGAAATTGAAAACTTTGGTGCAAATATAGATGGTGGGGATAGTCAAATATTTCCTGGAATTTTAAATCCCAATCGTATAAAGCTTCTAAAACCAAATGACATCGACTCAATTTTTGTCAAATTATGTGCGACCCAAGCTTCAATTGAAAATTCGAGTGGTGAAAGACAATCAATGTTTAACAAGCAAATGAATAGAGATTCAAATATACATATTACTGGAAATACCTCAACAAATGATTTATTTTCTAATCAAAATACAAGTGTTTATGGAATGGAGAGATCAAGTTCTTCAAATAGATTTTCAATTAAAAAAGTAAGAGACCAGCGTATCCTTTTCGAGCAGTTCATCTTAGGAATTGAAATAATTGCAAGATTTACATACGAAAAAATGGATGTTAAATTAGCAGTTGATAATATAGTTTTGGAATATATATTTAAGAATGTTTCTGCAAAATATACTGAAAAATTCAATGACAATAAAGTTAAGATTGAATATTTAAAGAAAAAGCAAGATGATCCGGATCTATTGAAAATTTTGGAGTTAATATATGAGACTTTTGGCTTCGCTTATGAGCACTATTCAGATAGAAAAGGTTTTATGAATTTTGGAAATTTAATGAAGTAAAAATAATTTAAGAAATTTATTTAAAATATAAATAAATTTATAAGGAAGATTAATCTTATAATAAAGATGATTTAACTTATTTGATTTTAATAAAAATTTTATAATAGAAAAAAAAAAATCTCACTATGAAATAATTTTTTAAATTTTTAAAATAGATTTGCTTCTGATTTTCAAATTTTCCCATATACAGTTTCTAAAGCAAAGCTAAATTCTTATTTCTTTGGAATATGTGAATATCTTAATGAATCGAGTCGAGATGCAAGTAAAATTTGAATTATTTATCTGACATAATTCATTTTTATTTTATTTATAATATTATTTATTAGCCCCAATCGACATGATTGATCAATCATTATTTGTTGATATAATCGCATTGTGTTCTCTGGATTTGACATTTAGAGAACCAGAACCAACTGATCTAGAAAAGGTAGATTTAAAATTAAAATGATTTTTTCAAATTTAGATTTTATATTTCCTAGAGAAAATTGCTGAATCAGATGGTCCTGAAAAAATACTAAAAAATTCAGGACATACAAGGTATAATTTTTACTTTCTGAATTAATTTATTAATAATAGATTGTTGTCTGGAAAGACAGTAAATATTATTGAACCATTCAAAAAAGCGTTTCCTGAATACTTCAAAGTTATTACTCCTCAAAAAGATGAGTTTTATGATATTCTCAATGGTTTTTATGAAGCTAATTAGTTAACTTTTGTTATTTTCTAGAATTATTAAAAAATTTGAAAATTCTCATTTTTTTTGAATTGAATATTTTTTAAGCTCAATAATTAATATTATTATTAAATCTTAATGAAAAAATTTGCTAAACAATATTTTATTATTTATTCAAATATTATAAAATCAATAATTTAATTTTTTAATATTCTTGAGATTTTTAGAATTTAGATTATATTTTATATGATTTTATTTATTAATAATTTCTATTCATCGAGTAATTATAATTCAAATTGGGGATTGGGGATTGGGGATTGGGGATTGGGGATTGGGGATTGGGGATTGGGCCCAATCCCCAATCCCCCATCCCCCATACCCAAACCCCAATCCCCAACCCCCAAA
>Ga0194116_10004743_pt1 | contig 15362 bp, 3 predicted proteins | sample TA2MahsurfametaG_4_FD_148617 | JGI IMG/M metagenome (GOLD analysis project Ga0194116, IMG submission 148617) | Freshwater microbial communities from Lake Tanganyika, Tanzania - TA2015008 Mahale S9 surface | ecosystem: Environmental > Aquatic > Freshwater > Lake | place: Tanzania: Lake Tanganyika...
TCCCCAAATAAACCCTTCATCTTTTAAGACCCAAAGAATTTTAGATACTATTATTTTATTAATTCTATTTTCAAATAAAACTTAAAAAAACTGGTCTTTAATATATATGAAACACAAATTAGTAATTTTTTATTAAAATTAATTATAATTTTTTTAGTTTTATTCAAAATTTTATTAAATTTAAATAAAATTTTTATTTAGAAGAAATTTTCAAAACATCAGAAACTTCAAACCCTTAAATTCATTGACAATTTTTATTAATTTTTGATGAAAATTAAAAAATGTAATGTTATTTGAAATAATTCAGTCAAAATTTTTGTTTCAACAAATGAATTAAAAAAATTATCTATTTAATTACAGATATCTTAACATCTTTTAAATTTTATTTATCATAACAATAACTAATAATATTATTAAATAAGACTAAAATTTTAAAAATAAATCATAATTATATTTCATTATATTCTAGATCGTGTTAATGTAGAGAAATATATCTAATTCCAAAAAACAAAATTAATTTGTATTGATTTATTCAAAAAAAGAAAAACAAAATCTTATGCGTTGACTTTGTATTTTTCAACCAAATCTCCTTTTTCAACATCAAGAATGACAGCAACTCCAGCAATTGTCCATTTTGCTGGGTTAACTTTGGTTTTAAATTGTGCTGTGAATACATAAGTAGCATCTCTCTTTGTAGTTCTATAAACAGGACATAAATAAATAGTTTTATCTTCAGCTTTGATTTTAGAGGCATCTTCAACTTTACAATTAATTACAGGCATTACACAGTAATCTTCTCTTGGTTTGGATTCATCAATAATTCTATTTTCTTCATCCCATCTTGCACCTTGTAAATGCATTCCGTAAACCAAAATTCCATCTTTGGGTAATGCAATACCATCTTTTTGATTACGTAAATCGATAGAAGTAGGTTCAGTTACAATACTCAACTTGTCTAATTCTAAATTGGATTTTTGGGCAAAGTTTTGCCTAATAGCAGTTAAGTAAGATAATGGATTGAATAAACGGTTTATAAATACAATTTTAGGAGGAGTATTTTCTGTTTCAAATAATTTGTATTGTTGAATACGCAACTCAATAGAAGTAAGCCAAGGAGTAAGTTTTCTATTTGTTGAGAATCCATCATTTATCCATTGTTCAGGAACTCTTTCTGAGGAAATCATTTCTATATTCTTTTCAATTCTTTCAGTCATAGTGAGTTTTCCATCAATAGCATCTTTTATATCGTTTACATTTCTAAAATTTGATAATTTTATTTGATAACAAATATTTAAAAATTCTTATAATATAAAAATATTTTTCTTATAATTACCTCTTAATAATTTCACAAAGAACTTTCATCAATTCACATTCTTGGATAAATACGTTAATAAAAGGTCCTCTTTCCTCTCCTGATGAGCTCAATAAATTTTGAATATTGAAGAAGCCATCAGCAATTTTGTTCATAATACAAACATCACAATATGTTTTAATTCTAAAATTTTTGTTTAATTATATGAAATTAAAAAAAATGTAAATATTAAAATGGTTTCTTGATTTAAATTATTAATAATTACCTTTCTAATTTGGACTGCTCTGATTCTTCTCCAGTTCCACCACTTGAATCTTTAGGTTCAAGATCAATTAAATTAGTAAATAAGGACTCTGCTTGCTGAACTCTAAAGTCTAATTCTGCATTTGGATGAAGTCCGAAAAGAGCAGGAGATTCAGTTGTTACAAAATTATCAATATATTCTGCCCATTTTTCAAACGGATATGCAGCATTATTAGCAGGAGTTTTCAAAGATAATTTAACTTGTGAATTTGCAGTTACATAAGGTATCATATCCAAATCTTCATTAATTTTATCAACAAGTAAATATTCCAAATATGCCGAATTTAATCTTCTATCCCAATCATCAACAATATGACCTCCATACATTATTTCTCCTACAATATACCTTAGATCATCCCAAGGAATTTTCATACCTGGATTTGTTTCTAAATATTTTGCAACAACCATATCAGAATTTCTCAAATCATCAAGATTAAAAGGATAAGATCTATTCCATCCCAAGCTTCCGAATTTCTTTCTTTCTAAAATTACAGAATGGAAATAGCATAAACCAAATATAACATTACATCTTCTTCTATCATCAATATTAGGATTTTCAGTTTTAAGAGTATTGAAGGCAATTTTCATGTTCTCTTTCAAACCAGAAGGAGGCTCATTTGTTAGCTTTATACATTTTTCCAAAAGTCCAACTGGTATTTCATTTCTTGGCTCTGCAGATAGGAAAAGTCTGAAGTCTTCAGAACCTGCTTTATCTTTTGACATATCTTTTAATTTATCTTCTAATTTTTTAAGCCATTTCGGCATCAAATGAATATTCTGAAGGAAAAGCCAATGACCATCAGTGGAACATGTAGCTAAATATGCTTCTGCTTTCTCATCCATCTTTTGACCCATAGAAATTTGATGTAAAGTTTTATTTAATTCATATTTTTTTTTTGGATTTACTTTTCTACCTAAAACTTCTAATTCTTTAACGGGATTTGATCCAGGACTTAAAATAAAGAATATCGGAATTTCTGTTGTAGAATCATTAAATGCTTGAGATAAAATATCTGAGAAAGTCCTTGATTCCATAAATTCATTTCCTCTAGGTAAGCATACTCTGAAAAATTCATTTAAAGCAACTGACACTCTATCTGGTCTGCAGCATCTCAAAACTAAGAGTTTATAAAAGGAATGCTTTTTATGTTTTTTCCAATCTAAAGGTAATGGAATATCTTCTGGATTGATTTCATTAAACCATTCCCTGAATTTTGGACATTGTTCTTTTTCCATCTTTACCGCAAATTCTGCGAAGCCATCAAGATCTTGTAAATGACACATAGATTGCCAAATAAATTCATCTAGAAAACCCATTTGATTATCTCTTGGTGGTGCATCTTGTTTTCTTGGGCATCTTAATAAAAAGTCTATATGTGATTGTTTAATACCTAAAATATCTTCATGGGTCAATGCTCCTTTTTGTATCAATCTTAAAGCTATCATCGTTAGGAATAATTGTTTATCCTTTTCAAACATACCAGAAGTTACCCAAAGATAAATCACGACTCTAATTGTTTCTCTTAAATGAACAATTCTGGTTTCTAATTTATCTGATTTTTCTGTACCATTTATAGCTTTTGTAAAGAAATAATTGAAAGAATCAAGAGAATATTGATACATATATTGCACTACAAATAATTTTGAAATTAAGAAGTAAAGCATAGCACCTTCCTCTCCGACTTTTCTGTAGGCCTCTCTCTTAATATTAATATCTTTGATAAGTTCGACTGTTTTTGTTGATTTTTCTTCGATTTCCATAGCTCTTGATTTCGTGCTTTCTAATGATTTTATTAATTCAACATTTTCCAAGATAGTTTCTTGATCTGCCTCCCCTAATTTCCTTAAGACATCATCTTCTTTTTGAATCAATTCTCTCTGGAATTCATTGATTTCATCAATGTATTTTTTAATCATTTCTTCTAATTCAGGCTGTTCTATATTTACAACCATTGCAAGTAATTGATCTTCCAGACCTTTTTCTGTAACGATGAAATTTATCAAAGTACATTGTGCAATAATTTCTGGTTTATAATGAGGATTAGTTATCTTTGTAATAAAATAAATTTTGAAATTATTGTTATATTGGAATTCAGAAGAACCAATTTTAATGAAAGAACTTTTAGATGATTTGTCTTTTTTATAAGTTTCTTTTCCTAAAAGTGGTGTAAGTATGGGTGATAATTCTTGATCAACATCTTCCATAATAAGCATTGTTCCTGATTCTATATTTTCTCCTACCATTCTATCCCATCCGTGTTGTTTAAACTGCACATTTGATTTTTGCACACTCATACCTTTAAGCCATTTAATACATTGCATTTGAGGATCAATAATAAGTGGCCATCTAGTACACCATTTAATTATTGCAGAATTCTCTGTAGAAAAAGGATCAGCAGGTAATCCCTCTGCTTTGAATTTTAGCTTCTCTGCTTCTGTAATTAAAATTTTAATGATTTCCAAATCATTGGTAATTGAGATATTTTTAGCTGTTACTATTGCTTTCCAATCTTTGATAATTTTAGCTCTAAAGAATGAATTAAAAACTCCTATATAAGATACAAATGCAGAAGCTAGAAGACAATCTCCTGAAATTCTTGATTTGAAATCTTTTAGTCTTGCAACTTCTTCTTTCCATCTCTGATTGTTTCCTGCAAGTAATCCTATAAAGTTTTCTGCAACTTCAAGTTTATTATCAAGAAGTTGTTTTTCTGCTTCGACTGCTTCTTTTTCAGCTTTAGATTTTTCATATGACTCTTCAATTTCTCTTTTTATTGCGAGAACACTTTCTAATTTTTCGACATATATACGTTTTTCTTCATTTGCTCTTTCTGAAGCCCCTTTTGCTTCATTGGCTTTGATAATGATAGGATTTACAAAATCATATGCTCTTTTGTATTTGATTAAATTACCAAAGAAACCAGCAACACCCCAAGCAGCAAGACTAATATTCTTTACAAAAGTTTCATCATTAAAAGGTGGTTTTAAATACTTATCAACCTTAACTAAGAATTGTTCATTAATCCAATCTAAAGGTTGGAATAATTTATCTTTCAATTTTTCCTTGATTGCCTTTGCATCTTGATTAAGGCATTTTGATTTGATAACATTAATATCAGGAACAGTTTTTTCATTGGGGAAGAAAATCAAATATACAAGTTTGAAAATTTCTATTGCATTATCGGATGGCTTGTTTTGATTCTTAAATTCATTTAATTTATTTGCATCAATAGCACCAGCTTCTTCTAAAGCTTTTTGTTTAATGGGCTCTGCTTCTGCAAGTGCGGCATTAGCTTCTTTCATTTCTTTTTCTGCTTTTTCTGATTCTGCTAAAGCTCTTTCGGTTGCAGCTGAGACAATTTCATTTTCTTTTTCAATTTTTGCTTGTTCAACAACCAATACTTCAAGGATTTTATTAGTTTTTTCTTTTTCTATATTTACCCTTACAGTGGCTTCAGTAATTTCTATTTTTAAATTGGCAACATATTCAGAAGTTTGTTTTACTATGGAAAGTCCTTTTTCTAAACGGACCAATTGCTTTTCTACTTCATCATCTTTTAATTTAACAATTAATTTAAAGAAATCTAGTAATTCTAAGTATGATTTTGGAGTTGTGTAATTAAATCTTCTTTCTGATTTATAATAATTTTCATTTGAAACTTTTAAAGATTTATGTAATTCTGTAGTTGTTAGAGAAAGAACTTGTATAAGATTTTCATTGTCTTCATAAATTTCCAATTCAGAAATTTTTCTTTTAGCAACTTTTTCCAAAGCATCATCTGGCCATTCATGGAACCAATCAATACTTGTACATGTTAAAATACCAGGGAATTTTCTAGCTCTAACTCTTAAAGTATCTCCAACAGGACTCATGCATATTATGAAATGGAAATTAATTTTAATCCTATATAATAAATATTCAAAAATTTGATCTGGATTATATTCTGTCGCTTTCATGAATCCATCTGAAATTGCTTGAGTTTTAATTTTTTGAATATCTTGATCTAAATCTTGCTTATTTTCATACATTTGATCTACCCAGCTTGAAGCTAAGAAAGAGTTAATATAGACAAGGAAATATTCTTCAAGAATGTGATTGTCATTCAACATGAAAATATACTGAACAGGAGTTGGTCTGATACAAGAGAGTCTTACAATACTTCTTAAATCTTCTAATAATTTTTCTCTGTTGTATTCACCAGCTAAATTAATACTAAATACTTGGGTTGATTTAATAAAGGCAGCTAGTCTAGATAGAGATTGCTTACCAGATCCTCCTACTCCTACTAAAAGAGCATGAGAAGATGGATTTGAAATTATTCTAGCAATTCTACAAATATGCATGATGGCATCATCAAAAAGAACAAGAGGCATATTTGATTTAACTTCATTATATTCCTCTAATTTATTATTTATATATTCTTTCAATGTATTAAAATCTTTGGGCTGAATCAAAATATTTTCTCCTTCATCAATTGCATCATCAAAAGGTACTAAAATAAAAGGTTCAATTAAATCTTCAGTTTTTGTTGGAGAACTATAACGCAAATTTTGATCAAAAATATTCATTAAGACTTTGTCGAATGTTTTGATATCTTCTGTAAGAATAAGTCTGTCACGGAAAACTCTATTACATTCATGGAACCAAAGTCTATATAATTGATCAGGATCTTTATAGAAAGTGTTATTTGTTCTTAACATTCCTTCTACTAATTTCGCGATTTCTCTGAGATTCCATTGATAATGGAATTTACTTGCAGAAGGATTGAAACATCTATTTTGAGTTCTCACACCTTCTAAAATAGCAGATGTAGCAAACATTATATCTTTGCAGATTTTATCAATTGAATCACTTCCTTTTAATTTGAATGTTTTATAATGATTAGAAAGTATGGTTAAATAAATATCATTTATGACTTCTTGAGATGGCTCAGAAGTACAAAGAACAGTAAAGTGTCTTTGTAAACGAGAATCAACTACAAAAGAACCAGCTTTTGGATTTTGACACGCAATAAATAATAGATCTTCTAAAATTTTCTTTTGATCTAAATCTTTTCTATCATATACTTCTTTGTAATTCATAATTTGAGTCAATAATTCAACGTGAGTTTGTGTTCCGTATTTATCCATTCCAGGCATATTCAAGTCATCTAAAAAGTAAATTAATTTTGTTGTTCCTAAAGGACCAAATCTATTACCAAATCTTTGAGAAATTTGTGCTTCAAATGTGTTTTGGAAATTGTAGGAATCAGTGAAACTATTGAAATTTATAATGTAAGATTTATATGTGTATCCGTTATTACTTGTCATATCATTGTTCAAATCAGGAATTGAATTTAAGAAATTCTTAACAACAGCAGTTTTTCCTGTACCAGCATCTCCGATAAATAATACTGGCTTATCTTCTAACATACAAAATTTTATTATTCTATTTAATCTCAATACTTCTACATTAGGAATAATGATGTTTTGGAAAAGACTACCTTCTGGAATTTCATAATTTTTTAATTGCGTACTCCAATTTACCCAGTTATTTTTTATATCAAAGAAATAATCAAAGCAAGATCCCTGATCTGGTAATCTTAATTTTTTATTAATTGAATGATTAATTATATTTATCATATCTTTTCTATCTTTTAAAGAACCTCCAGCTCCCCACATAAAAGCAAAGAAATATATCCCTTCAACAATCAATTTCTTTCTATCATCATCACCAACATTATTGATTTCCTCAATATTTTTATCAATTAAGTGCTGGAATAAAGTACAAACATTTTGTAAAGAGTTCATTTCCACAATTGGAGATATATGCTTTTCTTTAAATTCTCCTTTTATTTTGTCAAAAGTTTCTTTGAATAAAACATTTACTACGCTTCTTACTACTTCATATTTTTGGTTTGAATATTTTGTTTTTACCCATTTATCGAAGAATGGTCTAATACCAATATCAATGTCATTTATATAAAGACATCCTCCTCTAGAAGCAGTTGCAGGAGTAGCATTTCTAAGATTTGAAATTTCAAAAAGTAATCTCATAAATTCATCTAACGGAAATCTATCACCATTATTTAGTGTCAAAACTTTATTATCATCCATAACAGTATTTAATGATTCAATCCAATCTGGATCGATATCTCCGTCTAATATAATCCATTTTTTTTTCATACTATCTTTATAAGGAGGATCATTTTTACACATTTTTTTCATGATAGAACTCAATATTCCATAATGCCAACTTTTATTTTTATCAAAATAACCATAGAGTTCATCAACATTAATAGCTTTGGGAGATAATTTATCAAAAGCAGACTCTAATCCATAACATTCTTTCAAGGACATTGCACCAAAAAGAGTTTTCCATACAGCAGATTTACCACATCCAGGAGGACCCATAACAAAACAGCAATGACGTACTTCAAGAATTTCATATAATTGTCTTGTTTTAGTAGTAAATGATACATCTTTTTGGAGATTAACATCTTTATGCTCAGTTGCAGTTTCAATCATTTGATTTATTATTTTGTTTACTTCATCATCTTCTTTCATTATTTCACTTCCAGAGCTTTCTTTGAACAAATCTTCCAAAAGTCTTCTAAATATTGGCAAATCATCAAGAACAATTTTTGCTTTATTAAAATCCCAAAGAGCTTTCATAATTATTGTCTGTTCAGCTTTGCTTTTGTTTAATGGATGACGCTTTAAAGCTCCTGCTTGTCTAAGTAGCGATTTGATTGCTCTAAGACCCCAATCATAATGCTTTTGTTTTGAGAGTAAATCTCTAGATAAATAATAAAGAGTAATGAATTTCTTTGCTATGACTTTTGCATCTTCAAAACCTTCAGACATAAGCATATTTTCACAAATAAGCATTAAATCGGGCACGACCATAGCACATGATCTGAAAAGTGCTTTTAAATTATCTGGCAATTCAGTTCTTCCTGCATAACCGGGATTCATAGTAATGAAAAATCCTACAGTTTTAACTAATCTAATATCAGAATTATCGAAATTAAACATTGTTACTTTTTGTCTCATTGAATCCAAAATTGTTTTTACTTGTGTAGCTACGACAGAAAGGACTTCTATAGAGATTCTATTAAATTCATCGAAACAACCCCAGAAACCTGTTTGAGCTAAACCTCCTAGAATTCTTGCAGTAGTATCAATATCCATTTGATCTGAACAATTGTTAACGATAACTCCTAATCCCAAATTTCTTCCTAGATCCTTTGTTGTTTCAGTTTTACCTGTTCCTGCTGGACCGGCAGGAGCTCCTCCTAAAACTAGATTTAAAGCTTGAGTTAATGTAATATAACATCTATCAGTTAAAGGAGTAATAACAAGTCTTCCTGTATTTCCGATATATTCGTAGGAATATTCTTCAACATAATCAGCAACTATTGCATGCATTTCTTTTTTCTCAGCTCCCCATTTAAATCTTAATTGCTTTCTCCAATGGAAATTATTTTGATCAGCAATTTTCTTTTCAACAATATATTCAACAACATCTCTTGCATGGACATCTACAGTAATAATTGTAATAATTTTCACTCTTAGATCTCTATTTAAAGGATCATCTCTGACTCTTGTAATTAAAGCACTAATTCTTTTTTTTGATTCTTCTAAATATTCTCTCATTGCACCATCAGCTCCTCCTTCTAATTCATCAAATGCATGTTCAACTTCATCTGTCCAGATATTATTAGTAACTAAAAGCGCTATTTGTGCTGGGAATGGATTAAGCCATTGTTGTCTTGGATTCTGTGGCTTTTTATCTTTAATTTGCATTGTTGACCATTCTACACAACCTCTAGATTTTATCAAAATTTCCTTTAACGTATTTCTCATTCTTGACTCAAATTTAGATAAATAAGATTCTACTAATCCTGTACAAATAAAAGGCTGATCAAACATTACAACTTCATCATTATCTGCAGAGAGCATACCAAGTACTGTATCTGATTTATTTTTTTCATTTAATGGAGTCATAGCCCAGAATTTTATACCATCAAAACAATCTTTTACATTTTTATTGATAATATTTGGATACTCACCATATGACAACATATTGAGTAAAGTATCGTTTGATAAGAAATAGAATCTTGGGAATAATTTTTTCTTTTCAGCTAAATAATTATCTAAAGCCTGTTCGCACTCAGCAATCACAGCAGACATTTCAATTAAAGTCATTTTTCTTTCAGGTGTGCAGACGTCAATCATTGTATTATAATCATATGCTATCTTCATTTCATCTTTAAATTTGGAGTCTAATTCTTTAAATTTTAAATAATGCTCATTCAATGTTTTTCTAATATCATCAGCATTTAAGAAAATTGTTTCTAATTTTTCCCAATTTTTTTGGAATTTTAGCCAAAGCTTTATAACATCATTTACAACTTTCAATTTCTCTAAAGTTCCATTAATTTTTTCTCCCATACCTTCGAAGTTTTCTAGTGTAGTCTTCTTTTGAACCATCTGAATTAAAGCAATTTGATGTTTTTCTAGTTGTTCAATAACAACTTCCATTTGTGAATGATCAAATAAGAAGAAATCATAGTCCTTGTTATTTAAACTTTTTGTCATTCTGAATTTTTCTCCTTGCCATTGTTTATATATTCCATTATATTGATCTTCGATTTTATTTTGATCTACAGCAATTTGCTTTTCTTCATCACATTTATCTTTGAATTTAAACATTTCTAATTGAATCAGAGAATCAACAGAAAATTCTGGTTGATCATAAGGTATATTTTTTCCAATAACTTCCATTAAGTGTTTCCAATGTCTTGGTTTAATTGCTTTTTCTTTCAAAGTTCTTATAACAGAGATAGTGTCTTCCATATTAATAACTTGTTTATTAAGAGCAGAATAAACTGGAATTGATTTAACTTCTTTACGAATTGGAACTCTCATCATAGCTTTGAAAAGATCGATTTTATCTGTTAAATCATTTGAATCAACTTTCTCCATCTTTATTTTTTTCCAATTTTCAAAAGTATTATATGTTAAAGCAACATAATCCCACATATTTTTATAAAGAATTAAATCATTCGAACAATCTTGAATTGCTTTATTTTGAGATAGATTTAAATTCAAAAGCATCTCCATATTATTATTTTCTTCTTTTTTCTGCTTTAATTTTTCAACTTCTAAATAATAATTATCAAGAACTTTATAAGCACTATTAATATCATTATCAGAGAAGCTTTCTAATTTGCTTGGAATATTCCTATTAAAATCATTTCTGAATTGTTCAACTTTTTGTTCAAATTCTTTGACTTGAATTTTAAATTTACCAGATTCTTTTTCAATCAAATCATTAATATTTTGCTGAACTTCTTCAACATTTTTGAATAAAGAAACAATATTTTTTGCTATTTCATCAGTTTCATTTATTAATTTTTGTTCTTCAGAATTTGCTTCTTTATCCTCATTATCTAAACCATCATCATCAGATTCATTTCTGGAATGCTTTTTCAGCACTTCGAGTTCTCCTTTAATTGATGGAATAATTTCTAAAATTTTTGGATATAAGCAATTGGTATCTCTTATGATTTCAAGTAAATGAATGAATTTTTTTCTGTTTTTTTCATTATCTGTATCAGGAGGAATATCATTAATTCCAGTATAAACTCTTTTCATGAATTCTTTTATATTCTCAATTTTATTTTTTGAATTTTTCCATAAAAATGATTTATATTCTTGAATCCAATTTTCAATAATTTTTTCTAATTCATTTTTGAAATTGGTGTAATCTAACTGCACCCATCTTATTTTTTGATCTTTTTCCATATTTTTCACTCTCTTAAGCATATTTTTAAATTCATTGATTTTATCATCGAAAACTTCTTTATTTGGAGTATACTCAACAACATTTTTCAAAATTGGATTTCCTTGAGGGAAAATATTTTGAATCTTTTCTCTAATTTCTATTTTCTCTTGATTTTCTTCTGGGATAACTGCATATTGCTTTAAAAACTCAGCGAAAGAATCATTAAAATCTCTCTCCCATAAAACTCTTAAATCTTTGAAAGAATCTATTATAAGCATTGTTTCATTTATTAATTCATTAACTTCAGAATAAATTCTATAAACTATTTCTTGTACTCTAAAGTTTTCTAAAACTTCAAGCAAATAATCACCCTCACTTCCAATATCAAGTCTTGATTTATATAAACAAGCTAAATTTAAGAATGAATCAATAAAATCAAGGATGCATTTTTTAACTGTGAACTTATCAGGATTATTATCTTCCAAAGGAGGTTCAAATAGAAGCTTTCTATCCCATAAAACAACTCTAACAATGGCAAATGGTTCCAAATTAGGATCAAGGCAATCATATAGATGTATTAAATTGGAATAAATTACTTCGATAAATCCATTAATAATTATGTTAGTTACATAATGTTGATAATTTTTCCATTTGTCTGTTTCCTTGAAAGCAGAAATATTTGAAATTGCAGATTTTAATGTATTATTTACTTCATTTAGGTTTGCGAATTCTTTTGTTTTATTTGACATTTGGGATTTATCATTATCAAATCCTGCATTGAATGCTGTATGTATCTTTTCTGCTTCATCCAATTTTGGTCTTTTAAACATTTTATTTTTCATCCAATCTACTTTTAGTATATCTTCAATTTTCTTGATAAATTGATGTAATTTATCTACAATAGAATTCAAGTCATTAATATTTAAATTAGCTTTAGCTACAAAATCATCTATTTTTTTAGTATCTTCCCAAGTTATTTCATTAAACCCAGGTTCTAGAATGGCTTGAACTTTTTTGAGTTTTTCTGCAATTAAAGGTTTTTCCACATCATGAAGAGAAAGAATAACACTATTAAATTGAGAAGTTATATTTTCTAGGCTTGCAATTTGTTTTCTGAATATGTTGTTTTTTTGATAAACAAGATCGGCCTCTTCTGGAATTGATAGATTTAAAATTTTAAGATACTTAATTTCTTTTAATAATTGAAGAAGTTGTGGATCGAAATTAATAGAAAGAAGATCCCCTTTGGAAATTAAAATAAAATCTTTCTGTTTATCACCAGAAGAATCTTTAGATAAAACATCCCAATTTTTTTTCTTTGTATTCTCATAATCATTAATAATTTTAATTATAGAGTGATATAAATTTTCAATTTCTCTAAATTCTTCTTTATCAGTAATTCTTTTTCCGATAGATATGAATCTCATAAATGGTTCATTTATTCTTTCTTTTAATGAATCAGTCCAGTAAAGTGTTGCTGCAATAGGAGGCATATTTTTATTAAGGGGTGATCTTTCATCTTTCTTGTCAATGTATTCTTTTCCTTGTAAAAAGAGCATTTGTACTGTTCTTAATTCTTGCTTATATAGATCTAAGAGATTGTTATATTTTTTTTCTAATTCAATTATAATATTAGGTCTCTCTAAAATAGTGTCAAAATTCTCCAAGATTTTAAATTTGCCTATGATTGTATCACATTCATCAAAGGTCTGAGTGAGAACAGCAGCAACTCTTCTCTCTAATTCTTTCAAAGTTTCTTTATATTTTGCATATTTTTTATTGAATTCATCAGAAGAAATATCTAATGGATCAAAGTCTTCTACTAGGAAAAGCTTTGTTGCTTGGGTACATTCGTTAAAAATATCTTTAAGAATGTTTTGTAAGCTTTGTCCTTTGATTCCTCCTATGTTTTTCTGGTGGATTTTAATAAATTCAGAATAAGATTTTGCTACGTTTAAAATATCACCAATTCTATCGTTGAATGTATCAAGTCTATAAAAAATTACATTTCGAGTAATTTTCCAAGAGTCTTGACCTGGAGCATCTTTATAGAGGAAATAGGCGTTCATAAATTTGGAAATGATTTCTCTAGAGGTTTCAAGTTTAATAATAGCTTCTGCATTTTCTTCATCACTATTAATTTTTCCAAATATTCCTGAATGTATATATAATTTGGCTTGGTCTATCATCGTATTACATAACTTTCTTATAAGGACAATAAGTCTTTCTGATTTTGAATAATATTCATTATCTTTCCAAATCAATCTAATTGTATGGAAAATTGGAATAAAAAACTCTGCAAGTTCAGGTAATTGTCTGCTTTCATTTACTATTTCTTCCAAATCATCTTTGAGAAAAACCAAAAATTTGAAATTTTGTGTGGATTCTTTAGCTTTTTGATTTACTTCTTTTTTGATATCATTGAAGAATTTATAATAGCTTGATTTTTGCTTTTCTAAAAATTTAAGGATTTCTAGAATTGGTTCTCCTTGAATTTGCTTAATAATAGACTCTAAGTTTTCTGATTTTTTTTTCCAAAAATCAATTTCGGTTACAGGATTGGGATTTTTAGAATTTCTGAAGTCGTATTCAGGCTCTTGTTTCAAAATATGTTTGATTAATTCAATCCACATGACCACTGCTCCTTCACATATCTGTGTTTTTTCGTTATCATTTATCTTTGGGTTTCTAAATATTTCATCAGAAGGGACCGGTAGGAGAGTCATTCCTTTAATATGTCCTAAGCATACATAAAAATTTGCAAGAAAAGTATGGAATTTCTCCACTAATTCTTTGGAAATTAATTCTGAACCTTCTCCTTTATATACTGAATGAGAGAGCATTGGATAGAAAATTTCTTTACAAATTATGAACATTTGCTCTAAGGTATTTTTAGAAATTTCAATAAAAAGGAAATTATGATGCATTTCTATTGAAAGCGGATCATCTTTGCAAGTCTTTAGGATTAAAACAGCCTTTTTCACAAATCTAGTATCTTTTCCTACAGCAATAATACCGGAATCTTTGTTCAAGGCTAAGATAAGAGCTTTTTTGGGTTGAGTATACAAAGCCCTTAATTCCTTTGCAATATCCTCGGAATCAAAGGTTTGTTTAAATTTTTCACTCCCATCTGTCTTTCCTTTTTGCATCAAAATTTCGCTTAATTTGTCATAAATATAAGCGTTGGCTTGCTTAAACAAGTCATTATTTCCTTGTTGGTTAGCCATTTGATGTTTTAATTAATTATTTTAATTCTTGACAATTTATATATTATGATATATTCAATTAATTAATTAATTTATTTTTATTTATTTTTTATTTAAATTTTTTTGAACAATAATGATAATTAAGTACTTGGGGATTGGGGATTGGGGATTGCTTCTTGTGATATAAATCTTTTGAATTTTAAAAGAAATTATGTATAAACAAATAATATTTTTAAGATTTTGAAAAAGATTTTGATTTTTATTTTATAAAATTATTTATAAAATTAATTAAAAAATAATCATATTCTCAATATAGATGCTTTAAAATATAGTGAGATGCTATTTATTTGTAACTTCTTACATTTTTGGTATCCTTTTAAATTATAAATAAGTATTTATTTAACGCTTTAAGAGCCAAATAATCCATTAAAGGGCTTTATTTTAAAAACCGTTGTGTACTTATTTTTTATTAAATTTTGTTCCGATTTACTATTTCTGATTTTAATGAAGTTAGTTAAATTTATTTTTTAATTAAAGCAATCTGTAGCTTTTTAAAAATACAAATCAAATAAAATGTTTATTCTCTTATTTAGATAAATATATTGTTAACTTTAATTCTAAAATTTTTATCTTGATTAAATTAAATATTTTTTCAATCTTTATTTTGTAAAAGAGGATAAAAAAAATTCAATAATTTTAGTAATATTATTTAATTCGCGATCTAAATATAATCAATTTATGGGGATTGGGGATTGGGGATTGGGGATTG
>Ga0194116_10004744_pt1 | contig 15362 bp, 9 predicted proteins | sample TA2MahsurfametaG_4_FD_148617 | JGI IMG/M metagenome (GOLD analysis project Ga0194116, IMG submission 148617) | Freshwater microbial communities from Lake Tanganyika, Tanzania - TA2015008 Mahale S9 surface | ecosystem: Environmental > Aquatic > Freshwater > Lake | place: Tanzania: Lake Tanganyika...
CAATAGACCCAGGCGAACAGGTTAAAGTCGATATTACCGTATATAATGCTGATGGTATACCAGACAAGGATGTACCAGATGTAGTTTGGAAGTCTAATGATACGAGTATTGTTCTAGTAGAAGAACCAGAAAATACTCAAATAGATTATAATCCATATACTCCACGAATCATACGAGGTGTGTCGCCTGGAGAAACAACGGTTACTATTACCGCAGGACCAGAAAGAGAAACTAGTATAACCTTTATTGTACGAAATATTTCGTCGTCGGATGGACCGCCTCCACCGCCGCCAGGTAATGGACCCCCGCCTCCACCACCTTCCCAAATAGATTAATCTAATATGAGCCATAGAATATTTGTAAATACCCAAAACTCAACATATAAATCGGTAGTACAAAACTCCAAAGGGTATCAATTTGGGTTAGGTATACCTACAGAATTAAGTGACGATGAGCGTATTGAACTACAACAATTGGCATACGAAATATATTTTAGTGCGGATGATTTACGGGACAAACGGCGTAAAATACAAATCATTTTTGATAGTTTCACCGACCCAAAGTTTTTCGGTGATGGTGCAGTTAAAATTGACAAAGTAGAAAAGTATTTAAAAGATATAGAACTAGAATTAGAGTTAACTAGACAAGGCGTTCGTGGGGAAACAAACGCATTAGTAAACCCCACGCAACTTGCCAGCGCAGCAGTATTATTCGGTGGAGTTGGCTTAGCCGCAGAAACGATTGCCTTAGGTGCAATATTTGGAGGAACAGCCGGAGCTTTGGGCGCAGCAAGTTTATTCTTAAACTTACTTCCTGGTGGCGCAGTAATAGGAGGAATATTAGCAGTAACAAATCTTATAAAATCTGCAAGACAAGCTGGAAGAGAAGATAACGCTGCACCTTGGAAAATGACTCGTGCGGATTTTCCTAACATTACAGCACAAGCTATTCAAAACTCATCCACCCGTCGGTCAATTGAACGATTATACGACGACCGCGGCGGCATCCCGACATATAATGTCAGTACCCAAGAAGCTATCGCATTACTTATTCGTGAAAGTTTAGCCGATGCATTGTTCTGTACATCAACCCCAACGGGTACCGGTATAACATCACCAGAACATCCTGGTCCAGGCGGTAATGGTAACGCAGAAAAGTGGGTCAACAAAGATGCATTAAAACGCCACTTTCCATTTACACACGTAACATCTGGTGATGATAGATTAGAACGCACTTATGTTAATGGTTTAATATATCTTAAATTATATATTGGGCTAATTGATAGCATCTTAAATTTACAACAACAATCATTATCCCGTTCACCGGATGTAGAACAAGCATTAATTAATATCCCACTTCGTATTAGTTTATCTACTGCGAATGTTCAATTATTTGATGCACTGTCACAAACCGCTCGTCAAGTAGTTCGTGAAAAAGTACTGACATTCTTTGATGAAAATAGAGAATATAAGACATTACTTAACTTCGGTAACGATAGACAATATGTTGCGGAAGCATGGCGACTTGCTCCAAAAGATACTGGGTCAGTACAATTAAAACTTACCAGGCCTCTTGAGACAGACATCACATTAAATACATCTACATTTATCAGTAGAGAAATTGCAGAAACTGTAGTTGACATTGTCAACTTTGAACTTGGCCCATTAGCAGACACAACTCCGTACTTACGTCCATATAACATTGATTCTAGAAATTATATAGATGGAAAGATGTTTGCAACTAACACAACTTTAACTAGTTTGGGATTGGCAACAGGATCAGCCGGAACTGTAATCAACGGCACTACAATTTCGTTCGAGGATACAGTATTCCGTCGTTGGTTTAGCGGTGACTTCAAATCATCTGAACTTAATATTGAATTTACTGATTATAATAACTTTGTTCACTTTGGCTCTGCCTACAAGAGACTTCAAGCGTTTAATGAAAAACTTATAAAGATTGATGAACTAACATCAGCAAGTATTTCATCAAGTGTATCAAGTAGTACTATATCGTTAAAGTTTAAAGCACAAGAAAAAGAAAACATAATCAGAAACTTTGACCCATATGAACGGTTTTTATATTATGCTACGGGTTCTCTTCCATACTCCGCAAGCGCATTTTATGTAACAGGAGAAGTAGAATATAATACTACTGGGTCTTGGCCAAAGCAAACAGACGGAACACCATACAGTCCATATAGTGCTATTGCTATAAATTGGTTGAGTGGACAATCCGCAATAGCGCAACGTTATGATTTAAATAATCCAAATTATTTGCTACTAAACTTACCACGGTACATTCAAGAAGATACAGATTCTACAGATTTCTTAACTTTGTTTGAAATGGTTGGTCACTTGATAGACAATATCAAGGTATATATTGACCAATTCCCAAATATTTACGCTACAAGTATCAATCCATTAGAAGAACTGTCGATGGACCAAGTATACGAAGTTGCTCAATCATTTGGATTAAAACTTCCAAACGTATATGCCCTTGAAAATCTTCAAACATTTAATGCACAATTCTCCGGTGAAAGTGGGTCACGTTCTTATGTAGCAGAAACATGGAAGCGATTCCTTCACAGTATGGTATATTTTAATAAAACGAAGGGGTCACGTACTTCATTTGATGCGTTGTTAAACACCTATGGTATTAGCTCACCAGTATTACAAATTAAAGAAACTTCCTATCCATCGGCAGGAAACTATATCCGTTCCGACGAATTAACATATGGATTACGATTTACTGGGTCAGCTGATAACTTTATTACTGTTCCATTTGTATCATCATCGTTGACAGCATCAAGTATCCAACTATCATTCAATCCAGTACTTCGTCGTAGTTCGTCGTTGGTTACCACAACAAACTGGGCAATTGATTTAGTACCACATCCATCGGCATCTAAGCTAGATTATGGACGAATCCACGTGGTCAGTGGGTCTGGTCGTACTGTTATTGCAACCAGTAGTTACTTCCCACTCTTCAGTGATGACTACACAAACTTGATGTTACGTAGTCAATCTGGTGACATTTCAATTATTCAAACTGACGGTGACCAAATTCTATTCCAAGAATCGGCATCGGTTAACTTGTCATCGTTGTGGAATGGAACTACCTTCATTTATGTCGGTGGTTCTGGTTCAATCCAACTTGGTAACCAGTTTGATGGTATTGTTGACGAAATACGAGTGTGGGGAGAAAATATCTCTAACGATAACTTTACGTCACAAGCATATGACCCAGGTTCATACTACGGTGCAAATTACACCTCATCGTACACCAGTCTATATGTACATCTTCCGTTCAGCAAACCGCTTTCATCAATTACCTCGTCGGTAACAAATGAAAGTCCATATCAAAATGTATCAATTGTAGCAACATTACCTGCTACTGGATTCACTACGGCATCATTTACAAGAGTGCTTAGAAGTATCAAACAATTTACTCCAATTGTTGGTGCTACTACTTATACAAATAAAAAAATAACAGTAATGGACCCACCAGTATTTAATCAACAATCCGTTGATATAGATGGGACAAAGGTATTAAGTAGACTTACTAGTATTAAACAAGTTGAAGAAAAACAATATAACAGTGGTCTAAATGTTGTGTCCTTGGCATTATCACCTACGGACTTTATTAATCAAAATATTATTCGTTCTATGGGTGTAGTTGATGTAAACAACTTGATTGGTAGCCCACGTTATATTACGGGGTCAGGATATTTTACACTTCAATCTATTCAAAAAGATTATGTAGAATATTTTAATAAAACTGTAAAACCAAACGAATACATTCGATTCTTTAAAAACTTAGTACAAGGTCCAAGTGAAATGGCGAATGAAATGACACCCGCTCGTGCGAAATTATTGGACGGTATCGTAATTGAATCACCAACGCTTTCACGTAATAAAGATACATTGGTACGTGCTATTACTGCCAATGGTACGGCAACAAAGAAGTTTGAAGCGTATGCGTCTGGGTCTGGGTCATCGTGGGATAGTATCACAACAATTGGTGCATATTCATTTGAAACACAACCCCAAGCAGTCAGACTTCCACCAGACGTATTAAGTGATACGTTACCAATAGAAGCGGTTATTTCTACCTCAAGTAGTGTGGATATAAAGGAAAGTACAAAGTCAAGTAAGTTACCTTTGTTCCAACGTGTATTACAAAAGATTGGTGATGATTATGTAACGTCATCATTCTTAGACTCAAACAGTTCTTTTGCAACACTAGAAGCAACACCAATCGATACGGAACTACCAGTCAGTACAAAAGCTTTATTTGAAAGTAGTAATACTGTATATCCCAGAAACCCATTCCTCGGGATTCCGGCGTACGCCACGGCGTCTGGTTCAGTTGCAAAGCGTCTAGAAAGTGAAGAAGGAACGCTTACACCATTCTATAATATACCACCACGTTCCGATTTTAATGATGTGGGAACGTTTAGTTACTTCCATAAACGAAGTGGTATATATTCGTATGATATTTATACATTATATAAGCAACCATATCTTGTCAAACTAGATGGCGGGTCGGACTTAATAAATCCAGATTCTCCAACCGACCGTTTATATGCACCGATTACATTATTACCATCGGGGTCTGTAGTAGAAGAATATGGAAGAAATACCACGTATATATCAACCGCCAGCTATACTGCCTATGACCAAGTGTCAGGAACAATTATTGTCGCTGGTATATTTACATTGTATGGATTAAATGGTGCATCTGGATTGAGAATAAGATTGTATAATGATACTGTTAAACAAGGGCTTGACTCTAACAGAGCTTTTGATATATTGCCAACAGGCAGTCACGGTGTCTTATTTGACGGATTGTTAAATGATGCACAAGACGTATTTCCATACGTTATGATGCAAGGTAATAATTCATCTATTTACTATACAATTAATAATCTAACAGCAAGTACGATTACATCGTCAATTATATTAAACTATTTTGCATACGAACCAGATAACCTAATACCACGTGGATATTTGCCGCGACATTATAGATTCGGTAGAGACAATAATACTGCATTAAAGAGAAGAAATTATATCGGATGTAAAGATGTTAATAATACATTTGATGGAGAATCTCCGTTTATAGTGACAATTTCTACAAAGAATACCGTCGTTGTCAATACCACAACAGCACCATCGCCTGCAGGATCTGGGACGGTACAAATTCCAGAACAAACTAATAACATTAGATTTGGTGGAGCGGGACGGTTAAACGTAGAATAATGGATTTAAATTAAAATACTTTATACTTATATTTGTTGGACTTCACTCAGGAGAATTTAGATTATGGGATACCTAGATAAATCCACAATTACCGTGGACGCTATTTTAACCAATCGTGGACGGGAGCTTTTGTCGCAAGGTACCGGCACGGGTAATTTCCAAATTACCAAGTTTGCAGTTTCAGATGACGAAGTAGATTACGGTCTTTATAACACCGCTCATCCACTTGGTTCAAATTACTATGGGTCTATTATCGAAAATATGCCTGTATTAGAAGCAACTCCTGACGAAACACAAATCATGCGATACAAGTTGGTCAGTATTGATGGTAGAGACTTGACGAGGTTCGGAAATGTCGTTATTCCACAGATACAAATTGGAGGAACAGTAATTCCTTCAGATGGAATTATAAACCTCTATTCTAGTCCAACCTCGGGACAAACCAATATCACTATACGACCAACCACAACGTATACATCTACCGTATCAGAAGCAGAAAGTAGTTACACACTACTTCTTGCAGACAGTAGTTTGGCAACAGTAGAAGTCATGACACCAGCAACGGGAATGGTAAAAGCTAACAGTCGCGGGTCGATTACCGCAAACGGATTAGAATTTAAAATAACCGCCTATAATAAAACAGGTTCAACCTCAGTAGCAATCTTTGGTGGAACCTCTGGTGCTGTATTTAACTTCACGTTGTCTACCACCGCATCTGCATAATTAACTCATAGGAATATCTTATGCCATATAACATTTTTACACAACTCATTCAAAACGATGATATTACGTCAATCGCAGGAATAGACGTAACTACGGGGATGTGGTCAGGAGATACAGGAAGTATTTCCACTTTCTTTACATCAAGCACACAAGTAGCAAATTCTGGTGAATATTATTATGATTCGTATAATTTGAACCCAACAATCAGTGATTCGGCAGAAATTCAATTCTCTGTTGCATACGGACATGTAAGTGGCGGCGGTGCTCCAACATTAGCAACACTGGATACATCAACATTACCTACACAAGTAATTTACGCACAATATCGTAATATATTGTTGGGTAAAGATGTAGAACTATTTTCATTTGATGAAGTAGAATCCGACGACATTTATGTTATTAATATACAACGTTCACGTTTAAAGCAAGCTATCGACCCAGGCAACTGGCAACTTACCCTTTCTGGTTCTAATGGGCGTCGTACTTTCATCGACGATAGTGGTCTTAGTACCGCAGTACAAGGTAATCTAGTTGCAAGCAACGTATATAATATCCGTTCTGGTACTATTGATGACGGATTTGCAACAGGCAATTCTACTATATTCGGATTAACATTCCCCGACTATGGTGTTATTGTTCTCTACCCATCAGCAATTAGTTCATCGGTTGGGTTCTCGGGGTCAAACTCTACTGCATTAAACGCTAATACATTAATGGGTTCAAACGTACCATTCAGTCCATACACTGGAAGTGCAGCAACCGTATATCAATATCAACACGAAGGATTATTTCGTGCAATCAAGTTGGGTGCTGATTTCCAAGCTCGTTCAGCAGAAACCATTACATCAACCAACTACTTCGTTCGTTTAAGAAACAATCAATTTAATTTTTCAAATAACCCAACATATTACACTGGTTCAAACCCACAAAACATACTTGAACCATTCCGTGTAAAGCCAATCGCTTATGTAACCACAATCGGATTATATAATGATTCAAACGAATTGTTGGCAGTGGCAAAACTCAGTAGACCAGTTCAAAAGAGTACCGATAAGGAAGCATTAATTCGCGTTCGCTTAGACTACTAAACCGCTTATCAGGTGGATAATTTATGACCGTACCTGTTAGTGCGTATAAATCTTTAGCACCGAACGAATATGTAATAACTCCGTTTTGTGCATATGCATCGCATGTGTACACGTATGTGTCTGGTTCAACAACAAATTCTGTAGACGTACAAGTTTCACTTGGTGTTAAATTTGACACAGCATCACAAGGATTACGTGTAGAAGATGACAAGTACGAATTATTTGATTCGGTTGTACAAACATTTTATTCACCAATCCCATATACATCATATGGTATACAATCGTCGTCGTATCACCCAACGGAGTCAGTTATCGTTGTGACCGCAACACAAGACATATTTGGTGACAAAGTAAAACAAGGTACATTTACTGTACAAGTAGGAACATCATCCTCTATCGATGATGGATATGGTAATCTAATTGTATCTGAGTCGGGTACTGGGTCTAAGATTGGTCGTATTTTTTATGACAAAGGTATTGCAATTATCCAACCAACGTCTAGTATCGTAGGTGGTGGGTTAACTAAAAACGGTATATGTATTGTTAGTGGAACAAATGTTCAAGTACAATTTACTTCATCGGTCAAATTATTTGAACATAATATTCGAGTAAAACTGAATCCAAATGATTTCGTATATTCAGTATATAATCCATCAGCAAATAAAAATATGTTTACGGGATCATCGACCACCCCACTACAATTAATGGCATCACAAAGTCTACATCCATACATTACGACAATCGGTTTATATAATCCAGATAACGAGTTGGTCGCAGTTGCAAAAGTATCTAACCCAATTCAGCGTACTGACTATTCTGTTCAAACATTTGTTGTCAAATTTGATACCTGAGGAATCTTATGTCACTTAAAGACTTATATGAAAACTGGCCATTTAAAACAGGAAACCAGCTTGGAAACAAAACTCCAAGAGACCAAGCAGAGGGCAAAATAGCGGTAAATTTTTTACAGGATAATTACCAAGGTGGAATAAAAAATCGTACTCCCGGTGACAAAGTAGTAACACAGGCAACCACGGACGATGCGACTGTTGGAAACTTTAGTTCAGCAGCGTTTAGTAACTATTCAAGATTGTTTATGAGTCCAATTAGAACATTCAAGTCAAAAGTTGTACATTTGTATAATGCACAGGGTACAGATGCAGCAAAGTACGTTACCTCCGATAAAATTAAGAAAACCCCAGGCGCATTATATAACACAAACCGTTAAAAATACATGAGGTTACGATGAAGTCTAGGTCAGCAAAGAACAAAGGTAAACGGTTACAAAACGCAGTACGAGATATGATTTTGGAAAACTTCACACAACTGGAACCCGATGATGTGGTTTCAACTTTGATGGGTGATAGTGGAACAGATATTAAGTTGTCACCTGCGGCGCGGAAGCTATTTCCTTACTCTCCAGAGTGCAAGAACCAAGAAAAGATGAACATCTGGTCATCTCTGGAACAAGCAGAAACGAATACGAAAGAAGGAACGACTCCCGTTCTATTCTTTAAGAGAAACAATACGCCAGTGTACGCGGTTATTCCCGCAGAACACTTCTTTCAATTGGTAAATAAAAAGACCGTTGAATAAAAAATAACTTGACAACTTACTAAAGAGGGGTTAGATTTGTAATATGAATCTAATCTCTCTTTTGTCGCAAATATTAGGTGATTATAAAGAATTTGGGAAAGGCGAACATTATTTCACCTGTCCCTTTTGTCATAATCATAAAAGAAAATTTGCAATCAATATTGTAAAGAATGCATTTCACTGTTGGCATTGTGGAGCAAAAGGTCGTTCTTTAATAACACTATTTAAGAGACTTGATGTATCTCCGTCACAACTGAAAGAACTGCGGTCACTCCTATCGGATGACCAAGTACGGAATTATGTAGAAGAAGAAACAATTACCGATTTATATCTTCCACCTGGATACAAACCATTATGGAAGCAATCAAATAGTATTCATTATTTAAATGCGTTACGGTATTTGAAAAACAGAGGAATTACGGGATATGATATTATCCGCTATCAAATGGGGTATACGATTGACGGTCCTTATGCTAATCGGATTATTATTCCTTCATATGACCAGAATAACAAGCTAAACTATTTCATCGCCCGTAGTTTCTATGACGATGGGATGAAGTATAAGAACCCACCAGTATCGAAGAATGTGGTGATGTTCGAGAATCAAATCAACTGGAAGATGCCGTTGGTATTGTGTGAAGGTGTGTTCGATGCTATCGCAATTCGTAGAAACGCAATACCACTTTTGGGTAAATTTGTACCCAGAAAATTATTAAAGATGATGATTAAGAACAAGGTCAAAGATGTGTATATCGTATTAGATGACGATGCAATTACGGAAGCACGAGAAATTGAACAAGACTTATCGCAATACGGTATGAATGTGAAGTTGGTAAACCTTGACAAGAAAGATCCCTCGGAGTTAGGTTTCAAGGATACGTGGGAATGTATCGAACGTGGGTCCGCAACAACTTTCAAAGACTATATTGGTGGCAGGTTACAAAATATATGAGAATTGACGTACCATTTACGAAGTTACGAACAATTGCACATTGTGCCGACATTCATATTCGATTGTTTAAACGGCACGAAGAATATCGAGAAGCATTCAATACATTTTACGAACAACTCCGCCAGACAGATTTGACTGATGGAGTGATTGTCGTTGCAGGTGATATTCTTCACGCAAAGACCGATATGAGTCCAGAGATGGTAGAACTGGCGTCAGAGTTCCTCCGTACGCTTGCCGATATAGCTCCTACGTTTGTCATCGCTGGTAACCATGATCTTAACCTGTCCAATATGAACCGATTGGATAGTCTGACCCCAATCATCAGAAACCTCAATCACTCCAACCTCCACTATCTCAAACACTCCGACATCTATCAAGTTGCGGACGTAGACTTCGCAGTATTCTCAATATTAGATGACCGTGAACAATGGCCCGAGGTTCAAAACTGTCGGAAGAATGCACGAAAGATTGCGATGTACCACGGTCCAGTACATGGCGCACAAACCGACATTAAGTATGTCATTACTAATCGTCATGTAAGTGTAGATACGTTTGAAGGATATGATGTCGTACTTCTTGGCGACATTCACAAGTACCAAGTACTACAAGAAAGTAACCCTGTTATTGTATATTCATCGTCACTTATTCAACAGAACCACGGTGAGTCACTACGAAACCATGGATGGTGTTTATGGAACGTAGAAGATTGTTCTCATACCTTTCACGAACTTCCAAATAATTACGGATATTATACCCTTGAACTCCAAGAGGGGAAAATTGCCTTTCCTACCGATATGCCAAAAAACGTTCGACTTCGGTTGTTTACAGGAAACGCAGATACCTTACTCATCAAGAAGACGACTGCAGCCTTACGGAAACGCTATAATATTATTGATTTGAGTATTAACAAGAACCGATTTAGTCAAGCAGATAACATCAATCGGAAGTTAAATCATGTAAATACGGATGTCACCAATCTCAATACCCAAAACACATTAATTCAAGATTGGATTGAACGTCACCACGATAATATCGATGATGAATTAATGAAAAAGATTATCGGGGTGAACACCAAGTTAAACGCACAAGTTAATCACGAAGATAATTCTAGAAATATTCACTGGCGTCCCTTGAAATTCACCTTCTCTAATATGTTCTCCTACGGGGAAGGAAATGAAATAGACTTTGAAAACCTACAAGGTATTCACGGTGTGTTTGCTCCAAACGCATCTGGAAAGAGTTCGTCAATGGATGCACTCATCTTCTGTTTGTACGATAAGACGCCACGAGCATTTAAAGGCGATCACATCATGAATAATCGGCAGGACCAGTTTGAATGTGAATTAAAGTTTGAAATCAACCAAGAAATTTTCTACATTCGTCGTATAGGTACTCGTAGAAAGACGGGTGATGTAAAGGTAGATGTATCATTTTGGAAGGAAAATCCAGATGGAACACATCTGTCGTTAAATGGCGAAGACCGTAGAGACACCAATGCCAACATTCGTAATTATGTTGGTAGTTATGAAGATTTTGTACTAACCACATTGAGTAGTCAGACAGGTAACGCGTTGTTCATTGATAAGTCACATTCTGAACGAAAAGACTTACTTATTCAGTTTATGGGATTAAACGTATTCGATAAGTTATTTGATACGGCGAACGAAGAAAGTAAGGAAATATCTGGCGCACTGAAAAAATTTAAGAATGTTGATTACGGACAAGTATTATCAGATACGCAAACGAAATTAGAAACTACAAAGATTAATCACCAGACTATTGAAACTATCGTTCAAGATTTGAAAGAAGAACGGGATATGTTAGATGGGAAGTTAAGGGATTGGCAGAGTAAAAAACGTCCGTTACCAGACATCACATTAGATATGGACGTATTAGTTTCTGATTTAGCAGAATCGGTTGATAAACTTTTGGAATATTCCGAAAAAAAAGTAGAAGCAGAAAAAAGATTAGATGCGTATAATACCAGTATCAAAAACCGTACGAAAGAAATATTAGATGCAAACCTTCCAGAACTTCGTAACTCCGTTGAAGAATACGACAAACTATCTGCTTTATTTAATAAGGGCAGTGGTGCATTAAAACTGACGACTTCAAAAGTCACTGAAAAAGAAAAGTTTAAGACTAAACTGGAAAGTTACAAGTACAATCCAGATTGTAATGTGTGCGTAGAAAACAATAAGTCAATTATTGAGGATATGAAATCCGTTACTCACGAATTGATTGACCTGTGGGAACTTCAATCTAAACAAGAAGATGCGGTGATTGAAATCAAACAACAGATGGAACCATTGGTTGATAAGGTCAATCTGTGTGCATACTATGAGAAGTTACAGGATGAAATTCAACAACTCCAAAAGAAAGCAAGTGGCGTAGAACTAGAAATTCAAAAGTTGATTACCAGTATTGAAAAGTGTGACCGCCAACGGGAACAGACCGAAAAGGATATTGAATTATTCAAGACGAACGAAGATAATATCAAATACAATAAAGAAATTGATATGCACATTGGTCATGTTGAATATGACATTAATGTAAATAAGAAAGCCATGGATAAATTGGAAAAGCAACTTCGTGATGTTCATGGTGAGATTAAAGTATTAGAGGCATCTAAAACCGATATTATGAAACAGATTAAGGAAGCAGAGGAACTTGAAGATACCTATGAGGCTTACAAGTATTATATGGAAGCAGTAAGTCGAGACGGCGTACCATATGAATTGATGGCACGTGCAATTCCTGCAATTGAAGCCGAAATTAATAATATTCTCACTCAAATCGTAGAATTTACTATTTCTCTTGAAGTAGATGGTAAGAATATAGTTGGAAAGTTGAATTACGACCACGAACGTATCTGGTCACTAGAATTATCGTCGGGAATGGAACGATTCATCAGTAGTCTAGCCATCCGAGTGGCGTTGCTGAATGCGTCAAACCTTCCAAAACCCAACTTTATGATTATTGACGAAGGGTTGGGAACATTAGACCCAGAAAATCTCAGTTCGATGGGAACGATGATGGGTATTTTGAAGTCACAATTTGACTTTATTATCCTTATTAGTCACTTGGATACCGCACGAGACATGGTGGATAAGGTAATTGAAATCAAACGGGAGGACGGTTTCTCGTATATTAACGTGTAACTCAACTATTTATATTGAGTTAGACCTATAGACGAGAATGTATGCCAAAGACTAGAAAAACGATACAACCAAAGAATTTAGCAAAATACGATGTATTGATTGAAGATAGGTCGTCAAATTCTACCTATTTTCAAGTTACGAATTTGCCATCATCATTTACGGGTGGCAAAAATTCGTTTTTATTAGCTGGGTCATCATTTCTACGTCCAGGATCAGTCATACAAGTTGAAATATTAGATTCGGAAGGTATTCCAATTTATCAGAATCCAACTCAACGGTATTTAGAAGGTAATTCTAGACTAATTTCTGTAGAAATTACAGAAAAAACTAATCCTGGGTTTGCTACTATTATCATAATGGGACAAGCTACTGTATTCGCAAGTGGTCAACCAGTTCCTCCCGATTGGCAGGACACATATAATGTGCGGTGGTCTGCTCAAATACTAGTAGAACCTAATTTACGCAACATTTCTCCTATTATTCTAGAAAACTTTCCAACCATTTTGTCGGAAGAACAACGATTACATAGTGTAAGTACATCATCGTATGTATCATACAGTGCTGATGTTACTGCTAGTTTGACTCCAACACTATATTCCGGTTTTCAAGTTGGATATACTATTAAGGCTGAAGCACCAACATCATTTTCTGCAGACTATCTCGGTTCGTATATTACAGGATCATTACTTATCAATGATGTAAGTGCAAGTTTATATATTCCAATCACCGAAATTTTGAATGATACCACGGCATTTAGTACGGGATATATAATTACTGCATCTAATGGACAACGTGTAGATAAATTATATTTACAAAGTGGTAGTTATAACACGCAAGTATTTGGTACCAGTTCACGGGTGACTTCTTCAGCGAAGTTAATTTATAGTAAACTAGACATTAATAATTTGCATATACCTGTATCATATGCCAAATTACGTGTTGTAAACTTAAACACTGTAAGTGGTGAAATATATAAATTTAAAGTATATAGTAAAGTTTCCACGAACTTATCTGAATATAAGTTAGTAGCAGATGTACCTGTTATTACGTCTGAATTGTTGGTGACTGGTTCTATTCGTGGTGATTTACCTATTGGTGATTTTAATTTGTCTCCGACCTCATCAACCAACTGGTACTCTGACAGATTAGAAACTAGCTCAAATGCAGTATACACGATATCGGGATCAGCCGCATACTATAATCCAACCAATACAATTCAAAACTTTACACTGTCCGTGTCTGATAAAGTATTATTACGGTCGGTCAAGGCAGAAGTACCCATTCACAATAATTCAAAATATTCAGGGTACTTATCTGCAAGTGGATATTTCATTGGAAACAAACAGGCTGTTACATTGTTTCCAACGTCAGAATATACTATTCAGTTTGATACGGTATACAAACAGGCGTCAGGATCTAATAATTTAGTAGGTGTAGACCCAAAAGTTGATATTTATCTTGTAGGGGTAAACGGTACTAAAGTTATTGATAATAATCCATTAGGACAAAAACTTGGTACGATAACAGTAGTATCTGGTGCAGAAACACAATGGTACCAAGCTCAACAGTTTAATTTCACACCACAGTTAGCCATTGGCGGAACCGTGGGTGTAAGATTTAATATTACGAACGGGTTTTGGCAATTCTCTAATATTTCACTAAAGCCAGCATCTGATAAGCTGTTTGCGCCCGACGAAGCACAAGTTCTAGTACCAAACACAGAATATTACAACGAATTGCTACAACATAAAATAGAATTCTTTAATATCAATAATAGTTCAACAGATATTTCCGTAGCGTCGGTCCCAACATTCTTTACGGGATCAAACATTGATTTGGGTACATTACCATGAAGCGATTAACTAAAGAACAACTTAGTTTCTTATTACAGTTTCCCACTGGTCATAGACTCCAAGTGGGGGCGTTGAGTTATATCAAAAATTATAAGATTCAAGATGTTGATATTTTATTTGAAGCCACAAAAGCAACACAGAATATCATTGATGTATTTAATCAAAAGTTAGAAATCTTGGATGAAAAGAAACGTAAAAAGTGTACCATATATCCTACGGACTCTGGAAACCAAATTCGTAAAAAGTGTAAACAAGCATATATTTATGGTGTTAATTACGCTCCAATATGGAATCAATACGTTCAACAAGAACCTACCACAATAGATAAAAACACTGATAATGATTTGGAAGTAGTCGATGGTAACGCCGAAAGTGGTTATGGTGGTATTGAAGAACAAAAACGAAAACGTAAGAAAAAGAAAAAGAAAAAATATACCTCCAGAACTTATTTCCCTTTATATTACCCATTTGCTAGACAAGTAGTAACTCAACCACCACCAACACCACCAAGTGATAATGGGGGTGACACCGGCGGCGGCAATGGAGTTGGTGGTAATGGAGGTGGGGGAGGTAATGGCGGTGGAGCAGGTGGTGGTAATGGTGGTGGAGCAGGTGGTGGTAATGGCGGTGGAGGAGGCGGTGGCGGTGTTGGAGAAGGTAAACGTATTCCAAGAAAGAAAGGTCAGCCCGCAGGTAGTAAAAAACACTCTGATTTATATACAGATGAA